>Ga0315533_1000731_pt1 | contig 26945 bp, 26 predicted proteins | sample SalMarSW160130MG_FD_203081 | JGI IMG/M metagenome (GOLD analysis project Ga0315533, IMG submission 203081) | Salt marsh sediment microbial communities from the Plum Island Ecosystem LTER, Massachusetts, United States - Salt Marsh Sediment SW1601-30 ... | reverse complement strand
GCGTGAAGGTTTTAGACGACCGTGAGCATAACCGTTTTCCGATGCCGATTGATGCAGCCGGCAAGGACGACATCTTCGTTGGTCGAATTCGGCAGGATGAATCCATACCTGAGAATCGCGGCATAAATATCTGGGTCTCCGGTGACCAGTTGCGAAAAGGTGCAGCTTTAAATGCCATCCAAATTGCGGAAAAGTTACTCTGAGCGGTGCCGATGGCCGTTCGCAATATAAAACTGACGATTGAGTACGACGGCAGTAACTATCACGGCTGGCAAATCCAGCCGCAGCGCAGAACCGTTCAGGGCGAGCTTATCAAGGCGATAAGCGAGCTGATCGGCTGGAAGGTAAGGGTCTGTGGGGCCAGCAGAACAGATGCGGGCGTCAGTGCTGTCGGACAGGTCGCTTTAATCCAGATTGATTCGCCCATACCAACTAAGAACCTTGCCAAAGCAATCAATGACAGACTCCCTTCGGATATTGCTGTTCGTGAAGCCGTCGAGATTCCGATGGGATTTGGCATTATCGGTGCTGTAAAGAACAAGTTGTATCGGTACACAATCTACACCGGCAAGACCCCGCCGGTACTGCAGATAAGGCACTGTTGGCACATGCCGGCCAAGCTCAATATCGCTGCGATGGCCGAAGCAGCTAAAACGCTGGTCGGAACAATGGATTTCAAATCATTCGCAACAGCAGGCGATAAGCGAGAGAATAAAGTGCGCACAATCTTTCGCTGTGATGTCGCTACTGAAGATGACTGGGTGTATATTGATGTCGAAGGCGACAGCTTCTTGTATAATATGGTCAGAAATATTGTCGGCACACTCGTCGAGGTTGGCATCGGCAGGTGGAAGCCGGAGAAGATGAGCGAGGTTTTGCAGGCAAAAGACCGAAGGGCAGCAGGACCGATGGCCCCCGCTGCCGGATTATGCCTAATGAGAATAGAATATTGAAGGTTGTTCATATAATAACCAGGTTGATTCTCGGTGGTGCGCAGGAAAATACGCTCATAACCTGTAAGTTACTGGCAGAACGCGGACACGATGTCACGCTCATTACAGGCCCGGCTATAGGCCCAGAAGGCGAACTCTTCAATCAAACAAAAAGTCAGAAATATAAAGTAATTGTAATCGACCAGCTTCGGCGTGCTATCGAGCCGATAAAAGATTTTATAAGCTATAAAAAGATTAAACGCTATCTTCGGGCTATTCAGCCAGACATCGTCCACACGCACTCGGCAAAGGCAGGGATATTAGGCAGATTTGTGGCACACAGTCTTTGTCATTGCGAGGCCACCTTAGGCGGCCGCGGCAATCTGATCCATGAACCTGAGATTGCTTCGTCGTCCCGCCCATCGCTGGACGGGTCTCCTCGCAATGACAGGGTAAAACAGCACAGACCGAAAATAGTCCATACAATTCACGGCCTTGCTTTTCATCCGTATCAAAGCAATTTGCTCAATAAATTTTACATCGCAGTTGAAAAATCGGCAGCTAAGCGAACGGATTTTTTTATAAGCGTTGCTGATGCGATGACTGAGCAGGCACTTACTGCCGGCATCGGCAGGCCTGAGCAGTTTGTCACTGCCTATTCAGCTATCGAGGAGGATAGTTTTCTGCAGCCAATCTCACAAGAGCAAATAAAAAAGTTTCGCCGGAAATACGAAATCCCGGAAGGATCAATTGTGCTTGTTATTATCGCGCGACTTTTTATGCTCAAGGGACATGATTATATTATTGAATCCGCTAAGCGGCTCGCTAAGCAATTCAAAAACGTTGTCTGGCTATTCGTTGGTGACGGTAATCTTTCGGACGATTATAAACAGCAGGTCCGGCAGCTTGGATTATCTGATAGAATCAAATTTACCGGCCTATTGTCGCCGAGCCGGATTCCGCTTGCAATACAGTCCTCGGATATCCTTGTGCACTGCTCACTGAGGGAGGGACTCGCACGTACACTGCCGCAGGCGATGCTCTGCGGTAAGCCCGCTATATCTTTTGATGTAGATGGTGCAAGAGAAGTGGTGAATGAAAACACCGGTCGGCTGATTGAACCAAAGAGTGTCGAGCAATTAACAAAGGCCTGTGCTGAATTGATAAAAGACAAGGATTTACGAGAAAGGCTGGGCAGAACGGGTCGGGAATTTGTGAAAGAAAAGTTTGCACCAGAAACGATGGTCGATACTATCGAAGCAGTCTATAGGAAATTAATTCAAAAATAATTTATGGCTTACGCTACCAACGGGAAAGTAATTAATAAAATGAGTACCAATCTAAAACCCTGCTGGCAGAACTGTTATGCACCTGATGATAGAAACTTTCTGGAAGATAAGGAACTGCGGGCTATTGATAAAATGGAAGATTCTATCGCTTCGTTAGATGACCAAACAGTAACTATAAGACAGCTTATCACACGTTTCGAGGCATGTTATCATGAGGCTGACAAAGAGGCGGAGCGTATTATCAAAGCCATAGGTACCGGGCGCTGTCCGAAGGAATCCAAAGCGCGACCGCCAAAACGCAAAAAGGAATTACAAAACGCCCGACGCATACTTTCGCGCTGGTGCAAAAATCCAGCTTCTAAGGGCATGAATATCGATGTCGCTGGCATCTCAGCAGAGCAGCTTTTCAGCTTTATTGGCCAGCCAAACCCTCTTAAAATATGGCAGGTTCAGCGGGTAGTCGATAGGATTACAGAGGCTTTGGAGCCGAGTAAACGCTATCATAGGTTGGCCCTGGACATCGGAGACTATGGTGAACCAGGGGCGAAACCGGCGGGAGAGTTTTACAAAAATGACCTAACCTTTCTTGAGAAAACCAAAAAGACAATTATACATGATACGGTAGATGGCCGGAAATCAAAGGTATCACTGGCTATGGCTATTGATTTACTGATGCCATGTCACTGGGATTTTGTCGGAGGTCTTGTTATTATCCTCAAAGCAATCGGTGGAGACCTTTATCCGGCAAAACCTTGTGCGTGTTGTATGAGAAACATCAAGCTAAGCCCCCTTTGCGACAGACTGAGAATTATTTCGAATACACTTGGGGCTTTTTGCATGGGAAGCAAGACCGCCAAAACCGCAGACCATAATATCCTCGCATCTTTAGGAGAGGCTACGCCGGTCAAGCGTTGGCTCGCTGCATCCTTTGATAAGACCATAAGACTGCACTTGAGTCTGCCTTTTAAAATAGATTTATCATAAAAAAGAGGAATAAAAATGAAAGAGATGATAAGTTTTTGCGGTTTAACCTGTCACAAATGCCCCATTTATTTGGCCACAAGAGAACAGGACCAAAATAAGAAACTCCAAATGAGGATTGAGATTGCACGCCAAATAAACGATCTGTACAAGGAGAAAATGCAGGCAGAGGATGTCACCGACTGTGACGGATGCAAGACAGAAAAAGGACGGCTTTTCTCAGGCTGTACAAAGTGCGAAATAAGGAAATGCGCAAGAAGTAAGGCGATTGAGAATTGCGCGTATTGCAGCGAGTATCCTTGTGAGAAGCTCGAGAAGTTCTTTGCTACGGATACGGAGGCCAAAACGCGATTGGATGAAATAAAAAGCAGGATTATTTAAAAAATAGCCTGCAGACAATAGAGCAAAATACCCAGACGATAAATAGTGGGATAAGTATCGGCAGCAAAAATGGAAATGCGATTGCTGCAAGTATCAGTCCTACCAAAGCAAGGCTGCCCAGAACGATAAGGCCTACTCCAACAAAAACAAAAGCCAAGAGTATCGCTACGCAAAACAGGATGACCAGTGTCAATATGAAGCTCCATGCGCCGATCAGGGCGCCGAAAGGACTGGTGATTTCACGTCCGTTTATGATGATTGATACGCCATCGCCGCCGATATATAACGCCCAGGCGAGAAATACGAACATAAATACTGCCAGGATTAAGGCCAATCTGCGTATCACAGCCGGTCTCCTATCTTTTCCAATCGTCTGACCTTTGTTATTCTCGTTGAATCTTACATTGCTTAGATAAAATGTCAATAAGTAAATTTTCCATGTTAAAGGTTAAACACGATCCCGAATAAAAACCCCGTAATAAACCTGTCCCTTCGACAAGCTCAGGGCAGGCTCTGAGCATAGCCGAAGCCTGTCTTGAGCCAGGTCGAAAGAGATTGCGGAGCTAAATATTTCGATTAGCCGTCGACACTGACCTCGGTCGAACCACGGTGACGGTTCTTCTGAAATTTTCAAGATGATATTTCGGCACAACACAAAGTGTGCTACAATCGGAAGGTTTAGAAGAGTTTCTGGAGGCAAGAATCTAATGAAAAGTTACCGAAAAGAGCTATGGTTTAATACGAAAAAAAGAAGAGAATATATCAATATCACTCCACAGGTCGAGCAAGCCCTGCAGGAAAGCGGCATTAAGGAAGGCCTTGTGCTATGCAATGCCATGCACATAACCGCCAGCATCTTTATCAACGACGATGAATCCGGCCTGCATCACGACTTTGAGGTCTGGCTGGAAAAACTGGCGCCGGAAAAGCCATATTCGCAATATCAGCACAATGGCTTTGAGGACAACGCCGATGCACATCTCAAGCGTAGCGTGATGGGCAGAGAAGTGGTTGTAGCCGTGACCGGCGGCAAACTTGACTTCGGGCCGTGGGAGCAGATATTCTACGGCGAATTCGACGGCAAAAGACGAAAAAGAGTCCTTGTAAAAATCATCGGAGAATAAGATATGAATAATGTGGATAATGCTGTTGCCTGCTTTAAAGAAGGTTTCAACTGCTCTCAGGCTATACTTTCCACTTATGGCCCTGGATTCGGCCTGGCTCGTGAAGCCGCCTTGAAGCTCGCCTCCAGCTTCGGCAGCGGTATGCGCATGGCGCAAACCTGTGGAGCAGTCACCGGGGCCTTTATGGTCATAGGATTGAAATGCGGTCACGCCAACACGGCAGACAAAAAGTCAAAAGAGACAACGTACCGATTAGTAGAGCAATTTGCCGAGAAATTCAGGTCTCGCAACGGCTCTGTTATCTGTAAGGAATTGCTCGGCTGCGATGTATGCACACCCGATGGCTACAATACCGCTATAGAAAAAGGCTTGTTCAGGAATTTCTGCCCGAAAATGGTGCAGGACGCCGCCGAGATTCTCGAGGAAATGATATCCTAACGTGAGTATAATATGCAGCATGTAGTAATATCTCATATTGTGAAAAAGTAAATTTAGTAAAATAAAAATGGGAGAGGTAGAAATGAAACTAAATTTCGGCAAATTTACATTTATAGCAATCCTATTATCTCTGTGCTATACCTGCCTCGCAACAGATGCTATTGATCCAAACCAAACAAAGAGTGTAGAAAAAACCTTAACAACGCAAAAACAACCCGCCGACCTCGTAGCCAAATCCACGAATGAAAAGCAGGATTTAAAAGACCAGATTACGGCTGAGCTTGCCAAGGAATATTATAAGGACTGTGTGGACAACCTAAAATGGGCACTTGGCATAATAGTTGCATTGCTCGTTGGCTTTGTTGGTTATGCGATTTTTAAGAGTGAGAGAGAATACAGGAAAGTTCTTGAAGATGTTAAGGAAACCTTAAAAGACTCAAAAGAAGCAAGTAAGGAAGCCAGAGTTGCCAGTGAAAAAGCCAGAGAATATGAGGAAAAAGCATCTGAAAGATTATTCAAAATTGACGAACAGGTTACGGAAAAACTTAAGGAAATAGAGGAAAGGGGAAAGGCATTAATAAGCGAATTGATAAAAGAGGCAGAAAAGCAACGTGAGACAAGCCGTAAAGAGGCCGAGAAAGAGCTAAAAGTTGCTGAACTTTGGAATAAAGGTCTTCGGGCTGTAAGGGATGAGGACTTTCAATTAGCAGCTAATAGTTTTAGCCAAATGGTTGAAGAATTCCATGTTGAAAATGAATCAACGTATAATAACTGGGGCACTGCTCTGGCCGACTTGGCGGAACGAAAAGAAGGTTCCGAGGCCGAAGAGCTATTCAAGCAGGCTTTTCAAAAATATGAAAAAGCGGTGCAGATAAAACCAGACATGCACGAAGCATACTACAACTTTGGAACTTATCTGGCCGAATTGGCAAAACGAAAAGAAGGTTCCGAGGCCGAAGAGCTATTCAAGCAGGCTTTTCAAAAATTTGAAAAAGCTGTACAGATAAAACCAGACAAGAACAAAGCATACTACAACTGGGGCACTGCACTGGCCGAATTGGCAGAACAAAAAGAAGGCACTGAGGCCGAAGAACTATTCAAACAGGCTTTTCAGAAATATGAAAAAGCTGTGCAGATAAAACCCGACATGCACGAAGCATACAACAACTGGGGCACTGATTTGGCCGAATTGGCAAAACGAAAAGAAGGTTCCGAGGCCGAAGAGCTATTCAAACAGGCTTTTCAGAAATATGAAAAAACTGTACAGATAAAACCAGACATGCACGAAGCATACATCAACTGGGGCACTGATCTGGCCGAATTGGCAAAACGAAAAGAAGGTTCCGAGGCCGAAGAGCTATTCAAACAGGCTTTTCAAAAATTTGAAAAAGCTGTGCAGATAAAACCCGACAAGCACGAAGCATACAACAACTGGGGCACTGCTCTGGCCGACTTGGCGAAACGAAAAGAAGGTTCCGAGGCCGAAGAGCTATTCAAGCAGGCTTTTCAAAAATTTGAAAAAGCTGTGCAGATAAAACCAGACATGCACGAAGCATACAACAACTGGGGCACTGCTCTGGCCGACTTGGCGGAACGAAAAGAAGGTTCCGAGGCCGAAGATCTATTCAAGCAGGCTTTTCAGAAATATGAAAAAGCTGTACAGATAAAACCCGACAAGCACGAAGCATACAACAACTTTGGCACTTATCTGGCCGACTTAGCAAAGCGAAAAGAAGGTTCCGAGTCCGAAGAGCTATTCAAACAGGCTTTTCAGAAATATGAAAAAGCTGTGCAGATAAAACCCGACAAGCACGAAGCATACAGCAACTGGGGCACTGCTCTGGCCGACTTGGCGGAACGAAAAGAAGGTTCCGAGTCCGAAGAGCTATTCAAGCAGGCTTTTGGGAAATTCGAAAAAGCTGCGAAGATTAAATCCGATGAGCCTAATGTGTACAACAATTGGTGCGCAGCGATTCTCGGTTTAGCCAAGAAAAAAGAGGGCGATGAGCAAAAACAACTGCTGGTCGAAGCGAAGGACGAAGGCTTGAAAGCAGAATCAATTAAGCGAGGAGTGAGTGCATATAATTTGGGCTGCCTTAATGCATTGCTTGGCGATGAGAAAGAGTGCGAGCGGTGGTTGAAGATAGGAGAACAAACAGGTAATCTTCCAACTCGAAGTCATGCTATGTCTGACTCCGACCTTGAGAGTATGCGCGACAAAGAATGGTTTAAACAAATCCGCTGGGCGGATGATAAAAAATGAAATTCTTCTTATTTAAGGGTCGGTATCTTTTTGGACATACTATTTTTTTTAGTTCAGGTATTTATTATTTCCTGCTCCGGCGCGATGCAGCCGGGGCCGGTCACTGCAACCGCTATAACGATAGGCGCTCGCAACCGCTACGCTGGGATACTTTTGGCCGTCGGTCATGGCATCATCGAATTTCCCCTGATGGTGGTGATTATCCTCGGCTTAGGTAGATTCTTCGAGCTGCCAAAGGTCCAAATAGCTATTGGCCTTGCCGGCGGTGTCTTTCTAATACTAATGGCAATACAGGCGTTTCTCAGCCTGCGAGCTAAAGCCGATGCTAAACCCAAGGCTCTCCACGGCAAACCCATTTTGGCGGGCATTATATTAACTGCAAGCAATCCGTATTTTCTCGTTTGGTGGGCAACGGTAGGCCTGGCGCTGGCTACGCAGGCTGTCGGCTGGGGAATCTGGGCCTTCGCTCTTTTTGCGCTGACTCATTGGTCGGTGGACTTGATTTGGCTGCAAATTCTGTCCTGGGCCAGCTTCAAAGGCTCGGTATTTTTCGGGCCACATTTTCAGAGAATAGTATCTTTAATTTGTGCGCTGGCTCTATTGGGATTTGGTTTGTTTTTTATCTACAACGCAATCGATGCGTTAAAAAACCCCCAAATAAATTTGGGGGCTAAACCTGTCTCGAGCCAGGTCGAGAGATATTTAGCCCCGCAATCCTTCGGCTATGCTCAGGACAGGTTTATTGCGGGGTTATTCTCACAGGATTTGTTTTAGATTGTACTGTGCCAAAGTTTCGCGCTGTGATTGAGATATTTGCCGGAGGCTGTCCGGCTGGTTGGCCTCCTTTTGCGCAAAGCCCGCAGCAGCTACGGCGTCGGTAATGTCTGACAGCCGAATATTTGCCGGGTCCTTCACCGGGATAAAACCGACAGCGGGGTCGGTAGTCTTGGCTATAAGATTGCTCGCGACAAGATGATCGAGGATTTTCTCTCCGAATTCGGCAGGTATATTTAGTTTGCTGCAGATAACCTCGGAAGATATCGGTGCTTGGTTTTTTTCAAAGGCATCCGCGATTTCTCTTACGATGCTAATAGCGGTAAAATCATTGGCGATAAAGTGCTGCTCCCTCTTGCCGGTGGCGGCCATCTCAGAGGCATCGAGCGTCTTTAAATGCTGCGTGGTAAATGTCAGTTGCAGGCCGAACAGTACTATCAGCCAGGTAATGTAAATCCACAAAACACCCAGCGGTATAATGCCGAGCACACCGTATATTTTGCTGTAGGGAATAAAGCCGGTGACATATTGTCTGAAACCCCATTTCGCGAGCGTCCAGACCAGAGCAGCTACAATCGCTCCCCAGATCGCCGCTTTTGTCTGCACCTTGGTATTGGGCAGGACAAAGTAAAGCAGGAAAAATACTATCGTCGCCACAAAATATGATAAAACCGCAGGTCCAACGTGCGAGAGGACCGTCTGTTGAATCTGTGTTAAAGCTGCATAACTCCTTGTGGCGTAAATGCCCAGGCCGATTAAAATCGGCCCAAGGGTCAGGATTGCCCAGTAGTTAATCACACGATGCAAAAAGCTCCTGCCGCGTGCCACGTACCAGATATTGTTAAACGCCCGTTCTATTGTCGCAAGAAGAGCTAAAGCGGCCCAGATTACAAATACGATGCTGACTAATGTTATCGAGCCTTTATCAACACCCGCGAAAAAATCATTAACAATCCGGTCCAAGTGGTCGGTGAGCATCACTTTTTCCTCTGTCTGGCTTGGATACACAATCGTTGTAAGGTGAAGATTTTTATAAACCAGGTTCTTTAGCCTTTCTCCTTCTTCCTGGTAAGCTGGAAATAACTGAAACACCAAGAGCATTACAATGGCCAGTGGGACAATGCCGAAGATAGTATGATATGAAAGTGCTGCCGCCTGCTGGCCCGAGCGGTTCTTTTTTAAGAGCCTCGCACAATGCGACCATAATTTTATCTGAAAGACTACAAATCGGCCAGCTTTGCCGAGTTGTGTTGTAGGTGTGGACAAAAGCTCTTTGATAAACATTCTGCTGCCTTTCAATCCTTTGTATGAACCCCCCAAATAAATTTGGGGGCTAAATAAAATTGTTTACCGCAAAATTTCTTCCAGGCCTTTTAGCAATTGTTCCTCTAACTGCTTTTGTAACTGCTGCTCAAGCATCTTTGCTGTGTCCAATTTCGGCTTAGTGACGGTTCCTTTCAACGGCAGAGTTATTCTATCGCCGATGGTGTCTCTGCCTACCCTTGCTGTTCTGCCGCTGGTAGTATAAGGCAAAGTCACCGTCATATCCAGGCTCTTATCCAAACCGATAACGCCTTTGAAATTGACCGGATTGTTGCCAACGTCCACCTGCATATTGTCGTATCTGAGAAAACCCTTCTGCAGAGTAAAATTTGTCGGATGTATGGTTATCTCCTCGCGGGCGTTTCCGCCTGCTATCGTCAGAATTTGGCCGAGCAAATCCGAAGCCTGCAATTGCAGCTTGTTGGCCGAGATGGTGCCAATCACTTCGATATCATTTTTGGCACCTGAGGCCAGCGGTATTGAAAGCTTCTGGCAGCTAAAATTTGCCAAGCCGTTGACGTCAACAGCATTGGCGAAGATGGGATTCACATACATTAACAGCTTGTCTGTAGTTTCCTTGTTGATTTGAATGTTCTTTGCCACTTCAATTGGGCCGGGCGTCTTCAATAATGTCGGCTTTTGTTTAAAATCCGCCCGCCCGGCAAAGCTGAATTGGCCGTTATTAACGGCCGTGGCAAATGGTGCAATCTCCAACAGGCCGTTGCGGAATTGAATGTCTACTTCCGTTGGACCGAAATAAAGGCCCATGTACTGGGCTTTTTCAAAACCAATCTTGGCCTTAGAGTTGAGATTGGCCAGAAGCTGGTCCGGCTGGCCAGCCGGATACTCGCTAAAAAAATTTATAGTGTCCTGTCTTTTCCCGGCCATATTCAGACCCTGCGGCAGAAAAGCCGATGCAAAAGAGCTCACAGCCGACCAGTCGTATTCGAGATTCGCCTGACCCTGCAATCTGGTTTTGCCGTCCTTGTCGGCCTTATTAAACTGACCTTTTTTTAGCTTTATTTGGGGACTTATCAGCTCAATATTTTTTACGTTAATTGACTTTTGGCTGAGATTGATCTCAGCATCCAACATAAGCAGAACCTCAGCTTGCTGGAAAGGCTCCTTGTTGGGTGAGGTGAGTTTAAAATTCGCAATCTTCGTCGAATCGGTGAAGATTCGGTAGATGTCCTTCTCGGACGTGACGGAAAACTGCGAGGCAGCTTCGCCGGCTAATTGCATATCTTTCGGAAAGGAGGCAAACAAAACCATAAACGGCTGAAGCTTTTCAAGATTAATTTTTTGCGCCGACGCGGTGAACTTCAAGGGTTTTACAGTCTCTTTCTCTTTGTTCAACGGAAGAACCGCATCTTTCACGCTCACTTGGCCAAGACTTGCATTTGTCTGTACAGAGTTGATCGTGACAACGCCGGCCTTGTTATCGTAATCAATAGCAAAGGTCGCATCAGCCATCGGCTCTGAGGCGGTTACACCTTCTTTGGAGCTTAAACGAAGCTCTTTAACCACCGATGAGCCGACTACGGTTATTCTTTCATCCTTAATGGATACTTGTCCCTTACTGGACAGCTCGCCTGCCATCTGGTATGGACCGATGTCCACGAATTGTCCCAGCTCAGACTGAAGTTTTGCCAAATCGACCTGGCCGTCATAATTAATCTGTTCGAGGCTGCCTGCGGCATTTATTTTTGCAAACGCCGCGGAAACATTCACCTTATCAAAACTTATCTGGTCTTTTGCACTTGTTATTTCCAGTGCGGCGGTGACAGGCTCGGAAATTGCCAGCTCCTTTCCATCTATTGTCCCCGCCAATCCGGTTAAATTCGCCTGACCTGTAATCGTAGCAAAACCTTCCTGGGCAATTGTGTTGACGCTGCCGGTCAATCTTCCCGAAGTGACTAACATTGCTTCTTTAAGGCCGATCGTTCGGGGCATCTGTGACAGGACGGCAGCTAAGTCACAACTGAAATTGCCTTTCAGGCTGTAACGTGAATCAGGTTGCAGGATGTCAGTGAGAGACTTAAACGTCGTAGGAATGGTCCCATCGGCATTAGCTTGCGCCCAGTCGCTTCTGAACTGGAATTTCTCGATGTCAATAGTTTGCTCCTTCTGGCTCAGCTTTACGTCAACATCCAGGACGCTGCTCTGCAATCTGTCGCCTTTCAATTGCGGGCCGGTTATATCGAGGTTCTTTGCCTTTACATTTGCGGTCAGGTTTTCAAGGCGACCGTCTTTAATCCCGCTGGTTATGTTAGCGGAAACTACGCCTTTTGCCTGAAGCTCAACTTTAGCCAATTCCAAAATCGGATCTAAAGACGCAAGGTTCAGCTCGCTGACCTCAATATTAAAATCTCCGGAGGTGCCTTTGAGTGACCATCCGTTTTTTGAACCTGGAGTGACCTGGCCGGACGCACTAATCTTCGAGTTTGTATCCGCCACAGCCATATCGGCTTTAAAACTTGTTTGCTGGCCCGGCGGTCGTAAGCTCATTGTTGAATTTATCTGCGAGACTTCGATAGTTTTTTCCTTTGAATCTGTCACCTTCAAGCTACCATCATTGACGACTACGTCCGTGACAAGAGCGACAGGCGCAGCCATAACTTTCGCCGGCTCCGGTTTGCCGGGACGTTCAGCTTCGGCTGGGGCTGTGGGTCTATTTTTGAGATTTAGGCTTACCATAGGCTGGTCAATTGTCGTTTGGCCGAAGGATAAATTGCCCATTAAAATGGAGCCGTAATGCGGCTTAGTTGCAATTTGCTTTACTTGCACCGATGCCCAGCCGGCATTGTTGTTAAAATGAAGGTTCCAAATCTTAATGCCTTTGAACCAGCTCATCGAAAGACTGGCAAAGTCTGCTCGGCCATTAATGGATTTGTTGACTTTGGCCGATATAATTCGCCGGCCTATCTTGGATGATATAAAAGAAGGCAAAAGCAAAAAAACCAAGACAATAAAGGCAGCTACAATTATCAGACCCCATTTGATGAGCCTGACGGTGGTTTTCTTTCGCGGTTTGGTTTTGGTATTTTTTTCATCTCGCATTTTTATGTCCCCCGTAATCATTGTAAATTGGTAATTGGTCAAATTGAAACTGGTTAAATGGTAAATTACCAATTATACCAATTGTAATTAAATGTTGCGTTTTGCATAACGACCAGAAAGCCATCCCCAAGCTTCGCTTGAGGCTGCCACCCATCTGTTCTAAACGCACGAGGCGCAGTAATTTAATACAATTGGTATTATCGGTTACCAATCACCAGTTACTTGAAAATTCAGGATCGACCCACGTCAATCAAGTAATATCTCATCCGATTTGTGTTTGACCATTTCGTCAACCTTATCGGAGTGTTTCTTGGTGATATCGTCGATTTGCTTTTTGCCGGTTTCGAGGTCATCTTCAGTAATGAGCTTGTCTTTTTGCCGCTGTTCAAGGTGCTTGATTGCATCTCTTCGTATGTTGCGGATGCTAATCTTTGTTTGCTCGCCAGTCTGTTTGGCCTGGGTAGAAAGCTGTTTTCTTCTTTCTTCACTAAGTGATGGGATGTTCAGCCTTATGAGCCTGCCATCCATAATCGGCGCAATGCTTAAATCGCTGTTTTTGATTGCCTTTTCAATCTCTTTGAGTGAAGCTGGGTCGAATGGCTTGATAACAATCATATCGGCTTGCGGCGTTGCTAAAGTTGCCAATTGCTTCAGGGGGGTGGGCGAGCCGTAATAATCGATTTTAATGTTTTCAACCAATCCGGTAGAGGCTCTTCCTGTTCGCACGCTTTTTAACTGGTCGTGCAGAACTTCGATAGCCTTTTTCATCTTCGATTCGCTCTCTGAGACAATTTCCTTGACTGGCATTTCAGAACTCCACTGGTAATTAGTGATTAGTAATTGGTTATTGGTAAATAATTCGTCAATCGGTTGCGGTTACGCTGCTCGACCCATGAGATAAATAACTTGGGAATAAGAGCAAAATCGCAGTCGGCTATCTCGCGGGTCTCGTATCGGTTGCGTTAACCGTAAAACGTAAAACGAGATACGTAACGAATAGCGCAACCGTTCTCCGTCAGGAGTCCCAAGTCCGTAAGGGCTCCCAAGGAGGACAACGATTTACGTTAATAGCAATGGTGCAAACCATGCTGTTCACCGATTACCATTTAACCATTTACTTTATTTTTTCAGCAGATTAACGTGCCGACCTTCTGGCCGCAAAGAGCCTTGATTATGTTACCTTTTATATAAATATTCAAAACGTTTATAGGAATACGACTGTTTTTGCAAAGAGCTATCGCCGCGTGGTCTATTACTTTAAGGTCTTGTTTTATCACGTCATCATAAGATAATTTTTCAAACATCTGCGCTTTTGAATTTTTTTTTGGGTCTTCGGTGTAAACACCATCGACTTTTGTTGCCTTAATCAAAAGCTCAGCTTCAAGCTCCGCAGCCCGCAAAGCCGCACAGGTATCTGTAGTGAAGTAAGGATTTCCTGTTCCGCCGGCCAAGATGGCTACCCTGCCCCGCTCCAGGTGATGAAAAGCTCGTCTGCGAATGAAAGGCTCACACATCGCCGCCACTTCGATAGCGCTGAGCACCCTCGTCGGCTGGCCAAGTATTTCCAGTGTCTCCTGCAGCGCACAGGCATTGATAATGGTAGCCAACATACCCATATAGTCTGCTGTGTTTCGGGGTATGTGACGTGTCTGGGAGAAGGTTTCGCCACGTATGTAGTTGCCGGCTCCGACTACGACTACAATCTGTGGGCCGAGCTTGCAAACCTCCACAATCCTTTTGGCGATCGACTCTAACTTGGAACTATCAATTCCAAATCCTCCGGGCTTACAAAAACTTTCACCCGACAGCTTCAGCACCACGCGCTTGTATTTACTCTCTGCCATTTATCTTGCATCTGAATGTTATGTAAAACGTTGGTGAAACCGCCACAAAAAACCCCGCAATAAATTGCGGGGCTAAATAATTTAACCGACGTCGAAACGTGCAAATCCTTTAATTTTCGCTTGGCCGCCTGCTTGTTTGGCGGCTTCGGTGAGAACCTGGGCCACGGTTTTGCTGTCATCCTTAACGAAGGGCTGCTCTAACAGGCAATTCTCTGCATAAAATTTCTTTATCTTGCCTTCCACGATCTTTTCAATTATGTTTGCGGGCTTATCTTTGACCTGCTCGCGGAAGACGGTCTTTTCCTGCTCAACAATTTCAGGTTTCAGACCATCCTTATCCAGCGACATCGGTTTGGTTGCAGTAATGTGCATCGCTATATCCGAGGCGGTCCGTTTCAATGCATCTGCAGTAGCGACATCATCACTGCTGGTCTCTATCTGAACCATAGTTCCCACTTTTCCGTTGAAGTGAATGTATATACTGATAATTCCCGGCCCATCAAGTTTACATTTTGTATAATCCCCTACCTGTATTTTTTCGCCGGTTTTGCTGACCGTTTCGGTTACAATGTCACTGAACTTCTGTCCATTCAGAGAGGTTTCAAGAACATTCTCGACGCCCTCGTCAGCGGGACAGGCCAACGCAAAGTCGGCAAGGGCCTGAGCCGTCGCCACAAAATCACTGCTTCTGGCTACAAAGTCTGTCTCGCAACACAGTGTAGCTAACGCAGCGGTTTTTCCGTCGTCACTGCTTTTACTCACAACCAATCCTTGTGAAGTCTCTCGTTCTGCTCGCTTGACTAATGTTGCAAGACCCTTCTTTCGTAGTATCTGAACAGCCTTATCCATATCGCCGTTGGCTTCGGCAAGGGCAGATTTACAGTCCATTATGCCTTGGCCGGTAATCTTGCGGAGTTTAATTACCATCGAAGCTGGAATTTCTGACATGATAACTCCTAATCTTTTATAAATCCTAAACATCCGCCTTTGGCGGACTGGTAATTGGTAACTGGTGATTGGTTATTGGTATTTAATTTAACCATTCACCATTTAACCAGTTACTATATTTTTGTTTCGTGCTTAGAATTTAGTGCTTTTGATTCTGTGTTTTTCCTTTCAGGATTGTTCTGATGACCGCTGCTTAGGATTACTTTCCGGCGAAGGCGGTTCTGCTGCTGCCGTCTGGCTCGGCTCCACAACAGCCACTGCCTCGGATTCTTTCTTGTCGGCTCGGGCCAGAGCAGGCCTCTTTAAGCGGACCCGTTTTTGACGGTCCGTTTGCTCGGTACGTGCTGGAACCATCGTTTTGCCAATCGCAACCGCATCGGCCAATTCGTTAAGGATCAATTCAATCGCCCTGATAGAATCATCATTGGCAGGAACGGCCACATCTACGGTGTCAGGATCGGAATCAGTATCGAGAATTCCAACCGTTGCAATACCGAGCTTTTTAGCCTCGCGCAGAGCAAGATACTCCTTCTTTGCGTCGATAGCCACAACTGCACCCGGTAAACGCGTCATTTTTCGAACGCCATCAAGATTGGTTTTAATCTTTCGCATCTCGCGTTTAAGCCTGGAGGCCTGCTTTTTACTCTCACCTTCGAGGCTTCCATCCTGTTCCATGGATTCTAACTGTTCCAGTCTCTGCAATCGAGACCGTATAGTTCTGAAATTGGTGAGCATTCCCCCCAGCCAGCGTTCACTGACATAGTGCATGCCGCATTTTTTTGCGACTGTCTCTACGGCCTTTTGTGCCTGACGCTTAGTGCCTACAAAGACAACGTCATTACCGGTAGAGACAATCTCAGCCAATAGCTTTTTAGCTATTAACAAACCTTTTAAGGTTTTTTTGACATCAATAATATGAATGTTACCGCGTTTTGCGAAAATAAATGGGGCCATTTTGGGATTCCATCGGCTGACGCCGTGCCCGAAATGCACCCCTGCATTGACCAACTCACGAGCTAACTGTTTAGCCACAAGACCTCCAAAAACTCAAGATTCATTTATTTATTATACATAAACTACCGAACCCAAGAGATTAATGCAACTCGCCTTGTATGTCAAGAATTTTTATATAGAGAAATTTTACCTGCTGATATAATAATTCCGGCACACTTTAACATGTTATATTTTCCCCGCTGCCCGGGTGTATCGCAGTGAACTCTAATTGTAGTATCTTTGCCTTTTAGCAACCTGCCTGTTTGGTGCGGGGGAAATCCCCAATAAATTGGGGTATTCTTATCGGCGCACTAATACCAGACATGAATTATTATGTTAGGCTCGGTTTTTTTAGACTGGACCTCGCCCGTGATTGTGTTAGTTGCTTTTATATTGATCCCTGGATTTTCTTTCAGCCATTTAATGATTTGCTCATCAAGAAAGTCCATGGCTCCAGGATGCAGTTTGGTAAAGAAGGTCTTTACGCCGGTGATTCGGCTGGCTGAACCCTTATTATCTGCCGGTTTTTCCACAGCCTGCCCTGAGCCTGTCGAAGGGACAGGCTTAGATACAGGTGACTTTGGTACCTTTACCGGGTTGCTACCTCCCAAATTCAAGGGTGCATGTGAAACCTTCATCTGACCAGAGTCATCACTGAAATTAGTCGGCCTATTGATGCCTTCATTTCCGGAAGGTCTACTACTGTCAATATTATCCATAGACTACCTCTCCTAACTTGGTGTTAACATCTTTCGAATCGTGAGATTTTGAACGGACTCATCTGTTTTTGTAAATTTGGGCCTTGTGAGCTGGCGTGAACTATTTCTGCTTTTTCCTCTGTTCCTGGTATATGAGACTTGTCGCTGCGAGTTTGTTCTGTTTCTGCTTCCTGTTTGCTTTCTTCTGCACTGGGCTGAGGTTCATTCGAATCTTTTCGTGAGTCCTGGCGGACGGGATTTTCTGCTTCGGCCTTAGCTTGTTCTAATTCATCCTTTAATCTTTTGACCTCTTCTTCCGTTTTTTCGAGTTTTTCTGTGGCTTTTCTAAGGGCGTTTCTGACCCGTGCCTTTTCCGCCTCGGCTTCGAGACGTGATTGTTCGGAATCACGGACCTGCTCTTTTTGCCGTTTTTCACGAGCTCCAAGGCCAAGGGGGTCCGTAATAACCTCGCCAAGTCCCGGCGTAATCGGCGGCTCGTGTTTCCTTTTGATCTCTTCGACCATTTCCTGCTTGGGGATACCGCCTGTGGAGATAGTGGGAGTTAATATAAAAATGGTCTCTACGACCCGTTCCTCAAAATCTCTGCCGGAGAATAGAACGCCAACTAAAGGTATATCTTTCAGCACAGGGAGGCCTCTAATGACGTCGCGTTTTTCGGTCTTCCTTATGCCGCCGATTACCAGGCTCTCGCCCCGTCTGATGCGGTTCTCTTCATTATTAATTTCCTTCTTTGTTACGATGGGCAATTGCTTGACACCTTCAGGAGTTAGTTTTGAGCCGAGTATTATATTCGTTTGCAGACCAATGGTTCCATCCGCAAAAACATGGGGGATGATTTCGAGCGAATCAACTACATCAATATATTCCGTTTGTGTTTCCACAACAACGGCACCACCTGAGGGGACATTCCTGGTTATCTTTTGCAGTGGCACATGCTCACTTTTTTGCACGGTAGCTTTTTTGCCATTCACGACTTCCAATGTGGGATTCATCAGGATTTTCAGATAGCCCTGTGACTCCAGCAGGTCAATTAAAGCCATGTACTTATCGGTTTTCCAATATCCGACTTTAAGACCCATTTTAGCCCGAGTGATTTCTCTGAGTGAAGCCCCGGGAAAAGCAGGGAGGGTGCTTGGTTCCGTTAACAACTGATCAATTGCTGTCCCGAAAGTTTGACCTGCAGGAGCCACCCAGATATCCTCACCAAACAGCTCTTGAATCATTAAAGTAGTTGAGTGGTCTATAGTCTTATCCGCATAGACCTCGGAAACAAGGCAGTTAATCTTAACCTGAATCGGCGGGACATCTACTTCCTGTAACAATGCTAACACAGAATCGACATCTTCTTTAGCCGGACACCTTACTATCAACTGGTTGGTAGCCGGATTACTGCTTACTGTATAGTCCGGCAGGGTGGTTGATTTGCCTTCCTGGTCAAAAAGCTCTGTTGCAAATTGTTCGTGAACAATTTGTTTGAGCTCATCGGATGTATTATACCTACAGAAATAAAATAGTTTCCACTCGGCCTTGCCGTTGACTGACTGCTCGACAATCTTAGGCGGCTTTTTGTAAACCTCCGGTATTGGGATGTTGGGTTCATAAGTTGTCTCAATTCTACCCAAATCATCGAGAATTTTTTGAGATTGGAGACTTGCAGGTTTTCCTACGAAGGAATCTTCACAGCCTCCGATCCACAAAACAGCTACTATAGCCAAGGTTCCGATAAAAATCTGCCTGTAGCTTGTTTTCTGGCTACTATTGCTCATAATCACGCCACCAGTACAGTCCTAAACGGAGTAAACGAGGTGGTTTCGGATTTAATTTTTTTTCTAACTTCGTAAAAATGCCAGAGATACGCATTATATTGCCTGTTTTTTTATCGTCAAGCATATTTTAATAAGTTGAAAAAACAAGCGATATGAATCTTACCCAAATTAAAAAGATTAGACAATTTTCACTTTTTTGTTATTTTTCAGGTTATGGCCAAAAAACAACAAAAATCTGTTACCGTCGGCTTTGTAGCGTTAGGCTGTCCCAAAAACATCGTTGATAGTGAAAAAATGTTGGCCGAAATCGCACAGGCAGGCTTTTTTATAACTGCTGAGTCCGATAACGCTGATGTTATTATAATTAACACCTGCGGTTTCATTGAGCCTGCAAAGGTCGAAGCCCTGGAGGCCATAAGGCAAGCGGTAGATTGTAAACAGAAAGGCAGAGCCAAAAAAGTCATTGTGGCGGGCTGTCTTTCTCAAAGGCTGGGTAGGCAGCTATTCAACCAGGTTGAGGGTATAGATGCAATCGTTGGCCTTGGCCAGCGAGATAATATCGCTCGAATAGTCAAAAAGACACTTTTAGCTAACCAGCCAGCCGCTTATCTGGGTGATTTGCCGGAAAAGTGCAGCGATGATACTGCCAGGCTGCTTATTACCGGACGTCATTGGGCATATCTGCGAATCAGCGAGGGCTGTAACCACCGCTGCTCTTTCTGCACAATACCTGCCATCAGAGGCTCGTTTAGAAGCAAACCCAGGGAATTAGTCCTCGCTGAAGCTGCTGAGCTGGCTTCAGCAGGCGTGGTCGAATTAAATATAATAGCACAGGATACGACATATTATGGCCGAGACCTGAAGGTAGCAAATGGATTGGCCAATCTCATAATGGGGCTGGAAAAGATGAATGGTCACGCGTGGGTTAGGCTGATGTACCTCTGGCCGACTGGTATTAATGAGAAGCTCATCGAAACCATCGCAAAAAGCAAAAAAGTTGTCCACTACCTCGATATGCCCATTCAGCACATAAACGACAAAATTTTAAAAGCGATGCGCAGGCCCGATACAAAAGATCGGCTGCAACAATTGATTGATAAATTGAGATCGGCCATACCTGATATAGTGCTGCGAACAACTCTGATTGTCGGCTTTCCCGGAGAGACCGAGCGGAAGTTCGAAGAATTGCTGGATTTTGTCAAATGGGCTAAATTTGATGCTTTAGGCTGCTTCAAATTCTACCCAGAATCGGGTACACTTGCGGCCGATATGCCTAATCAGGTGCCGGATCAGGTAAAACAGCAGCGCGTTGAAGAGCTAATGCTGACTCAGCAAAAAATTGCCTTTGCAAAGAACAAGGACAAAATTGGCAGTAAGCTTCTCTGCTTAGTAGATTCAATAGGCAATAAAGGTTTTGGCAGGAGTCGTTACTTCGGCCAGGCTCCTGAAATAGACAGTGTTTGTATTGTCGAAAACTGCTCAGCACAACCGGGTGAGTTTATAAAAACGCGGGTCGTTGGAACGAAAGATTATGATTTGCTCGTGCGACAAATTTAGTGTTGAAATGTATCTTTAATGGATTAAACTTTCTACCATGATAAAACTCATTCCGAACATCCTGACATTTGCACGGTTTGTATTGACGATCGTCTTTCTGATTATGATTCTTTACTCACCTTCAACTGAAAATAAGTCACTATTTCTTGATATTGCTTTTATAATCTTTGTTGCTGCTGGTTTGACCGATATTGTCGATGGCCACATCGCGAGGAAATTAAACGTTGCCAGCAAGTTTGGCAGAATGATGGACCCTCTGGCGGACAAAGTCCTCGTCTGCGGTGCGTTTATCTGTTTTGCTATAATCGGCGAGCCAAGGCTTTTCGGTTTGAGCCGGACGGCCTTGACGGTTATACAGTGGTCGATAGTAGGCATTTTGGTCGCACGAGAAGCTTATGTGACTACACTACGCCATATCGCTGAAGCGCGTGGTATCAACTTCGCGGCAACTTTCTCCGGCAAGATAAAGATGTTCATTCAGTCCTTTGCCATAGGAACGGTGATTATAAAAATGGCTCATGTCCAGACTGCTGCATGGGGATATTGGTTCACAACGATAACGTTAGCTGCCATGCTGACGGTTACTGTTATCTCAGGCTTGACGGCAACTCGGCGACGTACCTGGAAAGAAGCGGCCTAAGTGTTTGAATGTGAATCGATAAATTCTTCTGTTACCTCAGCAGGATCCAAGCCTATTGTGGTGAATATTTCCTCCTCCAATTCAAAAATCAATCGGTCAACTTTATCCGTGTCAATGTTATTTTGCCCCTTCCCCCGCCCAGCGCTGGGCGGGGGTGCGTTTCTTTGATGGGCATCATCGAGCCTTTCTTTTAACGACACAATTCTTTCGTGCATGACTCTTTTGTCTGCGTAATAAACGATTTTCTCCTCCCATGTATCGGGCCTGTCGTTTTCATCCAGCAGAGACACGTATCGGTGTTTCTTTATTGTCAAGGCAAGTACCGGATATTGTTCCTTCAACAGCTCATAAGCAATATCTTCATGGTGAGCTGCCTTGTACTCTGTTTTCAGTTTGTCCCATGCCGTTCTTTCCTGTTCTGTGACGGTCATGCCGACGTTATTGTAGTCGGATTCTTTAAGCTCACAAATCCTCGCTACATCATGTAAAAGACAAGCTCTTTCCACAAGCTCAACATCTACAGCCACGTCTTTTTCTTTTAGTTTTTTTGCTAAAAACACAGCCAGTTTAGCTGCTGCCAAGCTATGCTTTACGATATTTGGCGGCACGTGATATTTTTTAATTATATCAAAGCACTCTTTACGTGTTGGAAGATTATAATTTTTCATTTATCAATTCAGCAACCTTTTTGCCTGACTTCAACATTCCGCCAAAAATCGGTCCCATTCTCGGCAGATTATAAACATCGCACACGGCCATGCCGGCAATGAAAAGACCGGGGAAGATTTCGCCTGTCTTTTCCACAACACCGGCCTCAGAGACTTCCACGTTCATAAAATACTCCTGCAGCTCATCTGGAAAAAGCTGTGGCTTTCTTATTTTTAGCATACTGACCAGCTCAGCCGGATGGCCCGTCGCATCGACAACATACTTTGCACAAATGCAAAACGGGTCCACATGCAGATTTATAGCTCGTATGCTGGCGCTATTGACGACAACGCCTTTAACGGCTTCTTCCTTTAGAATAATATCTTCAACCTCTATCAAATTAAATATCTCCGTTCCTGCCTTTTTTGCCTTATAAGCCAAGGCAGTTGCAAACTCTATTGAGTCCGCTACATAAAGACGTCCCTGCTTTTTCGTCGTCACGCCTATCTCATCCAGAATATCTTTGTCTTCACCTGTGGCAGAGCCAAAGGTAACAACATTATAGCCTGCGGCCCCTCCCCAGATTCCACCACCTATTGAGAGTTTTTTTTCAATCACGGTGGTCTTGGTCCCCGCCTTGGCCAAATAGTAGCCGGCGGCCAAACCGGCTGGTCCTGCACCGACTATAACCACGTCACTGTCAAGATGCTCGGTCAGCCTCTTGACATACTGCTCGATAATCACTCGGGAAATATTAGTCTCGATCATTTTTTGTTTCCTTTCCTTGTTATTTAATTGAACGCATCATCAATAAAAAAAGCACTCCGCAGAAGGAGTGCTTGAGCTCATCAATACGAGCCTTCCTTCGCGGGCATTACCCCAACAGGTTCATAGGGTCATCCGCCTTTTGCGGAGTTCTCAGCCTAAACCGGCCTAGTCAACCGGCCATCAGCTCCCCTGGCTTACATTATTATTTAAGGATATATCTTAATGATGTTCAAAAATAATTGCAAGCTTTTCCACGGCATAAAAAGTCTTCAGAGGAACGTTTTTGTTAGCGAAATGCTGAAAAAAGTATAGAATTTTGCTATGTTTTCACAGATTTGATAAAAAAATCTGCGAGTTCTTTTGAAGGAAAAGGTATCTTTTAAAGTCTGTTTATACAAGAGCTAAATTCCCCCGGCTTGTCCGGGGGCCGTAATTCGGGAGAAAAAACAATTGGGTAGCTTTTGTGAAGATGAAACAGTTCCTTCGACCCAGCTCAGGCCTGCCCTGAGCGAAGTCGAAGGGACGGGAGCAATGTGGGGCTGTCGCAGCAGTTCCAGAGAAGCATTTGAAGCTATTGTGAAAAGGCATATGAAAGATGCTTATTTTATCGCGCTCGGCCTGGTAGGCAACCATGAAGATGCACTGGAACTTTCACAGGAGGCTTTTTTCCGGGCGTATCGTAACATCAAACAGCTCCGCTCAAAGGGGAAATTCTTTCCATGGTTTTATCAAATCCTGAGAAACCTATGCTTCAGCCATCTGCGAAAAAGAAGACTCAGGCAAACAGGCTCGCTCGACGAGTTTCAGGAGAACAACATCCAGGTTCAATCGCAAGATTTATTTGATCCCGGTGTGGTGGCGGAACGAAATGAGGACAAAGACCGAATCTGGAAAGCTATAGGTCAGCTCGATGAAAAGCACAGAGAGGTAATTATATTGAGACATTTTAGAAATCTTTCGTATGAGGAAATCTCTAAAATTCTCTTCTGCAACACAGGGACGGTGACAAGCCGATTATACTACGCCCGTAAGAGATTAAAAGAAATACTGGATCGTGAGAAAGGAGGTCGATAGTAATGACCTGCCGGAATTATAAAGACCTGATGATGGCTTATCTGGACAACGAGATTGACGATGAGCAAAAACGAGCCTTCGAGGAGCATTTGGCATCGTGCACTCAATGCACCCAGGAGCTGAAAGAATTTGAAAAGCTCAAACAGCTCACCGATAGCGTGACATTAGCTGAGCCTGAGGACCGGATATGGGAACAATATTGGGGTAATGTTTACAACCGTGTCGAACGCAGCCTCGGCTGGATCCTGTTTTCCGTGGCTGCAATTTTACTGACAATTTACGGCGGGTTTGAGCTGATAGAAAAAATAATTGGAGACCAGACCGTAGGCATGCTGCTTAAAGTTGCATTACTCGTGCTTATAACTGGCCTGGCAATTCTATTTGTCTCGGTACTGCGGGAGAGGATTTATTTCTGGAAGAAAGACCGTTATAGAGATGTAAGGAGATAAAGCAATGCTTTTAACCACAACAGAAACCATCACGGGCAAAACGATTGTAACGCATCTCGGCCTTGTAAGAGGTAACACCATCCGTGCCCGGCATATCGGCAGAGATATCATGGCCATTATACGCAATATTGTCGGAGGTGAGATAAGCGACTATACCAAGATGATGGCCGAGTCACGAGAACAGGCTCTCGACAGGATGATAGAAAATGCCAAGGAGATAGGCGCCAATGCGATTGTGCAGATACGATTCTCAACCTCCGAGATTATGGGTGGAGCCTCAGAGATTATGGCTTACGGCACGGCTGTAGTCGTAGAGTAATATTTGGCTGTTAGTATTGAATGCCCTGGAGGAAAACACTATGAGAAACAAAGTTGCTCTTAGAGCTGGAATTTTTTTGATTCTGATACTGATTAGCTCGCTGTTGGCCTTTGGTCAAGAAGCGAAAAGCAAATCCTTCGACCCGACTCAGGACGGGGATATAGAGGGTGTGTGGCTGGGGACTTTGAAGGTTTCTGTGGTAGAGCTGCGGATTGTATTCAAGATTAGCAAGAATACAGATGGAACGCTTGTTGCCAAGATGGATAGCCCCGACCAGGGTGCAGAAAACATACCTGTGGATAAAGTTACATTTGAGAATGGTAACCTGCATCTTGAGTTAAAGGCTATCCAGGGTTCATACGATGGGATTATGAAAGCGGATGATTCAATAGATGGCACATGGCAGCAGGGAGGTCTAACGTTGCCGCTTGTACTAAAGCGCATTGATGAAGCTCCCAAGCTTCATCGTCCTCAGGAGCCGAAAAAGCCATATCCTTATATTGAAGAAGAGATCAGCTATGAGAATGAAAAGGCCGGGATTAAATTGGCTGGGACTCTGACACTGCCTCGTTCCGGTCAGCCATTTCCTGCTGTTATTTTGATTTCCGGCTCAGGCCCTCAAGACCGAAATGAGACAGTATTCGGTCATCGTCCCTTTTTAGTGCTGGCTGATTATCTAACACGCAAGGGCATTGCTGTTTTGCGTGTTGATGACCGTGGCGTGGGAGGCTCAACAGGAAATCTTTTCGAGTCAACAAGCGAAGATTTTGCGGAAGATGTTCTTGCTGGAGTAAACTATCTTAAGAGTCGCGAGCAGATTAATCCTAAACAGATTGGCCTTATCGGCCACAGCGAGGGAGGAATCGTAGCTCCGATAGTAGCTTCTCGGTCATCTGATATTGCCTTTATTGTGTTAATGGCCGGTACCGGTGTGACTGGACAGAAAATTCTTTATTTGCAGAGTGACCTTCTGCTCAAAGCTGCCGGTGCAAGTGACAAGATATTGGCTGTGCAGCAAGCCAGTTTAGAACAGATATTCAAGATACTCAAAGATGAAAAAGATAGTACAACTGCCAAAAAGAAAATCCGCGAAGCACTGACCGATACTCTCGGTAAGCTCAGTAAGGAGGAAAAAGATTCGCTGGGTGTGTCCGAAGCAGCTATTGAAATCCAGCTTCGAATGTTATTCTCTCGGTGGTTTGATTTCTTCTTGATGTATGATCCAAAACCGACTTTGATGAAGGTTAAATGCCCCGTGCTTGCGATTAATGGTGAGCTGGATTTACAGGTTCCGCCCAAAGAGAATTTGGCTGCTATTGAAGGAGCTCTGAAAGCCGGAGGCAATACTAACTATACGATCCGGGAGCTGCCGAAACACAATCACCTGTTTCAAAGAGCACAAACCGGTGCAATATCAGAATATGCAAAGATCGAAGAGACTATCTCGCCGATTGCTCTTGAGGTAATTGCAAAATGGATTTTGACGCAAATCGGACAGAATCAAACTCGTACTTCACAGAGTAGTATGTGAGTTTCTTAAAAAATTTAAGGGAGACGAAATGGAAACGCTTAAAGAGTTTCTAAAGCCTGAATTAATATGGTTCCTGATAGGGCTGGCACTGCTCATTTTGGAGTTTGTGCTGCCGGGCTTAATCGTCTTTTTCTTCGGGCTTGGCGCGTGGATAGTCGCGCTTATTTGTCTTTTGACCGATATCTCATTAAATGTTCAATTGCTTTTTTCATAATTTCTTCGGTTCTTTCGCTTGTATGCTTGCGCAAATGGCTCAAAGGTCTTTTTAAGGGCTTTATCGTCTCAAAGCAGAAAACATCAGAAAATATCGAAGAGTTCATCGGCAAACGAGCAGTGGTGAAGGAAAAAATTACTCCACAGGCACCCGGCAAGATAGAATTCCACGGCACCAACTGGGCCGCCGAAGCTGACGAAGAAATCGCTGCGGGAACGCCAGTAAAGATTATTGGAAAAGACAACATAACACTTAAAGTGAAACCTTGGCCGCCGGCAGGCGAGCCTTTATAAAAGACTTATCTGCCTTAGGCAGAAAGGAGCGAATCATGTTAGCTGCAAGCTCACCTGTTGCTACTATTATTCTTATCGGCGTGATAGTATTTATAGCAATCTACGTTAGCCTTTCTATAAAGATTGTCCCTCAAAAGACTGCGTATATAGTCCAGCGGCTGGGAAAGTATTATACTACGCTCGAGGCAGGCTTTCACATAATCCTGCCGCCCTTCGACAGGGTTGCGTACAAACACACCCTAAAAGAACAGGCGGTTGATGTCCCACCTCAGCAGTGTATTACCAAGGATAATATAGCGGTAGAAGTCGACGGAATCTTGTATATGCAGGTCATCGATCCACAAAAGGCTTCATACGGGATTGACAATTATAGATTTGCCGCCACTCAATTGGCTCAAACAACTATGAGAAGCGTAATGGGCAAGCTCGATTTGGATGAAACTTTTGAGGAAAGAGAGGCGATAAATAGTGCCATTGTTGACGCTGTGGATAAGGCTTCTGATCCGTGGGGAGTCAAGGTCACGCGATACGAAGTAAAGAACATTATGCCTCCTCAGAGCATCAAAGACGCGATGGAAAAGCAGATGCGGGCTGAGCGGGAAAAACGGGCGACGATT
>Ga0315533_1000729_pt1 | contig 26972 bp, 42 predicted proteins | sample SalMarSW160130MG_FD_203081 | JGI IMG/M metagenome (GOLD analysis project Ga0315533, IMG submission 203081) | Salt marsh sediment microbial communities from the Plum Island Ecosystem LTER, Massachusetts, United States - Salt Marsh Sediment SW1601-30 ... | reverse complement strand
TCCCTACCCTACCGAAAGTTATCTCACTTTTGGTACTATTTTGGCACCGGGACTCATGGTAACCTCCCTAATGTCGTCAGGATGGAGGTTAGACTATGAGGATGGAACTCGCACTCCAAGAATTCATTGCCAGCCGTATTGCCGCTAATCTAAGTCCCGCAACTATACAATGGTACAAGGACAGGCTCCTCCCCTTTGCTAGAAGCTGTCCCACTCTCCCCCGCAGGCCAGAGCCGGTCGAGTGCTTCCTCGCGGGGGTCCAGGGCAGCCCGGAGACGAAATATGACATCTACCGGGCGCTCAAGACTTTCTTCAAGTTTATGAGCAGCCGCCGCCGGCTGCCCAACCCTATGGACACCATCCAGTCACCGCGCCGTCCCAAGACCCTCATGCCCACACTCGAGATGAGCGAGCTGACGAGGCTGCTCCAGTCAGCAGAATGTCCACAAGACAGGGCAATAATAAACCTGATAATGGACAACGGAGTGCGGGCCGGTGAGGTGTGCTCCCTCCTCCAGCACAACATCAAGAGTGAGACCGTAATTGTTCACGGTAAAACGGGCTGGCGCGAGGTCCCGATTTCTGAGGAGACCAGGCACCTTCTTCTCCAGGTTGCCGCCCTCAGTCCGGACGACCATGTATTTCACGGCCACAAAGGGCCCATAACCAGGCATTCAATCTACGCCATAGTCCGCCGGACCTTAGAGAAGGCCGGCATCAAGGGACCAAAACTAGGACCACACCGGCTCCGCCACGCTTTTGGCAAGAACTTCCTCGTCCAGGGCGGAGACCTCCGCTCCCTTCAGGAGATAATGGGGCACGCTGACATAGAGACCACCCAGAAATACGCTGCGCTCAACCTCACCGACATCGTTAAGAAGCACCGAAAGTTCAGCCCGCTCAGAGCAGCTCATGCCGCTGCCCAGGAGAGCCTTTTTGCTAGTGAGGCCCTCGAGGAGGCCGAAGAAATACTTACTACGAAGAAGAAGGATGATGGCAGTGATTCGGAAGAGTACCCGAGGTAGTCATGATGTCTAAGCCATTTGTCTTAACGGCACAGGACAGGCTCAAGCTCCATACTGCCGTATTGGAGCGCATACCGCGGGGCAGGCAAAATGCCGTTCGCGGCAAGGAGCTAGCGCACCAGCTGGGACAGCACGATGACCGAAAGATTCGCCTCATCATCAGAGAGTTGATCTCGGAGGGAGTGCCCATAGCGTCAGCCGTGTCCGAGCCTATGGGCTTCTACATTGTTGCCAACGAACATGAAGCAGCCAACTACATCAGGGGTCTGAAGGAACGCATACGGGAAGACGGAGCCAGATTGAGGGACTTTGAGGCTGCGTGCCACCAATTTTCTTTACCCCAACAGCGCCCACTTTTTGAGTAAGGTTTTAGGAGCTCAAGATGGAAGTCAGACGAGATGAGATGACACAAGAGCGATGGGATACGGCGGGCTACGTTAGCCGGGCAACTAACCTTCAATTTGTGGATGGGCATGATGATACCAGTTGACTATGAGCTGGGAAAGAAGATTGTCGAGAGCTGCACGTGTGAGTGTGGGGCAGGGCTCACGCTGCCCTGGGGCGGTACCTGGGGGATAAATAGCTACGTCATCAAGTGTGCTGTCAACCCCAGCCACAATAAGGTGGTGCCCATAAAGAGTTTAACCCAGCTATGGCAAGAAGGTCAGCCAATCCCCTCGTTCATAGCTGACAATATAGAACGAAAACTGAGGAGGAAAGTAATGGAGCAAAATGAAGTTAAGGCACTGGTTGCCAAGCAAGATGCCGAAAAGCTGTCAACCTACCTTCAGCCAAAATTTCCCAAGGACCTGGCCAACCGGCAGGCGGCCCTCGATTTCGCCAGGTGGTGCATTGCCCACCAACTTGAGCCCATCAGGGACTGCATCCCCTACCACGGCAACCCCTTTATTACCGTCGAGTGGGCAGACCGACAGGCGTCGCAGGATGAAGCATTCAAGGGCTACAGCTACCATGTCTTTAGCCAGCAAGAAAAAGAGGCTCTCGACTTTGACCCGAAAGACATAGTCATTGAGTGCCAGGTTGCCTTTGATGGGTTGGAGAAGCCCCTGGTCGGCTTGGGGGTAGTCACCAGGATGGAAAGGGAAGCTGCCTCGGGGGAGACTGATGAAGTAACCGCAAGGGGCTACCGTTCCCCGGTGGTGCATCTACACCCCCAGAAAATGGGTTTTAAGCGAGCCAGAGCTGCCGCCTTGAAGCAGCGCTATCACATCCCAGCACCTATCCTCGAGGAGCTCCCATACACCACAGCAGTCGAGGCTGAATATACAGTTAAGGAAGCTTTTGAAGGTGCTGATAGAATTGGGAAGCAAAAAGGCCAGCCGAGCAGAAAACCGCCAGACGAATCCCGCGAGCCGCCCGCCGCGGTGCAGCCAAAGCGGGACGCGAAAACCGCAGCACCCGCTGAGCTTAAGGACAAGACCCCAGACGATATCACTGAAGACGACCTCCCCGACCTTAACGCCCTCTGCCGGGTCTGCTACCACTTCTACAAGATTCAGCCCTGGCAAGTTTGGAAAGAACTCGGGGTCAAAAGCCGCTTCGATGTCACCGACAGCCCATACCAAGCCTTCCTCAAAATTAAGGCACTAAAATCTAGGCAATAAAGGGGTTCACATATGCCAAGGGGTACCGCCCGGGGCAGGATGATGCCCCAGAGTCTGTCAACAGACCCAAGGGTGGGGCGCCTCAGCTTGAAGGCTGCCCTGCTCTATGACAGGCTGTGGATAAACTGCGACGACCAGGGCAGGATTTCTGGCGACCCTGCTGAGATTAAGTATGCCACCTCCCCTAACATTGACCATATTACAAAGGATGATATCCCCGAGCTGCTCAAGGAACTAGAAACACAGGGGCTCATCAGTGTCTACTCCACCTCAAAGACTAACGCCATCCAGATGCTTGACTGGTGGCAGGAGCAGAAGTTGCAATGGGCTTGGCCCTCACGCTTCCCGCCACCGGAGGGCTGGCAAGATAGGCTACGTTACAAAAAGAGTGCCAAAGAGGTTGTAACAATTAACTGGGGCTCAGGTGAGGGCTCAGGTGAGGGCTCAGGTGAGAGCTCGGCAGTAATCCCCTTAACAACCCCTACTGAAAAAGAAGAGGAAGATGGAAAAGGAAGAGGAAAAAGAAGAGGAAGAGGAAAATCACCTGAGCGCTCAGGTGAGAATCCCTCACCCTCACTTACAGGTGAGACATCCATATTAAAAGAATTAACTCAATGCTTTAAGGTTGAATGGGGTAGGGTACCGGCTCACGAACCCAGTAAAGTTATCCACCGCGAGCCCGATGCTCGAGAATCAGCCCAATTGCGAGACTTGGCAAAGAATTTATCCGCCGCCGGCGGCGTGCCGCTAGATTACATTAAACAGGCTTTCAGGGAAGCCGCCAGTCATGAGAAATATCATATCAGCTATGTCAGGGCTATTCTCCTTGACTGGCTCGGCGTTGCAAGAGGTCCACCTCAGTAAACAAGCAGTAGCGGAGGAGGCAGGAAAAGGAAGGAGTGGTGAGAGCGAAGGCAACTCTTGGGAAGGAACCAATGATGGAATTAGAAAGGGCTAAGACTATAGCTACGGAGGTCATTGCGAGGCTGGCACCTTATTGTAAGCGTATTGAGGTGGCCGGGAGCGTGAGGCGACGCAAGGATTTTCCTCGTGACATAGATATTGTCTTAATCCCATCTGAACTCTGGAATCTATTGCAGGAGGTCAATGGTTTAGGGCCATCGATGATGAGTGGTGATAAGCTGAAGCGAGTTAACTACCATGGTGTCCAGATTGACCTCTATTTTGCGACCGCAGAAACCTGGTCAACCCTTCTCCTCATCCGCACCGGGTCAAAGGAGAATAACATCCGGCTAGCCACTTTGGCCAAGAAGCGGGGCTGGCATCTTTCCGCGAATGGGGATGGGCTGTTTGACGAGAACGGAAAGAGGATCGCCGGAGATAGCGAGGAATCTATCTACGACGCACTGGGGTTGCCTTATCAAGAGCCTTGGGAAAGGGACTAATTATGGCAATAGCCAATTACACAACCAGCGTGTCAGCTATAAAAACTGTCGGAGAGATCCAGGGTATACTGGTTGCTCATGGAGCTAAATCCATTCTGATGAACTATGCAGACGATGGAACAGTAGAGAGCCTTTCTTTCATTATCAAAACACCTTATGGTGATATGCCTATTAGACTGCCGGTAGATGCTAACGCTGTGCTGCGGGTAATGGAGGAGCAAAGGGTTCCCCGGCGGTATTTAACCTACGAGCAGGCTGTGAAAGTAGCCTGGCGAATAGTAAGGGACTGGGTTAGGGCGCAGATGGCTATTCTTGAGACTGAGATGGTTAAGATCGAGCAAATTTTCCTGCCTTACCTGGTGGTTGATGAGGACAAAACTCTTTACGAGGCTATGGTAGATAAGAAATTTTACCTGAAACCTGGGGAAGGAGACAAAGATGCGATTTAGCTTAAACAGCCCATTGGCTCAAGCAGGTCTGGCTTTAGCCAACGGCATTGCCTCGGCTGCCTGCTTTAAGGCTAGTAAAAAGCCATTGTATAGAGTGGCTGGGGGGATGCTAGCCAGTTTCACTATATACCACGTGGTTAAAGCAGTGAAGGGATATAGACAGGGTGGAAAACGCTAGAGCAATCGGCTTACCCCGTCTGGGGATCTACTCGGATGGCATGAGGGAGATTTTTGAGAAGCTGGGGGTGAGAGTTGTGATGCCGCCGAGGATTACCCGAGACATTGTCAAGGCTGGGGTAATGAACAGCTCGGATATGATCTGTTACCCCTTTAAGGTTACCCTTGGCCAAGAAATCTACAATCTGGAGCATGGGGCAACCGACCTGCTGATGGCTGGTAGCTACGGGCAGTGTCGCTTCAAGCATTATCACCAGTTGCAGGCACACATCCTCAGCAAACTAGGCTATAAGTTCACTATGCACAATATCAAAGGTCTGGACTTCCTATGGAAGTTGCCAAAGATTACTGGGGTATCCCTGCCCGGGATTCTCTTGGCCATGATGGCAGCACTACCTCTAATCAAGGAAGCTGAGCACAAGGAGTATGACCATGCCTACAGTAATCCGATAAAGATTGCTATTGTTGGGGAGTTCTACACTATGATTGAACCGGACGTAAATTTTGACATTGTCAGGAAGTTACAGGGAATGGGTGTGGCTGTTGACGTTTCGTTAAGGCTGTCTAATTTTATCAAAAAGTGGTTTAGGCTGGACTTCTTTGACAAAAGAGCAGAGAAAAAGGAGGCTAAGCACCTGCTGGGGGACACTATAGGCGGGCACGGCTACCACACCATATACAATAGCATTTACTATGGTAAGCAAGGGTTTGATGGCTTAATTCATCTCCTTCCATTAAGCTGCATGCCGGAAAGTACCGTTGAGCCATTAGTGGACTATGTCGCCGAGAAGTATAATATACCCCTGTATCGCTTCCCACTGGATGAGAGCTCTTTTGAAGTTGGATTTTCTACCAGATTGGAGACCTTCGTCTCAATGCTAAAGCGGAGGAAGGAAAAAGGAATCAGTTAGCGGTTAAGTCGCCCGCACCTTGAGCCACTCACCGCTAATACTGTATCTCCATAATAGAGGTAAAGTAGCTCGCAATTACAGCCTGCTTCCCCACACGGGCAGCCATCAATGCCTTTGCAGTGTTTTATCTCAGTCCTGTATCTAGGATCTAAGACGGCGTCTCCTCTAAACCTGGTATGCTGCCCATCCATATGCTCCTCGGCAAGCAGAGCTATGCCTATTGCCCCCATGAACGGTGCCTCGTTGGGGACTGACACCGAGCATCCCAACTCATCCTCAAAGCACTTTACTAGGGCGGGGTTTTGAGCTGTTGCTCCCTGGAAAACGACCGGGGCTAGCAACCTCTTACCTTTGGCCAAGGTCGCTAGATAGTTGCCGACTAACGCTCGGCATACCCCCATCAAGATATCCTGGGTGGGCCTACCCTTACTCAACTGAGAGACGGCTGCGCTCTGGGCAAAGATCCCACATTTGCCCGGTATATTGGCCGGGTCTCTGCTCTCCAGGGCGATATCACCGGCTTCCTCAATATTGACCCCCATCCTGTTGGCGATAGTCTCAATCATGGACCCAGTGCCACCACCGCAGTCCCGGTTCATCTGAAAGTCGGCAAGGACACCATCTCTAACCAGCATCAGCTTGGAGTCTTCTCCGCCAATGTCCAGTATGGTCCTGACGTCGGGGTACTGCTTCAGTGTGGCCACCATGTGTGATGTAATTTCGCTATCAGTGTAGTCAGCACCAACCAGCGCTTTGACGAAGTCTTTACCGCTGCCGGTGATTCCAACGCCACTAATATTGGCTCTTGGGAGCTGCCTCAGTCCCTCTTGAACTGTAGATATAAGTCCTTGGTTCTTCAGGTAGACCTTACCTACCAGCTCGTCACCAGCGATAAGGGCGAACTTGACTGAAACGCTGCCGCAGTCGATCCCCAAAAAGTACTTCATGCCTCAAACCACCGTTATAGTTTCGCCAGTATCAACATCAGCCCAGTAAGTCTTAACCAATGTGCCATCCCGATAAAGTTCGCACCTGCTAAGCAGGCGATATACTCCAGGTGGTATGTTGGCAAAGTGGAAGTGGTCTGTCATGTATTTGATATACAGTGTGGCGCTACCTTCATAATAGCCAGCGGCAGTGCCCGCTCTAAAACTGGCATTGGCGCACCCGTAAGGCGTCCAGCACCGCACACCTTCCAGGGTGAAGAGAAATATCAGTGTATACCCTGTTGTAATATCAGGGACAGCCACTCTGTAGTTGATGTGGCCGGTCGCTCCACTGGCTATTACCGCTTCGGCAGGTTCGGCATAAACCAGCTCAGGCTCGGTAGGCACAATAGGTGGTAAGCTGATGTTAAGCTGGGTGTCTGGTGTTGCATAACGGGTTACTGTCTCATAGCCTTCTTTAGAGAATACTATCTGATATTGTCGAATAGCTAAATCTCTAAACTCATACTGGCCCGCCCACTCGGTATAACGCACAAGACCATCCAAAGTGATTTTAACATCTGGCACTGCCTCCCCGGTTAGACCATCGGTTACAAATCCCCAGATAAGGCCCTTTTCTACGGCAATCGGCCACATCTCGACATTAAGCTCGTTATAACCCTCAACTAAAACTATATCACCTTGTAATTGTCTCATAGCCTTCCTTCTCAAAGGTAATAGTGTAACTGCCAGGGGTTAGCCCCTCAAAGGCGTAATTGCCACCAGCATCAGTGTAGGCAACTAAACCATCAATGGTAACCATTACCCCTGCTATTGGGTAGCCAGTATCGGCATCGGTTACCACACCATAGAGGTTAGCGACTACTGGTATTGGAATTAGCCCGACATTTAATGTATTGCTACCTTCGTATAGGGTTATGTCTGCCATCTTCACCTCCTTAATAGACTACGGTTTCGTAGCCGTCCTTGGAAAATTCAAGCACATATTCCCCAGGGGCTATGTCAGTGAAGGCATAGGTGCCTGCGCTATCAGTATAGGTGCTACCACCATTCAGTGTAACCAGCACATCGGGTATCGGCTCCCCAGTCCCGGCGTCGGTTACTATCCCATAGAGGCTAGCCGCTCCAGGAAGAGGTGGCGGAGCTGCTTTACCTCGAAATATGAGATAGAGAGCGCCAGCCGTTGCCAAAGCTGCCCCGGCAGCAATTCCGGCCCACACCGTTGGTGATATGCGTCGTTCTTCTGGTCCTTCTGCCATTTGCTTACCCCCTTATAGCTAAGATAAATAATGCTATGCCAGCACCAAAAACCGAAGGCATTATCTTCATCAGCAATTTCCACTTTGGCTCGTGCTGCCTGCGCTCCATAACTACGGCCACGATAATACCGACCCCACCGATGGCTAAAAGAACTGTTCCTGGTATCAATTTATGCCTCCTTATGTTTCTGGCTTTTCACTGCCGAACTTAGCCGCAAAGTAAAAGGTGGTTACCGATGAAACGATGGCTATAAGAGCTACTAGGGCATCTCTATTGCCTTGAACTGATAGGTATGTTAATACCCCAGCACCGCACCCAGCGAATATAAAGGCGATTATTCTTCTTGTCCAAAACTTAAAGTTTGTCATATCACACCTGCCAGTCTTAGCCCAAAGACAACACTAACTGCTATCCCAATGCCTATAAGCCAGCCGTAAATGTCAAGCCACCCTTTCCGTCTTAATTGGACAAACTGCATAACCTGATAGGTAAGGAAACCTGCCCCAAAGAGTAAGCCGTAATGCCAGTCCTCGTAACCGCAGAAAACGGTAAACACCCCAACTGGTATATGCTGTCCAATTCTACTTGTTCTCTCATTCAACCTTCCCATAATTTACTTCCTATCACTTTAAGCAAAGGTAAATTGAAGCTCAACCTTGTCAACGGTAATATTTTCTGTTGCTGAACTACCTTTCACTCTCACATAAACATCCTTGGCTGTGCGAAGATTACAGGTAGTCAAAGCACCAGCTAGAGCATTCTGCTGGACATTACCATCCCAGGTAACTTCACAGATAGCTGCCCCATCGGTATTATTCCAGATTTCAATACCCTTACTAGCCCCTGCCTCGTTACCGATAGCCGAGACAATTACCCTGGCCTGTTTAACGGCTAATTTGCTGAAGTCAATGTTGGTGCGATAAAGAGCACTAAGCTCAACATAAGCCGCACCCGGGGCAGCGGCAACAATCTGGGTAAGCACAAGTGGTATACTAATAGTATTTGTCAGGCTCTCTGGAATACCCCGACCACCAATATTGGCGGTGGGTGCCTCAAGAAGGTTAAATGCGAAAAGGTCATTGGTATATATCTGGTCAGCCCAGATTACATTGCCAATAAAGCCTGGTATATCCAGGCTCCACACCTGGATTACACTGAATGCCCTGCCTCCTGAGGTTCTGGCTGTGAATACATATTTACCAGCCATGTCAAGAGGCCCATATCTATTATAGGGGAGAGTAAAAGCCGAATGCATGGTTATAGCTGTCGGGTCACTGACATCCCAAATAGAGAGGTAACCGACTGCACCAAAATAGTTGGTGGTAAATAACCACTTGCCAACCACTTTAAGGCTCATAGCATGGTCTAAATAAACAGCATCGGTTTTTGTGCCGAGTGTGCTCATTGCTGCCGGATTTCCAACATCAATGACCCTAATTTTGTCCTCCCCCCCAGCTACAATATACGCGCGGCTCCCGATTATCTGCATTAAACCGCCGGCTGGTATAACTCCTGAATAACCGTCAGTAAGAGATTGAATGATAGCAGGCGCATAGGGGTTAGCAACATTTAGGCTGACGAATTTCACAGCCCTAACAAAGGCGGTGTTGCCAATAACGCAAATGTCAGCGGCACCGGATAAATCAGCATGATTAAAGGTGGTAATGACTACTGGGCTGGCCGGGTTGGAAATATCTACAATATCAATACCAGTGGTTGTAAACGTATGGGTGATATAGGCATATCTACCCCGCACAAAAATTCCGTATTGATTCCCGCCACCGGTAATAGCGACACTGCCAACTAAGACTGGCGAATAGGGATTGGACCAGTCCAAAATGCGGAGCTGGTTATTCTCTGTGGCTGTATAAATATACTTACCAGCTACAGCCAGCGCTGTCGGGCCATTCGCCGCAAAGGAGTATCTACTACAGAGTATTGGGCTGGCTGGTATGGTCACATCAATTATAGAGACGTAAGCTGTCGTTGGGTTCTCCGCAATGATGACATATTTCCCTGCGACACGGACTCGGTAACAAATTTCACCAGCAGTAAGCAGGCCGCCCACGACACTCGGATTATCAGGAATAATGTTGGTTGGCATTTGGTATTGAGTAACCGCAGTAGCAAATTCCAGGCCAGTCTCTCCAGGATTAACTTTTGTCAGAAAATCTGCTGAACCAGCGTATGTGGCTGGCGTATCAGTCAGACCTATAAAGTTGGTTACACCTTTAATTAGTAAACTCACCAGCTATTCACCTCACTCTTTATCTCATTTAGCTCACTCTTGGCATCCTTAATCACGTCTTTGCAGTTATCCTTCATCTCGTCCAGGGCATCTTTGGTAAAACTGTTTTGCCTAACTATGGCATCATACCTCTTGAGCCTGATAAGGAGAGCCGATACCCTATCGCATCTTTCTGGAATAGCCATCACATTGCCTCCAACATATAATCATATTCTACGGCCAGCCCATTGTCGGCGGCATTATTGCTCTGAACCTCTACTCTCAATGCCTCGTGGATTCCAACAGTGCCATTAACAATCCATAAGCCATCAGGGTCGGTTCCCTGGGTAAATGCCTGAGAATAGGCCTTTCTCTCTGTGGCATTTACCTCCATAAATAGCTTGACCGTTATGGTAGCCCCGGCAGTAAGGGCGCTGATATTCACCAGTAACGAGTGAAGTTTATACTTGGTATCGGCAGCCCCAATTGTTACCAGGTCGGCCCCAGTCTCACCGCTGGTTCCTGTTCCCGATTGCCAGTTACCTGTAACCGAGTCAGATGCTGGAGTTTCACCAGTCAGTTTATCCAGGTAGGTATCAACAATCTGCTTTAACCGGGCAAAGAGGGTAGTAGTGCCAGCGGCGTCAGTGTTGGTGCCTATCTTGGTATCTATCCTGTCAACATCAATCTCAACAGTGGAGATATTAAGCACCCTGTAGATGGTCCCCGCCTTTATCTGGGCGCTAAACGGGGTAGCCACGGTAATAGTTCCAGTGAGAGGGTCAAAGGATGAAGCTCCGCTGTCCTCCCGGTTACCATCGCCAGAGCCGATGAGGATTGTCTTGTTGGAGATAAAGTCATTTACCCCGATAAGGTTGGCGTCTACCAAAGTAGAGTCATCGCCAGCTCCATCAGCGGTGGTAATGCCAGTGTATGCTGTTAGGGCAGCTAATATTGCTGCTCGTGCCAAAGCGTGGTGCCTATCTTGAGCCATCTAATTACTCCTGAATTACTGTCCAGATATTGAGAATACCCGCAGTTGGTGCTACAGCAGTTGTTATCCTAATGCCAATATAGGGATGCCAGTCATCCCAGGCTAGACCAATACTGATATTGCCATTAGTGGGGCAGGGTAAGGGTGCATTTATATCTGTAGCCAGGTTCATATCATCAACGGTATTACCTATAACCTGAATATTTGCTGCCTGGTTTAAGGATGACTCCACCTTAATAATGAGCCTCTTGCCCTTAGTCCAATCAACCATCTTGTCCGAGTAAAAGCTGCCGATTGTTCTAATAGCATAGCTATATATCTGCTCCGGCTCTTTGGCTACCCAGGGCGTTTTGACTGTAACCTCTATGCCCTCAGCAGGTGGTACTCCTTGGGCAGCAAGCCACTGCTGGAGAACTGCAATTAGTTGAGCATTACTATCAGCTACCTCGGCGAGGACAGGCACTAAAGTTGTCAGGCATTCGATGAGGTAGTCTAGCTTTTCATCGGCAGGCGCAGCCTTCGCTGGTTTAGTCATAAGTAATGTGGCAATAGCACCGAGTATGGCACCGCCCATGCCACCAGCTACTATTCCTGTTGCTGTGCCTCCTCGTTCTTCAGCCATTAGAGCACCCCCGCCATAACCTTGTCATAAACGTCTCCGGGCAACTCATCCTTTGAAGCTAGCCCCCACCTAGCCCTAAGCAAATTAGTCATCGCACACTTCCAGATGGTAAACCTGATATTAACAGGGTCGTCGGGTTCAACGGTTGCCTTGAGCTTAATCCTTAATTCCTTAAGGACAGGAATAAAACAGCTAATTTCCTTGCTAAGAGCTATATCATCAGTTACACCCAATGCCCAGGTAGGAAACTCTACATAGTCAGATATGTAGTCCCTGTCAATGGCTACCCTGACATTATCATTTACATCAGGGGTATCGCTTGGTCCAGACGAGAGTTTGGTGAGAACTAGGAACTGTCCAGGTAGTGGGTGAATTGTCTCAATATCAACTCCAGCCGTTGGCACAGTAACCCGAAAGCCGTGAGTTTCCTCTTGAATAATCTGAAATTCTCTGGCTATTTGCTGAGATAGAGGTAGGGGAAGCATTCCCTTCTCAACAGTATTGGAAATGCCTAGTTCGGTGTTTAGCTTTTGCTCCTCCGGAGTAAGAGAGATGCCATAGCGGAGCTTGTGGGCAACTGTGGGTTTGATAACCCAGAGGGAAAAGAAGGTCTTGAAGTTGGTTTGGGGGACGGCGGCTTTGTTATATAGGTTATAGAAAATTCTGCTTTTGGCAAGGAGTGAAAAGTTATTAGGCAATAAATCAAACATTGAGCCAGTCAGGGGGCTAAAGGTGGTGTTATCCACCTTGAAGCGCATTTCAACAAGATCATCCTGGTCAACAGCAACCTCTGATAACCTGACTAAAAGTGGTGGGAACTGTCTTGTATCAAGCAAGGCAGGTGCCGCCTCACTGGTAGCTGCGATTGTAGGAAAAGCACTGTCAGGTAGCTGTTCTGGGTGATAGAGAGTCCTCCCTATAGTTGCTTCAGTAATCATAGTTTAACCTCCAAAACAATATTACCGTCACGAAGCTACCTGCCTGTGACGGCAATACTTTCCCAGTCACCGGCAAGGCTCCGGTGATAATATTCAGTTTTAGCCCAAATTATTTACATGGGCCTTTCTGGCCACCAGTCTTACTTCCAGTACCTTCGCCGGATTGCCCTGGCTTACCACCGCCACGACCATCCTTAGGCCCTCTGGCTCCTGCTGGCGGACCAGTCCCATCTCTTCCTGGCATAACTACTCCTTTCTATGGTGCTAACTGGAGCATATAGGCCTGGTCACCACCGCCGGCAGAGGTCTTGGGAAGCAGGTACCCCGCACGCTGAGGGGATATAGCGGTGAGGTCAAATTCCTCAGGCAACCATAGCGAACCATCGGCGTGGAAGTAGATGTCTCGCTCGTCCGCAGCAGTGCCAAATGGGTCAGAAAAAGGAATGCAGTGGCAGAAGCCGTAAGTTTGGCCCCAGAAGTGGTATCCGGAGGTAACAGCGATTAGAGGAACAGCGACAAAGGAACGAAATGTAGCCCCTTCACCCCGGGTAGAGACCACATTACCGTAGATGTTAGGATACCACCCGCAGAAGGTGCCATCAGCAACATCATATAGTAACGGGTCTTTCAGGGTCAGAGTGACATAGGTGCCATCACTGGTAGTGTTACCTGCAATCCTCAATAGCTGTGTCTTGGTGGTGAAGATTGTGAGGATACCATCTTTGTACTGGTTGAGGGTTCCCGTTGTGTCAGCAACGGTTATCGTCTTACCACCAGCTGAGACGGCTCCGTGGGAGTTGCCCTCATGCAGCCCGTTATCGTTGGCGACTGCCCAGAGTGGAAGCTCAATAGCACCGCCGGCTCGGCAGTAGTGTAATGTTCGGCCCATGGGGCCTGGTTCCTTATACCTCAGACCTATGGGGTATTTGGCAACCGCACTCTCCTCGTAAATACCTTGTTTCATTCGTAAACCTCCTTATGCGTTAGTGTTTTTGTCACTAGCCTGACTTTCTACCAGTTCGCGACGCCTTCGGATTTCAAAAACCTATCCCTTCATTTGAACGCGAGTCCCGGTAAGAGCGACAACTAAGTCGTTAGCGGCTACCGCTACGCCTTCGTCCTTAACCACTACCATGCCGATCTCGTTCCAGATGAGGTATGGCCTCTCCAGCTTCGGAATGGCATAGAAGAATGGGATTTCAGGCAAACCAGGGTGGATGAAAGGATAGACCAGCCCAAAGTGCAGAGGATTATCAGCATAGGTGGTTGGGAATAGACCCTTGGGATGATAATCCCCGCCAATCTTTAGTGCCGTCTTGGCCAGGTGACCAGCGGCATCAGCCCTGATGCCGATACTCTCAACCAGCAATGCGTTGAGGCTGCCGAAGTCGAAATACATATTCTCGGTGCTGTCGTCAACATTGTCAATGTCGTATCGGAACTGGTAATCGCCCTGCATGCCGTCAGTAGCCTTCTTGTTATAGGCAAAGCGAATGAAGGGGTTTATCTTTGGGATAGCCTGGTCGGGACCACCGGGCAAGGTGTTCCAGGTATCACCATTTACTGGTATGGCATCCTTGATTATGGGCAGTGTCCTACCTCTGGCTCTATCCACTAGTGAGGCTGGGAATAGCATAGTGCCAAACACTCGGGACAGCTCAGGCACTTTATAGATATAACCCCACAACCTGATACGGTAATCCCCCGTGATTGGCGTAGCCCCAGCTTCACACTCTAGAGTAATATGTTCCGAGTATTTGAGGGTGGTGGAAAGCAAGGGGTTATTGCTCATTGGGGTGCCAAAGCTGTAGAGCTTACCTGCCCAGATTGACCTCTTCGGTGGCGCCATTACTGAGGACAAGATACCAGATAGTGAGACTTGCTCTCCGAACTTCTCGCCATCAAGCACCGGGAAGAACCGCCTTAGTGCTTCTTCAGCTCCACCATCGACAGGTGACTGGACTACCTCGGCAAAGACTACCTCAGCTCGCTCATCCCTCTCCAGCTCACCGCCAATAGCCCTCGGACTAGGTTTAGCCGAGGTATTGGCTGCTTGGGCACCAGTGTGTGTATAGTCTGCTAAAACTCTAAGTTCAAAATGTTCCATTTAATTACCTCCGTTCCATTTGAGGTTCGAAATGGCTCGACCTTTACTAAAACTCAACAGTTGACCTGGCTCTAACTGCTTGCTGCGCCCTCTGGGCAGCTCCAGCTGTGATCTCCTTGACCGGGGCACCACCACCTAGCTGCGAAGTAGGGGTTCTTACCTTTCGCGCCGTCGGCGAAATCAGCTCGGGGAGTGAGTAGCCGAGGATACCGAAACCGGCTGCGGCTATGCCCTTCATGGCATCGCCAAGCATTCCCCTGGTAAACAGGGCACCGATTACACCCCCTATCGGTATGCCGATGAGGGAACCCCAGGAGAGCATAGTCCCGGCCGTTCCTGGAACTCGGGCGGCAAGCCTAACGGCCAGCCCTTCAGCTAGACCGGTAATGCCGGCGGCGCCCATGGAGGTTACCGACTCGGTAACCTCTACTCCCGTGGGAGCTCGAATGGCAATTGCTTCTGCCATAGCTTTACCTCCTTTTTTAGGTTTAGCCACCATCGACCTTGGCGTCGGGGCGACAGACCCAAAAAGGAAGGGGGGTGACCCGAACCCTCTCGGGCTGTCACCCCCCTTTAGTTAGCCTTGGAGCTGCCGATGAAAGCAAAAAACCGTGAGAGCCGACTTTCATCGGCTAGCTCTCACGGCTTAATTAAATGCTACTCTATTTTATTTCAGTTGTCAACTCAATTTTTACTTTACCCTCCAAAGGCGGGGCGAATGACAAATTGGACATGGCCCTAGCTCGGGACAATGCACCCCAGGGTTAGTAACAGTGTAGCCACAGACCGAGCAATAACACGCCTCGGGCAACTCTGCATATAAACCCCCAGGAACTCTAGCTCCAGGAATATAACCAGGGTTAGAACTAAGCACGCCCTGCTGCACATGAGCCATCAAGTTTAGCTTAGTAGCTTCATTCCGGCGGAGTTCGAAGACTTCTCTCAAAGCACCTGACCACAATTCTACTACATCAATATCGTTAAACATAACGTAGGGGTAGTAATTATCAGGGTCGGGGACGGCCCTGGCCTCAGTATAAGTTGCCTCTAAAATCTCACCTTCTTCACTAGCCACCCAGGCATGCCCCCAGCCCTGATAATCACCTAAAACCACATAGGCGTTGGTGAAATTTTTGAGCAAGCTAGTTAGGAGTATGGCTGAATCTTCACAGTCCCCTCCACCTCTGGCCGTTTCAAATGGAAATTGCCAAAACTCGCCGATATCCCTACGGTACGAAACATTCTGGCATACCCATTGGAGTGCTGCCCATATATCCGGACCAATTTTCGAATAGAGGGCTTGCACTCTTGAGTCGTGGGGTGTAACAAATTCCCTTACGTCATGCCAGTCCCCAGGCCGACGCACCGAAACCAGGTATTGCCCATCCCGATACCATACCCTAACACCAGAGAAAAGCCGGCTCACTGCACTAACGGCAGCTACCGCAAATGAGCCCATGGCTACAGTGGAAAAGATTATTCCTAGTCCGTTCATTTCTTCTTCGGGGCAAAAGTCCTTAAAGCAGTAACCGCAACGAGGCTGCCAGCAATGCCCACCCCAGTGATGCCAAGCCAGACATACCACGGCCACCCCGCAGGCGGTACCACTTCTTCATGTACCTTATCGCAGATGTCCCGTAGCTCCTCTTCTGACTTACCTTCCAAGTCTTCTCGTGAGTACTCGGGGCTCACATCAATTATTGTGGTAATTAGTGTCTCTGATTCCCAAATCTTCTTTGCGGCTTCAAGTCCTGGTTTATGGTGGAATAAGCCCCTAGCCACTGGTAGAATAACGAAGTGAACTACTCCATAAGCTATTGCCGCGATGATAGCAGCGGTTATAATCAGTCTCCAGGGCAGAGCAGCTAGAATCGGCCAGATAGCTACTCCCTCTTCAGCAGTTACTGCGGCCGTCGCCTCCAACCGGTAATTAACCCATGGTGCCTGAGTGCGCCTATACACCTTGAGTTCGAGCATCCTGCTTTCCTGTTCCTCGATCTTATCGGCGAAGGCGTTGGCTATCCTATCCCCAATCCAATCCACTATTGGTGGCGGCCCTATAGGAAGGCTAAATGTTGTAGCTCCTACCTCAACCGGACCATCATAGAAGTAAGCCAAGGGATAGATGGTGTGCTGAATAAGCTCATACTCTGGGGGAAGCAGTCCCGCAGCTATATTTACTGTTACTGGAGTGCCGAGAGGTTGCCAGCCAACCACCGGTGGAGCTACCGAAGCAATTCCTATCGTTCTACTGGCCAGAGGCGTCCAGCCAACAACCGGAGGAACAGCACGGCTCACCGTTAGTATCGCTGAGTCAAGGGGTTGCCAGCCAACTGGCACCTTGAGAGCAATATTAACAGTCGCAGTGTCATCTAAATGCCATGCCTCATCTGTTCCCAAATAATAAGCCCGAACCGTACCGCTGACACTCCTGTCAGGCATGGTAAAGTGCAGAGGCCACCACATATATTCACCTGGGCTAACCCAGGCTGCTGCACCGCCAAGCGGGTAGGTATCAATGCCATCAAAGGTGCCGGTGACTGTGACATATATGTCAGCTGTGTGATTATTTGTTACCTGGACACCAACATAAACCCAGTCCCCCTCTTCTGCTTCTGGGGGTGCAGAAATACCAGTTATCTCGAGATAAGTTCTTAATCCAATAGCCAACTCGAGGGCAGGCTTTTCTAAGACTGCGACTTCCATTGAAACCTCCTAGCTTTCCTTACCAATCAGATTCTGGCGGGCAATCAGGAACGCCTGGCATTGACCAAACAGCCTGATTACCATGGAGCTTAACCCGCAGGGTGATATCATGAGCAGGCATTGGTCCTATACTAACCGCAGCTACCTCAGCCTGATGTGCAGCATATTGCAGGGTAGGGTCACAGCCCTTTACCTCTCTATCGGCGCTAATAGCGGTAATAGCTGTACTCCATGCGGGGTCGAGTGGTGTGATGTGAAAGCCTGGGTTATCGGCTACAAAGCTCATCTTGACGGTAAAATATTCACCTTCAGGCACCTCATTTACCTCTTCGCCGCCATACTCAACCCAGGCACGGGTGATACTCCCTGTGATTGGTCCAATACCGATGACTCCCAGGCCTCGAGTAATCTCAACGTTGACAGCGTGCTTAGCCAAGCCTGATTCAATCCCCCCACCTAGTTTTACATTTGACCCAGGTTCCATGCTAGCCTCCTTTTCCCATATTTGACATTTTTAGCTACTTACCGTGTGGCTGTGGACGCGGTCGTCTTCCTTGCATGTTAATCTCCTTTTAAGATAATAGGCGCCTCAATATCTGGCGCCCTTTACTTATAAGCTCTCCCCAGTCGATGGCTTTTTCGGCAGCCAGTTGGTGGGCTAGAATCATCTTGGCTGTCTCTGCAGGAGAGAGTGCCACTTCGCTGGCAACCTTCTGCAGCCTTTGGGAAAGCTCGTCTGATAAATCAATCTCCAGTTTTGCTGCCATCATTCGCCTCCCTTCACAAATGCCTCGATCCTCTTAATCTCGCTTTGAACATAGCCGTCTTTGCCCTCAATTATAGCTCCCAGTTCTGGCAATTGCTTGACTACCTCTTCCCACAGCATCTCCGGAGTTATGCCAGCTTGAACCAGGAGATTAGCATCCTGTCTCCTCTTTACCTTCTTTGCCTCCGAGGACTCGCTGAGATACATATCAACGATGCTCTCGCCGTTTTCGACCATGCTCTTCACCTTGTCCAGGCCGATAGACTCTGCCTTCTGCTTGATCTCGGTGGCAGCCTTTATCAGCATGAAATACATGGCCGTTCTCTGTAATAGGCCCATTGCTATGTCCCTTTCTGGCTTCCGAACACGTCTTCTCGACTGTATTGGGTGCCGCAATGCGGGCAGGCGACAAACTCCCACAGCCCTTTGGGCAAGGTAAACCTGGTCTTGCAGTTACCACACTGATACGGCTGCTGTTGCTCCTGGCTAGTTTCAGCCTCAGGGCCACCCTGCTGCTCCGAGGCTGCCCTCGAAAGTGCCTGCATACCAACCGGTATGTTTTCCTTGGCCAGCGTCACCATCTCCATTAGCCCCTTATGGCGTTCGTCAGCCCGCTTCTCCTCAGACTCAAACCGCTTCCAGCCTATCAATTCGTCAAAGTTTCTGAACAGTGGGTTGCCATCCTTATCCAATCCCAGGGCTGGGAGGTTAGATGAGTTAGACGATGGCTCAATTTTGACTATGATTGGCTGCCCTGGTTGTTGCTCCTGAACCCCTCCGTCTGGCTGGACCACATAGGTCTTCGGCAGTTGAGGCTGGCCCTGCTTGACCACTGCTGGCTGCCCTGGGTCCAGCTTGTGAAGGTTACCATCCTGGTCAACGTAGTAGTTAGGCAGAGACTGTTTTGATTCCTCTGACCCAGCTTTTGCTCTCTGCATTGACTGAGAGACGGCCCGAGCCTCAGACAGAGTGTATTCGCCGTTCTCCGGGTCGTGGACTATTATGCCGGTTTCCTGGTCGACGTAAAACTCTTTCTTCTTGTCTTCGGTCTTGGGCTGGTTACCTTCAGCCAGTGTCTTAGCGGCATTGATTAGCTGGATGGCCTCGTCAAACTGGCCACCCTTGCTCTTTTTTGAGGCTGAAATCAGTAGGGCATCCTTATAGGTAAGCTCTCCTTCTTCCTCATCTACGGTTATTACGCCACTGTCGGGGTCAACGAGATAGCGCTTGGGGTTTGGGGTAAGCGGCTTTTCTTCCTTTTCTGTGCCGCGAATCTTCTTGACCCTCTGCTCTAACTTGGCCAGCAACTCCTCTTTCCGAGCCTCTCTGACATCAGACTTACCAAGCTCCTCTATCATTTCCTCAAGAGAAGGCTCAGTAACTCTTCTATCCTGATAGAGGGTTACTCCGGCGATAGGCTGCGGGGAAAGACCAAATGTTCCTCTATATTTAGCATCTCTAGCCATTTATCACCTCCGCTTCTGTTCCTCTGGTAGGGGTGCCAACACTAGTTGCATTTCAAAGTCATAGCGAAACCTGGCGAGAATGCAATCCCAGACAAATTCATCAAACGGTTTCCCCCCATCCTTTTCTAGTCCTGAGAACTTTGCCAGGTTAAATAAAGTAAAGGCATCTGCTGGCAGATGAATGGTATAAGCGAATATACCCTCAGAGGTAATCTCTGGCGCTCCCTCCTTTTTGCCCTCATCTTTTGCCTTAGGCGATGGCTCTTTTCCGGTAAGGAGTCCCCTTTGCTCAGCTTGTTGAAGCTGGTGGCTAAGTTTTTCTCCACTGCCCTTGTCTACCAGCCATATATCCTTTTCCCCGCTGCATTTGTGTTTGATTAGCCCCATATAGGCTCCCCTTGTTGGCGGGGCGGTCTTGCCACAGGTCAGGCACCTCCATTCAAATTCTCCTGTTGCCGTAGGCACTTGCGATTGCTTTGCCGTAGGCGTTGCCACCTGTTGCTCCTTTTCGTTTGCCTTTTCCGTTGCCTTATTGTTTGCCATATTTCTCCCCCTTAGGCAGGCTATTCCCCGAATAATAAAAGGGGGGTGACCAAGGTCACCCCCCTTTTGCCTTATTCAATTGCCTTATTAGATATTTTAACACGGCAGGACAAAGTAAACAAGTCAAGACCTCCTCGGCCCTCGAGATTTGCGTTTTTGCCGCCACCGTAATAAAATAGTCTTAAAGGGGGGTGACCGCTTTGGGCATCCTCCTTCTCTTTTAGGGATAACAAGAGGAGGTGCAAGATAAAGTATGGACTGGCTAGCATTTATAACAAATATCGTCAACCGAGTCCCCTTTGAAAAAATCCTTGTCCCTCCACCCGACCACACCAAAGCCCTAGAGGATTTCAGGGACAGCATGAGCGGCTCTGAGAGCCAAAAAGAAGCCTCTTCCCATCAAAAGATGATACCTACTACTCAGGAAATTGCGCCTTCCCCAGAAGAGCAGGATATAGCCACGGCCTGCGTCCCCTGTGCTTTAGGACATTTTAGTCGCAGTGCCGGTGCCCTTAATGAGGCTATGAGGTTCAAGGGCGAAGGCATAACCAGCAATGAGATACTCGATAGGATTGCCAGCGTTCTTGAAGAGCAGAACGCCCTAGAGAGGTTTGACCTGACACCAGAGAAACTACAGAGAACACCTGAGTGGGAGAGGGAAATAGCCGAGGAGGCACTCCAGGAGAGCCGTAAGCTAAGGCACCAACTTGAGAGTATCACTAGCATAGACGAGCTCGAGCAGGCAGCCGCTGATACGGCCGGCTATTACAAGAAAATGAATCGGGAGTGGTATAGGGGAAGATTCCGCCACCTGGGCAAGGAAAAGGCAGAAGCTATAGAAAAGAGAATCAGCCCTGAGGACAAGGAAAGGATAAGGAGGAGGGCTGAGGAGATAATCAAGGAGGTGTAGTATGGCATTGTCTGATGAGGATGTAGAGAGAATTGCCACTGCCGTTGTAGAGAAGGCCAGAGAGGATATCGGCATTAGAGACGTGATCATAGGTTCGGCGATGGGCAAAGGTGCAATACCTCTTTACGGTAGAGAAACACGAAAGGAATCTTGCTCCTGTTGTCTGATTGAGCCAGAGGGGCCAAACGTCCCGGAGAATCGCATGTGTACTACTAAATCCGCGATTGGAACCTTGAAGGACAGAGAGGAGCGGGAATGGTGCTCGGAGATAAACATTGTCTCCGATGGCAGGTGCGAGAGGGCAAGGTCAATAAGGGCGGCAGCCCGGGAATGCAAAGGGAGGTATCCTGAAGATACTGCCAAGTTTTTTGCCTGCTACGCACCAGCGTTCAGTGCAATAACAAAATAGAGATATAGAAATGAAAGGCGGAGTTACCAAAAGAATAGAGGACACCGTTAAAGCCCTTGAGCAGGGCCAGCTGAAAAAGGCACTCTATCTTACCGAAACCAGGGGCCTCGAAAAACACCACGACTTTGTAGAAGAGGCGGCACGGACATGCCTTGCGAATAAAGATAACAAGGAGGTTTGCTCTATGGCTATCAAGGAGGCAAGGGGTAAGGTCCAGGACACAGTTACTCTCCCTATTGACGATACCAGTCTAGAGGGATTGGAGGATTATCTCACCCAAAAGCCCAGTGAGCCCCAGATAGAGACCAATAAAGAAAGTAGCGAGATGACTGATGAAGAACTATATGAGAATTGCCCGGAATGTCACGTCGCTGTCGCTGCCTCAAGGTTTGCCGATGTCTGTGCCGAAAATCCCGAGGAGGCTGGCGCTAGCTGCGAGCTCATTTCCCAAAAACTAGAGGACGAGAACACTGAGCCGGGGGACTGGATAAAGGCTATGGTCCAGACGGCTGAGGGTGCCAAGGGGCAAGCAAAAGAGGAGATGGTTGGGGCAGTCACAGAATTAACCGATTATCTCGAGCGGCGGGGCAGTGAAATACTAAAACAGCTTGACGAGGAGGAGAAACCCTAGCTTGACATTCACCTGCTTCAGTATCATAATTAAGGAAAAGGCAAAATAAAGGGGGGTGACTAAGAGTCGCTCCCTTTTTATTTTGCTGCCAGGTCGAGGTAGTTAAAAGCCCTATAAACGGGTAAGATACTCTTAAAGGAGGTAGGCATAATGGCTGGTATTCCACTATCCGCAGCTGGCGATGCTATCGTCTATCCCTCTGTGCCTTGGTCCAGAAGGCTGTTCTCCCTGAAGACCCAGTCCTTCCCCAAGGGCGCAGTCCCCCGCCACCTGATGGCCTTTCTTTTCAAGAAAGGCGGAGATCCTGCTACCTGCGCTAGAGAGACGGTTGACAAGGCCGGTGCCACACGTGTGCGCGCGATGAATAGTTGTATCAGTAGATTAAAGAAGAGAGGCTGATACAGCCATTCTAGCACAACACATTAAGAGAGGACGGTCAAACAACCGTCCTCTCTTTAATTAATAGGGAAATAAGATGCCTAAAGAGCTTAAAATAATCCTCAGGGAGACACCTATCGGGTTGCCGCCAACGCCAAAGCAGTCAGCTCAGCGTGAAAAGTTTGCCAGGGCAGCTAAAGAGGTTGCCGAGGAGATGAAAGACACCAAGCTCAAGGGGGCAGCTAGAGTAAAGGCATTCAATGCGAGGATAAGTCAGAAGTTGAAGGGCGAAAGCTAATCCTCTCGCTCCTCCGGAGCCTGTATTACCATAAATGCTGCATTGACCAGCATTACCTCCGGATGATAGGTTAGCCTCACCAGCTCAACCTCTCCCTTGGGATTTCGTTTTGAAGTATCAATTATTACCCCACCAAATCGCCACTGACCGTCAGCTGTTCGCTCATATTCCTTACAGCGGAAGGTAAAGTCACTCCCGCCTCTCTCCTTCCTGGTAAAGACCACCACCTCGAAGTGTAGGTCCTTTATAAAAGCTTCTGGAATTTTTAGTTCTTCGCCGGGTCCTGCTTCCCACTGGTTCTGCTCTGCCAGATTTACTTGCTCTTCCATCAAACTACTCCCTTGGCTATTAGCTTAGCAGCCAGCTCTTTCTTGGCACCACTCGGGCTAAGTCCAGCTTCCCGACACATATTCCTGAGCTCTTTCAGAGTGTATTTTCCGTCCATCTCGATACACTTTTTTAATATCTCCCCTGTGATGATGCCACCTGGGAAAAGCCCTCCCACCTCTGCCTCAAGCCTCTCTTCAGTTGTCGGCTCCTCTACCATGATTCTCAGGGCTCTCTCCCTCCGTTTCACTGGCCGCCGCATCCTCTCATCCTCGATGACCTCAGACATCAGATTATCCAACTCCGAGGTATCTCCTCCATTAGCCTTTATATTCTCGATCAGGTCATTCAGCCCTTGTTTATTAAACCTAACAATAGCTGGCATCTTCTTCCTCCTTCAATAATACATTAGCCATTGGGGTATAGCTCAGTCATGCTCATCAGCACTCACCCTTTTCATTATCTCCTGGTATGCCTGGTTAACCCTCTTCATCGCTTCATTATACCCGCCCTCGCGGTCGGGGTGATAGATCATCGATAACTGCCTGTATCGTTTCTTGACCTGCTCTATGCTAGCATTTTTGGGCAACCCCAAAACAGCATAGGGGTCAGCAAAAACACTACTCTCCCCAATCATACCCTTCTCCGACCTTTGCTCCTCAACCTTAGCCTGCTCCTGGAGATAATCCATCCAGGAAGCTATATTTTTACCGGTAAATTTCTCGACGGCACTGTCAGCCAGGTCAAACAGGTCCAGCAGATTTGATAAGGCATTGCCCTTCTCTTTGCCTTTGTTCCCCTTGGCCATATCTTCTCCCACTGAATTATACACCAAACCGCCCTCCCCCTTGAATAGACTGGGGCTACTTACCCCCCTTCATCATAGTCTTTTTTCTGAGCATAGTAACGCTCATAAGCTCTCCCCATGGTAAACAAATTCAGCGTGAGCACTATGTTGGCCTCTTTCTTGTCTTCCTCTGACCACTTGACTACCTTGGCCAATATCCGAAACTGCTCTAGGAGCCAGCGCCGTTCCTCCTCCGACGGCGGTTCAATAGACTTAGCCTTCTCAAAGAACTCAAGGGTCCGTGCTTGGTCTTTTGCCTCTGCTCTCTCTAGTATCTTCTCTAGCTGCTGTCTGAGCTTGTCGTCCATAATTACACCTCCTACTAATACAAGCGATTACCGGGGGTGAAATCTCTACACCAAGCCGACGATTTTTCCAGCTATCTGAGAATTGGACAGCTTGACAAGCTACAGAATGTAATTTTACAATATAGGCAGATGTCTAAGGAGAAACTCAATGCCATTGAAAACATATCTAACGCCTGAGGAGATCAAGGCGATGCTTGATAACGCGCCGACCCTCCGGGACAAAGTAATAATCTCATTCCTGGCTGATACCGGCTGCCGGATATCAGAGCTACTACGGTTAAACATAGGGCACATAGATTTCAACCAGAAGCTGGTCCTGATCCCCCACCTGAAAGCCGGCTTAAGGAAAAGGTGCCCGAGTTGCGGTAAATCAACCGGTAGACGGCAGAACTATTGCCCCAAATGCGGAGCGAATATAAGTAAAGTCGTCGCGGAGGGAAGCGAGGAGCGCACCAGGCTAATTAACGTGGGTGAGCAGACGTTGAACCTCTGCCGTGAATACATTGACAGGAGAGCGAAGGATTCCGAGAAGCTCATACCTCTGACCAGGCAGATGGTTTACAGCATTGTCCGCAAGTGCGCTGCCTGGGCCGGCCTAGACGGCAAAACGATACTGAACCCGGAGACAGGACAGATGCATTATGTCCATCCTCACAGTTTCCGCGATAGTCTTGCTGTGGACTGGCTCACCCTGGATGATAGTGGCGATAGCCAAAAGCTCTTGCAGGACCACTTAGGGCATAAGAGATACGAGACCACCGCTCGCTACTTCAAGTTGACGCCGGTACACGTGGCGAAAGCAGCTGACGAAGTAAGGAGACACAGATTTGGAAGTTGAACCAACCAGAGGCGGATTCAGAAAACCGATTTCCACTAGGGCTTTTATCCTCAACCATCTGGGTAGCCGGGGCGAGGATTATATCGCCAGTATGCACAGGGCATATAAGGCGGAGCTTGACCGTTTGGCCAGAGCAAACGGTAGGAAACGACCTTACCATAAGCCACGCTACCACTCCTTTGAAATGTGTGTCCAACTATTAACCAGGGAAGGAGTGATAGAGTTCTCGGGCAAAGAAGAAGAGTCAGACTCCCCCCAGTTTGAGGGGTGGTCAATAAAGCCGCTCCGCAGGTTTTACAGGTTGAAGCCTTAAGAGAGGCGTCGCCCCTATTTAACCCCCTATATCCCCTTCCCCTTGAGAAGGACAGAGGCTAGCCAATGAGCTAGCCTATTTTGTTTTTACTTCAATTCTATCCCAATTTTATATTCAATTTTAATTCAAATATAAAAAACTTGACAAAGATAAAATATTGAATTATATTGATAATATAGCTATAAAATCTATATTAACAAAAGAGCATATTGTCAATTATAATAGTAGAACCTTCATAATTGAGCCTCACAAAGATATAGCTACAGGTTACCTCTTAACCGCAACCTTAACAATTGAATAAAATGCCATTGAACGCTTGCCTAGTTTATAAGGAAGGGGGAAGTTATGAGGCAAGAGGAACTATACAGGGAGATTAAGGCACAAGCCGAGCAATCCTATGACCAGCTAGATGGTAAATGGCGACAGTGGCTAGAGGTTGCTAAACGCTTTGAGCACAAGGCACAGGCACAGGATAGAGAGGACTTGAGGCATACCATTATAGTAGCCTTTGCCGACCAGCAAGCCCGTAATGAGAGGTTAGGCAAGCCCGACCTCTCATTTTACGGTATGCTACGGATAGCCTCTCACTGTGTAGCCGACTACTGGAGACAGCAAAGGCGACAGCTTACAATCTTAAGCCTCAATACAGTGATAGCCGACGATGAAGGCAACGAAGTGGAGCTTATAGACACCCTAGCCGATGATAGTATTGATATTGAGGCTTGGCTAGACGAAGCGACTTGGCGGTTAGGCTTCCCCGATAGGCTAGCACAGATTGCCCATAAAATAGCCTACGGAGAATACCTCACCCCTACCGATAGCCAATACCTATGGCGATACCGAAAGCCGACACAAAAAAGACTACTATAATGTAGAGATTTTGCCCCCCCAATCGCTTGTATTAGTAGGAGCACCGATTAAGCCAGCGAGTTGCGGTTAGTCGGTCAACTCACTACTAGGTGAAGCCGATAGCCTTGCCCACTATCGGATAGCCAAAGGGGGGTTGTTTTTGGAACAACTGAATATCGTGGGCAAGCGTTCTGGTGAGGGCTTTGTCGCTCACAAGGCTATGCTGGTAATTGCCCTAATGAGGGCAATAGCCGACAGGGTAGTCCTTATGGACATTACTCTAGGGCGTAAAGGCTTACTCGGATACCTTAAGGCTTTGGGGGGTAGTAACATTGTCAAGGTTATCCCCTCAAATGGTAGTGCTAGCGAGACGCAGGCTACCAATAAGAGGCTTAAGGTTATCTGCGGAGCTAATACCAGCCACCTAGCCGATAGCCACTGGATAGGGGAGAAAACGCCTCTTACCCTGTGTGAGGTTAGGGTTAGTCCGTCTAACTCCGTAATGCCTAATGTCGGAGCTATTGAGCTAGCCGAAGCACTAGCTAGAGTTTTACCCTTTACTGACAGGGATGACGCTAGACCAGTATTACAATGCGTCAACCTTGAGGCTAAAGATGGTAAGCTAACTCTTGTCGGTGCTGATGGTTTTAGGCTAGCAGTAATTAGCCTTGACTATGCTGATGGTGAAGGACAAG
>Ga0315533_1000726_pt1 | contig 27037 bp, 23 predicted proteins | sample SalMarSW160130MG_FD_203081 | JGI IMG/M metagenome (GOLD analysis project Ga0315533, IMG submission 203081) | Salt marsh sediment microbial communities from the Plum Island Ecosystem LTER, Massachusetts, United States - Salt Marsh Sediment SW1601-30 ... | reverse complement strand
ATGGTAATCATACAGCTTCCTTGCATATAAGTGATTGTTTGCACAATACTTATCGGCAAATGAGGCTGTTTTTGTTTGATAATTGCTACCATCAAAATCCCTCTAATCGGTCAGTTTGAGTACTTTATTATCCAGAAGAGGGCAGCTATTAAGATTGCGACAGCCGCCCAGCCGGCGAAAAAACCGATAACACCGACCAAGGTTGGTTTTGGTATCTCGAAATCAGGATGGTCGAGCCACACACGTCGGGGGGCCGGCTCGATTCCCTCAGGCAGTGTGAAAGGTTCAGTTTCCGGCTCGCCGGGTGCGACAGGGGTTCGGATGCACTGGTAGAACTTGTCGAGCTTTTCCTTGTTTTCCGGCGTGGTGAACAAGCTGACCACGATAACAGCGATAAAGCCGACAATAAGATAAATGACCATCTGCCAGGGCAGGGAAAGTTTGCCGTCGAGCAGCATAAACTCGGGCAGCTTGTCAGCCAGTGTTGCGTTGAAGTCCCACAGAACATTTCCAAATATGCGGATTTTGCCTGTGAAAATCAGCGCTGCAAAGCCCGCCAGCGTGCTCGCCCAGGCCGCTGCGGTAGTGGCCCGCCGCCAGAATAGGCCGACAAGGAACGGAATGCCCATCATAGCAGCAATTTTCCAGAATATTTCCAGTCCGTGAATGACGCTTTCAAAGCAGTAGGCGAAGAAGACGCCGCAGAGCACGACCAGCACGGAAACCACCCGTCCAACATTTATGTAGTGCCGGTCTTTCCGGCCGGGCACCAGCAAGGGCTTGTAGATGTTCTCGGTGAACAGGGCCGAAGAGGAGACCATAAGGGCATCGCAGGAGCTCATCACCGCAGCAAGCATCGAGGCGATGAACAGCCCAATCAGGCCCGGTGCAATTTTGGGCAAAAGCTGATGGGCCATTAAGCCATAGACGTGGTCGATGTCCACATCCCTGCCCATATACATCCCGACAGCGCAAAGCCCCGTCAGCACCCACGCAATGGTGCACACCCGCTTGAACAGCACGCCACACATTACACCGACTCTGCCTTCCATTTCCGTCCTGCCGGCGGCGCTCATAGCCATACTGTGGGGCTGTGTAACCCAGCCAATCAGGGCGTTTAATGAGATTATAGCGATGTAAAATGCCGTAATTTCACCTGGGGCAACGATTTCAAACATAGTCGGGTCTGAGATTGTCGCCCGCAGCCCGGCCAGCCCCCCTACCGCAGACAATGCGAAGGGCAGTATCAGGAACGAGAGCACAATGGTCAGAATCCCCTGGACGAAGTCGGTCATAATGGCCGCGATTAAGCCACCGGTAACACCGTAGATGACAAACATAATCGTCATAGCCCAGACGGCCAGATTTGGGTTGATATTCCCGCCGGAGACGGCTGTTATCATTGCGCTGGAGCCCCTGAGCATTACGCCGATGTTCACCATCAACTGCAGCATCCCCACGAGTGCGTACAAGACGCTGACGCTGCGGCCGTAGCGGGCGTTGAAAAAATCGCCGGTGGTCACGGCCCGCATCCTGCGGAACAGCGGCGCAAGAAGCCAGTAAAACGGCGTGCAGAAAAGCCACAGCCACTGGTACCAGATGCCTGAAATGCCGACACGGTAGGTCTTCGCAGCGACAACTACGGCCTGGTCGGTATGGGTGCCGGCGCCAAAGGTGAAAAACATCATCATTATCTTGCCGAACTTGCGGTCGCTGATGAAAAAGCTCGCGGTGCTCTTCACCCGTCTGAAGGCCCAGACGCCGATTAACGTAATGCCCACGAGATAGCCGGCGATGACCAGCCAATCTATCCAACTAACTCCTAACATATTCCTCTCTTTCTTCTCAAAATATATGTCTTCACCCTGCCCAGCGCTGGGCGGGTGGTGGTGATTTTACCAGATATATCTTTCTGCTTCAAGTGTTGATGTCTCTGCGATAAGAGTGTATATTGTTGTAATAAAAAATGAGCTGCCGAGGGGTCGGCTGGTCGATTTGGGCTTTAACTGGATATATTTAGAACAGTACCGCACTATTGAGGATGATATTAGTTCGATTAAGGCCATTACTGTTGACGATGTTCATTAAGTTTGACGTGGGCGATTTCACACAATTTTCAATAGGCCCCGCTCAATCAAGTCAAGGTAAAGTAAAGATATGGGCAAACAGACGAGAAGAGAGTTTCTTCAAGCTATAGGTGTGGGTGCGGCGTCACTGGCTGTTGGAGGGTGTCTGCAGCCGAGTAAAACACCAAGGAGGAAAAGACCCAATATTGTCTTTTTCTTCACGGACGACCAGCAGGCCGACGCTATACATTCGCTTGGTAACGGACAGATAATCACGCCAAATATGGACTGGCTTGTGCATAACGGCACGGTCTTTACCAATGCCTACATAATGGGTTCAACGGTTGGGGCGGTTTGTGCGCCCAGTCGCAACATGCTAATGACCGGCCGAACATTGTTTCACATAGGAGATGATGCTTATGTTATTCCAGAAGGCCATATTATGCTGCCTGAGGTCTTGCGAAAGGCCGGCTACACGACTTTTCACACCGGCAAGTGGCATCAGGGTCCAGAATCGTTAATGCGGGGCTTCTCTACCGGTGGCAAAATTTTCTTCGGGGGGATGGCCGACCACTACCGAGTTCCAGTTTTCGATTTTGAACCTGATGGAATATATCCGAGCAGAGATGAACGGAGGGAATTAAGGAGAGAGGAGAATGTAAAAAAGAGAAAAAAAGCAAAACACTCCAGCAAATTGTTTAGCGACGAAGCAATTAAGTTTCTGCGTAGCTATAAAGACAACAAGCCCTTCTTTATGTACATCAGCTATATGGCGCCCCACGACCCGCGGATTATGCCTGAGAAGTATCTGGATATGTACGATGCCGGGGAGATTGTTCTGCCGAAGAACCTTATGCCGGAGCATCCATTCGATAATGGTGAGGTAACCCGCGACGAGGAGCTGTTCCCACCGCCCCGAACGCCGGAATATGTTCGCAGACACACCAGGGATTATTATGCTATGATTACACACGTGGATGCGCAAATTGGTCGCGTGTTGGCGGCATTGAAAGAAACAGGACGAGCGGAGGATACAATCATTATTTTTGCCAGCGACAACGGATTGGCTTTAGGTCGGCACGGGCTGATGGGCAAACAGAACTTGTATGAGCACAGCATAAAGGTGCCGTTGATTATGAGTGGTCCGGGCATTGAGAAGGGTCAAAAACGAGATGCCTTTTGTTATCTACTGGATATCTATCCCACCTTGTGCGAGCTGATGGGAGTGGCCATTGCCGGCTCGGTCGAAGGCAAAAGTCTCACCACTGTCATACACAACCCTAAACAGAAGGTCCGTAATAGTCTTTTCTTTGCTTACAAGGGCGTACAACGGGCTGTTCGCAGCGAGCGTTACAAGCTAATCGAGTATGTTGTGAAGGGCAAAAGGACAACTCAACTATTCGACCTGCAGACTGATCCGTGGGAACTTAACAGCCTCGCAGATGACCCGGAGTATGCCGGTCAACTGGAACGGCTGCGCAAGGAACTGCTGCGATGGAAGGAGCAAGTGGATGATACCAGTGAGTTCTGGCAGCAGTACGACTGCGACAGGTAAGTGCAGCCGGACATAACCGCTGACTTCAATGTACCAACCGAGTTGCGCACACATCCGGTTCGACAAGCTCACCATTCTACTACAAAATCATTGATGTCGCTGCGACAAAGGTGTATATTGTTGTAATAAAAAATGAGCTTGCCCCGCCCCTATCAGGGGCGGGGCTTGTCTAACAACAGTCAAGAGTGGAGGATTTTATCGTGCGACTAATTAAGGCGATAATCACAGTTGTCCTAATAGGTGCGATTTTCGGCGATGCAGCCGGTCAGCCCCGCACCAGAACACTGCGGGGTCAAGAGGACTTCAATGATATATCAGCATACTACGGCTTCAAAGAGATAGAGATAATCAAATTAGACTGGGGCGTGGCGAACCTGCGAATCGCCGATTTTAACGGTGACGGGCGAAACGATATTGCCATCGCCAACAATAGAAAGGCCAAGATAGAGCTATTGGTTCAAAAAGAGGCCATAGGGCAAGGCGAGACAGAGGTAACCGTTGACCCCAATGACGTCGATGTAAACCTAATCACCCCCCCTACCCGTTTCGAGAGGCAAAGTGTGGCCGTTTCACAAAAGGTCTCCAGCTTTGTCTGCGGAGATTTGAATTCAGACGGGATGGAAGACCTGGCCTTTTACGGCGAACCGAGGGGGCTATATGTGATACTGCAAAGGTCGGCTGATGCGGAAAAACCGCAGCAACTGAACTGGCGAACAAGGGAAAAAATCAAGATTGACGACGGCCTTCTAATCCCCGGTGCGCTTCTGTGCGCCGACCTGAACAATGACGGCGCCGATGACCTGGCTCTGGCCAGCCGCGACGGCGTTTATATCGTTGTGCAAAAAGAAGACGGCTCATTACCTGTGGCAGAGCTAGCAGAGCCGGTAAAATACCCCACTACCGCCCAAACACTTGGTATCGAAGTGGGTGATTTGAACTGTGATAATATAAACGACCTTATCATTATAACCAACGACAACGAAAAACCGATTTGCGTACGTTTCGGTCTCGAGACGGGGCAATTAGGCCCGCAGGTGCAATTTTTTATCGAAAGGCCGTGGGCGCTGGAGATTGCAAACATCGACGGGGCGACCGGCGACGAGATACTGACTGTCGATGCCAGAGGCGGGCGGCTTGGCTGCTATAAACTTGAAAGTCGCAGCGAAACGAGCGCCGATTGGCCGATTCTGTCTTATCCTCTCGCTTCAGGCGAAGGAAGCGCCAAGCGCGACCTTGTGGCCGGCGACTTCGACGGCGACGGTCTGGTCGATATTATGATAAGCGACCCCGGGGCAGCGGAACTAATTTTCTATAAGCAAATTGGCTCTCTCGGATTAGCCGAGCCGGTCAGGTTCCCTGCCTTTGCCGACATTGAGACACTATCCGTCGCAGATATCGACGGCAACGGCAAGGTCGAGCTGGCGGTTTTGAGCGTTAAGGAAAAAATAATCGGTTTAAGCAGATTCGAAGAGAACAGATTATCATTCCCGCAGCCCGTCGATTTAATCGGTGAGCCGTTGGCGATGGAGCTTGCCGACGTTGACGGTGACGGCAGTATCGATTGTCTTTACGTATCCAAAGATGCCAATGATGTTAGGGGCCTGAGAGTCATTTACAGTCTGGACCCAAAAGGGACAGGGCAAAAACAACTTAAATCCGCCAAAAAAGCCGGAGCGCTGCAGGGTGAAGCTCTGGAGCTTAAAGAACTTACTTCCAATCCGGACGGCTTGAAGGTCGTTGACGTTGACCAGGACGGCCTGCAGGACGCCTTGATATTCGTCAAATACGAACAACCCATACTGGTGCGCCAAAGCCAAAAAAGGAGATTCGAGGTGATTGATTCACCCAAGGTGCAGGCGAGCTTGATTAAAGATGCCAGTGGTCATTCAATTGCCGTCGCCGACGTGGACGGCCAGGGTGGTCGCGAACTGTTAGTGGCACAGAAGAACTTTGCAAGAAGCCTGGTTTTCTCTAACGGCGAGCGATGGAGCATTATTGACCAGTATAACGCCAAGAGCACCGAGAATGAAATATCGGCTGTGGCTGTTTTTGATATTGATGGCAAGGGCTCAACTGATAGACCCGCTATTTTGCTGCTGGACGGCCAGAAGGGTCAGCTTCAGATACTTAAAGCGGGTGATGACAAGACGTATCGGTTTGAAAAAGAGCTAAACGTCGGCAAATGGAGCACTGCGACCCATCTAAAGATGCTGTTTTCACCGCTTACAGGCGGCGAAGCCAAAAGTATCCTGTTGTTCGACAGCGAGAAGTTTGCGCTTGTCACGCCGCCGAGCGGAAGTAGTATCCCGCAACATCTGGAACAACAGTTCGGCTATGAGACAAAGATAAAGGACGGTATATACGGCAACCTAACAGCAGGGGATATAAACGGCGACGGCCAGTCCAACATTATTATGGTAGAATATAAGCGCAATCACATCGAGATACTGTCGCTGGACTCGCAGGACAGGCCGATTCCGGCGATGCGTTTCAAGATATTCGAACAGAAAAGTTATCGCGACAGTAACAAGGCCGCCAGGTCCCGTGTTGAACCGCGAGAGCTAAGGGTTGCTGACGTTACAGGCGACGGCAAAGACGATTTGGTAACCGTTATCCACGACCGTATAATCATCTATCCCCAGGACTGATTCGTATCTCGTATCTCGCGAAACGTGAAGCGTATTTCGTATAAAGCAAAATGGCTGATAAGGATAAAAAGGTCTTTGTTGCGCTCAGCGGGGGCGTGGACAGCTCAACCGCTGCCGCTATACTACAGCGAGACGGCTTCGACTGTGCGGGCGTGTTTATGGTTACCAGTGACCAAGCCGCAGATGCACAGGCGAAGGCCAATAGAACGGCTGAGAAACTGGGTATAAAACTTTATGTGCTGGACCTCCGGAAGGACTTCGAGCAAATCCTCGATTACTTCTGCGACGAATACAAGCAGGGCCGAACACCCAATCCGTGCGTTGTGTGCAACAGGTACATTAAGTTCGGCAAACTGTGGGACTTTGCACAGGCCAACGGAGCAGAATTGCTCGCTACCGGCCATTATGCAAGAATCCTGAGAAAGAATAATAGCACAGGGCTGTATCCTGCTGCCGATGTAACTAAAGACCAGTCTTACGCCCTGTCAATGATTGACAGGAATGTATTGAGTCATATTGTTCTGCCAATAGGCAATTACTGCAAGAATGAAACACGAGAGATGGCAGGAAAACTCGGTTTAGCCGTTGAAGAAGAGCCAGAGTCTCAGGAAATATGCTTTATACCCAATAATGATTACATCGCTGTAGTTGAGAAGAGATGTCCACGGCTTGTGCGCAGGGGAGACATTATCGATAGCAGCGGCCGAGTTCTGGGTGAGCATAACGGCGTACACAGATTCACCATCGGCCAGCGGCGAGGGCTGCGAGTCGCAATGGGCGAGCCATACTATGTTGTGAAGATTGATGCCGAAAGCAACACCGTTACGTTAGGCCCAAAAGAAGAAGTTATGCACAGCAAATTATTAGCAACATCGGTAAACTGGCTGATGGACGAGCCGAGGTCATGCTTTCGGGCAAAGGTAAAGATACGCTATAGAGACAGCGGTGCCGATGCGACGGTTTCTCCGCAGCCAGACGGTGTTGCGGTCGAGTTCGACGAGCCGGTATCGGCTATAACGCCGGGCCAACTGGCCGTATTCTACATTCAGCAAGACAGTGGCGAGAGAGTTGCCGGCGGCGGATGGATTAAGAAAGCAAACGACTGAAACCAAAGGCCTATGACTCTTTGAAACTTATTTTTCGATTATGCAAACAAACGATGACATCTTAAGTTTGCTGCAGGAGAAAGAGGCCGAAGCGGCCCGCCTGGGGCGGCGCGGCGTGATATTGCAGCCGGGGGCGATAGGCGATTGTATATTGACGCTGCCGTTGGCCAAGTTTATGAAAGAGCATTTAGGTTTAGGCACCATCGATATGATTGGCCATACCGAATACATCGGCATTCTCCCGGGCAGAAGCTGCATAGACGCCATCCGGTCGATAGATTCAATAGATTTGCATCGGCTGTTTGCAGAAAGCAGGACATTCGACCTCGCAGACGGGGATTCTTTGATAAACGCCTTTGCCGACTATTGCTGGATAGTAACATTTTTAGGCGAGCCGGACAGCGACTTCGAGCAAAACCTGATATTCACGGTAAACTGCAGCCACAGTGCGGAGGTGATAACCTTATCAACGAAGCCGCCAAAACAATTCGCCGGACATCTGACCGATTTTTACAGCCAGCAATTTATCGGGCAAAGCGGTTTATCCTTGAGGCGGCGGCAAATTCGGCTGGGGGATTGTCTGATAAAAGCGACCAAGTCGGACGTAAACAGAGGCAGAGAACTACTGCGAGAGATAAGCGTTGATTTTGGTGAAAAGCTGGTGGTTATTGCCCCGGGCAGCGGCGGAGTGGGCAAATGCTGGCACTTAGATAATTTTCTGGCTGTCGCCGAAGAGCTTACTTTAAGAGGTATCGAGGTGGTATTTTTATTAGGGCCGGCTGAGTTGGAGCGATTCACCCCGCCCCTCCGAGGGGCGGGGTTCAGCGCCGCCACCCCCGCCGTTTTGCTTCGCAAAATTGAAGCAGCGGGGGCAAGGTGCCTGACTGATTTGCCTTTGACGGACGTTTGCGGGCTTTTGAGCTGTGCGGACGGCTTTGTCGGCAACGACAGCGGGATTACGCATCTGGCAGCGGGGTTAGGGGTCAGGACGATTGCCGTCTTCGGCCCAAGCGACCCGGCATTGTACAGACCTATCGGGCCGGCTGTAACGGTATTCAAAAGTAACTCTACCGGTTTTTCCGAGGAGCGAGCGGCGGTATTGCAGCAGAAGCTTCTGGCGGCATTAGTAAATATCGCTGCCGAACCGAGTAGTTGACCCCGCCCCGCAGAGAGGCGGGGTTGACCTCACCGGTTTTGCTGGTATAATAACTGGTTTACGTTAAACATTATGCGCATTGTGCAAAATGAGGTATTTATATGCAGACCCCGTTAGAGATTGTATAACGGGGAATAATATGATACAAAAAGAGGGAAAATGATACAAGAGGACAAATCTCTAACGGGGCAGACAAGGACTCTGGGTGAATTAGCCGAGTATGTTGGCGGGCAGGTTCAGGGTGACCCCAATGTAGAAATCCGCTTGGCCTCAACGCTGAGCAGGGCGAAAGAAGGCGAGATTAGCTTTCTGGCCAATCGCAAGTATGAAAAGCATCTGCGAACGACCAGGGCCAGCGCCGTAATCGCAAGCAAAGAAATGTCTAATGCCGTCACCTCGGTTCCCCTTTTGATAACGGAGGACCCCTATTACGCCTTTATGCAGATTATGGTGCTGCTGCACGGCCATCGGAAACACAAAAAGATAGGCATCAGCCCGCGGGCCTCGATTTCCGACAGCGCGAAAATCGGCACAGACTGCCATATCCACGACTTCGTGGTAATAGCCGACGAGGCAAAGATTGGAAACGGCTGCATAATCTATCCTAACGCATACATCGGAAGAGACGTGCAACTCGGCAATGACTGCATCATATACCCAAATGCCACTATCTACGACGGCTGTAAGATAGGCAATCGCGTGATTATAAATGCAAATTCGACAGTCGGCGAGGACGGCTTCGGCTATGCCAGCCATAACGGCGTACACCACAAGATACCCCAGACCGGCATTGTGCTTATAGAAGACGACGTGGAAGTCGGCACCTGCTGCGGTATCGAGCGAGGCACCCTCGGCGATACCATCATAGGCCAGGGCAGCAAGCTGGGTGACCTGGTTGCGATAGGCCACGGTGCAAAAATCGGCCCGCACTGCCTGCTTGTGGCACAGGTGGGAATCGCCGGCTCAACCACGCTGGGCCATCACTGCATGGTCGGAGGTCAGGTCGGTATCGTAGGCCACATCAATATCGGAAACGACGTTATGATAGCGGCTCAAGCCGGCGTTATTAACAATATCGGTGACGGCAAAGCGGTGTTGGGCGCACCGGCCATCGAGGCAACCCAGGGCAAGCGAGCGTACAGCATGATACAATACCTGCCTGAGATGCGGCAAAATATTCGCAAGCTCGAAACTCAGATTGAACGAATCACGTCGTCCGTCAAATTAAATTCTGAAAAGCCGTCTGAGCAAAATCGTGAATCGAAACACGAACCATAAACGACGAAATACGAGGTATCACATCTCACTATGGCAGATTTAGATGTGCTCGGCCTAATCGCAGGGGAGGGCAGATTACCTTTTCTTGTGGCCGCCGGTGCCAGAAAGGCGCAGCTTAGAGTAATCTGCGTCGGTCTGGCAGATATTGCGGAGCCGTCACTGGCAGAGAAAGTCGATGTGTTTTACAAGGTTGCGATTGCCCGGCCAAATAGCTGGATACGAAAACTAAAAAGGCACGGTGTAACAAATGCAATTATGGTCGGGCGGGTTGCCAAGCCCCGACTTTTTACGCCGTGGCGAATTATACGGTATCTGCCGGACTGGCGGGCACTCAGAGTATATTACTGGCGGCTTTGGGGCAGAAACAAACAAAACGATACGCTGTTGAACGCCCTGGCCGATGAGCTGGCAAGCGGCGGAATAGTCTTGGAGAACTCAATAATGTACTGCAGGGAGCATCTGGCAACGGCCGGCGTGATGACAAAGGCCCAGCTGGCCCCGTCGGTTGAAAATGATATTGAATTCGGCTGGCAGATAGTCAAGAAGCTCGGCGAGCTGGACATAGGCCAGGCAATCGCTGTGAAAGAAAGAGAGGTGCTCGCCGTCGAGGCAATAGAGGGCACTGCAGAGATGATTGAGCGGGCGGGTGAACTCTGCAAATCGGGTGGCTGGACGCTTATAAAGGCCTCAAAGCCAAATCAAGATATGCGATTCGACATGCCATGTGTTGGGCCTGACACCATTAAAAGCATGGCCGAAAATGGTGGTAAGTGCCTCGTTGTCGAGGCGGGAAAAACAGTAATTATCGACAAACCCGAAACGATAAAACTGGCTGATAAACTTGGCATCACCGTTTTAGGGTGCTGAGTTTCAGACAGGCACAAAGGCACATAGGGGCAAAGAGACAAAGACAAAAGTGAAAATCAAAACTTACAGGGACCTGATAGTTTGGCAAAAATCCATGGCTTTAGTTACGGAAATATATAAGCTATCAAAATCATTTCCTAAGAGCGAGATGTATGGGCTAACCAGCCAAACGAGACGCTGTGCTATTTCAATTCCCAGCAATATAGCAGAGGGCTACGGCAGAGGTTCAACTAATGAATATATTCATTTTCTACGGATCGCAATTAGTTCTCTGTATGAATTGCAAACCCAGATAGGAATTTCTTTGAATTTACGGTATTTGAATAGAGGCAACTTCGACAAAATCTATGAATTAACCAGAGAAGTAGAGCGAATGCTCAGTAGTCTAATCAAAAAATTAAATGACAAATAGACTTAACAACTTTGTCACCCTGTGCCTTTGTCCCTTTGTGCCTGAGCCATGACTGAATTTCCATTTCAACTCTTAATCGAACGCAACCTTCCGAAGAAACAAACAGAATCTTTAACGTGCACGGCTCTTTTGCGGGCTGTTGCCGGCAGCCGAGACGTCTATGACGCCCGATGGAACAGCCGGGCCGTGATTGTGAAGATATTCTCACATAAAATCAGGGCCGGCCGGCATCTCAAAAGAGAGTGGCGGGGGTTAAGCATTCTGCGGTCACGCGGCTTGAGCTGTCCCGGGCCGTTATTCACCGGGCGGACAGAAACCGGCCAACGGTCAATGGTAGTAGAAAAAATAGGCGATTCATCAACAGTACTGGACGCATTTAACAAGACGTCAGAGCCGGCCGACAAGCTTAATCTGCTGGTTCTGGTCTGTCGAGAACTGGCAAAACAACACAGTAAAGGGGTTTTGCAAAAAGATTTGCATCTGGGAAACTTTCTACTGACCGCAGGGAAAGTGTTTGCGCTTGATGCAGGGCAAATGCAGTTTCTGCGGCGTGAGGCCGGCAGGAAAAGCAGCATCTCTCAGGTAGCGATGCTGGCGCGATACCTGCCGGATGGCGAGACGGGATCCGCTATAAATCTTTTTGAAGAATATTTTAAGGCCCGGCAATGGCGTCCTGGCAAATTAGATAAGCAATTTTTTCAAAAACAGCTAATTGTACAGAGAAAAAGAGGAATCCGGAAAGGACTGAAGAAATGTCTTCGGACAAGCAAGAGACACCTACGATTGAAAATTCAAAATTTCATTGCTATGTTTGACAGGGGTTTTTGCCGGAACGCTGAGCCGGTCGATTTTATAGAAAAAGTAGATGCGATGATGGATGCAGGGCAGATTCTTAAAGACGGCAGGAGCTCTTACGTGTCCCGCATAAGCTGGAACGACAAGGATGTGGTGAGCAAACGGTATAATCACAAAGGGCTTACTCATTCGCTGCGTCACACGATTAAGAGGTCACGTGCCCGGCGGGGATGGCTTTATGGACATCAGCTTTTAATGCTGAACATAGCTACGCCGAAGCCGTTGGCCTATATCGAGCAGCGAAAAGGGCCGCTGGTGTGGCGGTCTTATCTGGTAACCGAATATACTGCGGGACAGAAACTCTATGATTTTCTGCGGGACGACAACATCAGCGAGAAGCAACGTTCAGAAGCGACAGGACAGGTTGTGGAACTGCTCGAAAGGTTAGGCAGACACCGCATCAGCCACGGTGACTTGAAGCATACGAATATCCTGATTACAGACAAAGGGCCGGTCCTGACGGACCTCGACGGGATGAGAGTGCATAAATGGAACCGGACATACAAGCTCAGGCAGACAAAGGACATCAGGCATTTTGCCGCCCTTCTCAGACCGAAATCACAGAGCAAATAAGATGAAGCTTTCAATTATCATAGTCAGCTGGAATGTAAAAGAAGAGCTGGTCAACTGCCTTCGGTCAATAGAGGAAAATCGACCCTGTGAACAGTTCGAGGTAATCGTCGTTGATAACGCAAGCACAGACGACACCACAGAAACGGTAAAAAGAGACTTCCCGGAAATAACTTTAGTCTCCAACAGCAAAAACCGGGGCTTTGCAGCGGCAAACAACCAGGGCATCGGAAAGTCACAAGGCCGGTATCTGCTTTTCTTAAATCCGGACACAATTATCCACGCGGGCTCACTGGATGTCCTGGTCAAATTTATGGACGGCAATAGCAATGTGGGTGTCTGCGGGCCGAAGCTTTTGAACGCCGATGGCACAACTCAGCCATCAGCAAGGCGCTTTCCCACATTCCGCGGGGCTTTGTACCGGCATACGTTTCTGAGGTTTCTGCGCATCTTCAGAAACGAATATAAAAAATGGTTAATGAAGGATTTTGAGCACGACAGGCAAATGGATGTGAACCAGCTTATGGGGTCGGCTTTGATGGTAAGACGGTCGGTAATAAAGGATGCCGGAGATATGGATGAAAGTTTTTTTATGTACTACGAAGAAGTTGATTTATGCTGCAGAATAAAAAAGGCCGGCTGGCGAATAGTATTTGTGCCCGAGGCGGCAATCACACATCTCGGCGGGCAGTCAGCAGGCCAGATACCCGCAAAAAAACGGATAATGATGCTGACAAGTATGCTCATATTCTTCAGAAAACACCGCGGCAAATTCGCAACGGGAATATTCAGTTGTATCTTTAAGCCCGCAGTCATTCTGCTGGATATCACTAACATTGCCGCAGCCATTGTTAAATATATGTTTGCTGTGATAGTATTAAACAAAAGTAAACGCAAAAAATCAGCGGGGGCTATTAAAAATTCAGCGATACTACTCGGGAAATACTCCTGGTGGTTGTTGCTCAGGACGTGACTTTAAGCGGCAGTTTCATAATCAATTTTGCAAACTCTCTTGCAATCACGGCGAGGTCAATTTTTTTGCAATCACCGCCCTTGTCCAGCATATCAAAGATTTAAGATTCGGCTGCTGCCGGAGAGATTGTCCAAGCAGCCGAAGTGCCTGGTCGTATGCTCCCTCCCTGATTGCGTAACGTCCCGCCCTGTAGTGTTTTTTGCTGAAAACCTTCTGCGCTATTTTTTCAGGTATAAATTTCCTGCCGCCTTTTTCATAATAAAACCGCTCGAGCACTTTAAGCTCTGTGAGGTAATTCTCAAGAGAAGCGGCTGAAAGATTAGCCGGGTGACGGCGTCTCTTAAAAACGGGCTCGGGCAGGGCAATAAATTTATGCCTTATTGAAAGACGAAGCCAAAAATCGTAATCGGAGCAGACCTTTAACGATGTATCAAACGCCACTGAGTCCTTAAGAATACTTCTGGGAAACAGAGAGCCGCAGGAATGGACAAATATCGTCTGGAATAAATATTTGGTGACTTGACCGGTGTATAATTTCCTTTTGGATTTGCCGTAGATTCGGCCGTTTTTATCTATTCTATAATACGGGCCATATACGATAAAATCCTGCCCTGCCGATTCCGCAATCCTTACCATTCTTTCGACGGAATCAGGCAGCAGCAGGTCGTCGGAATCTATAAAGGTGACGTATTTACCTTTTGCCAGTTCAATCAGTTTATTTCGGGCAGCCGCATCGCCTCTGTTTTCCTGCCGGTGGTAAGTAACAGGAAAATTGAGCTTTTTTATCATATCCGCCGTACCGTCGGTGGAGCCGTCGTCAACTATAACAATCTCATAATTTTTGTACGTCTGCTCCAGGATACTGTCGAGCGTTTTTACAAGAAAATCCTTCCGATTGTAGGTCGGTATGCAAATACTGACTTTGGGCTGCTGAGAATCTTCTTTAGACGACGGGGTTTTTAGATATTCGTAGATAAGCTCGCACAATCTTTGGCCAATCACGTTAATATCAAAATTTTCAACAAACGCACTGCCCGCCTGTGCCATCTGTTTTCGCAGCGCAGCGTTTTCGATTAATCGACTTAATCTATCAATCCACTGTTGAGTATCAGACGCACAGAAACCTGTGACGCCTTCCTGGACATATTCAGCATTTACACCTACCGGCGATGCGACAACAGCCAGCCCAGCGGCGGCATACTGCAGAATCTTAAAGCCGCACTTGCCCCGTGTAAAACGATTGTCCTCTAAAGGGGAAAGGCCGATATCACCCATAGCCAAATCATACGCCTGAGTTGACAGCGACCATCGGCACCTTTCAACCTCCATATTCTCTAAATCAAAAAAATCGTCGCAAATTATCCTCAAGACCACATTATCAAAACAACGGCCGACTTCTTCAAGGGCGGGTTTTATACAAGCAAGGTATTTTAACGTGCTTTTGCTGCCAATCCAGACAAGGCGAACCTTGTTGTCTTTTTCCGGGATGCTCTGCAGCTTGTAAGAGCCAATATCCAGCCCCGTAGGCAAAACCTCAACATTAGGATTGAACCTTCCTGCGAGCTCTGCCAGGTATGAATTGCCGGCAATCACCAATTTCGAGAGCCTGACTATCCGTTCAAAAGGTTTGGTATGTTTATAGTAGCTCGGCTTTCTCTCAGGTTGCTTGTCATCATACATTACGGCATCGTCAAAATCGAAGATGACATTTTTTGCATAACGGCGTAACAAAAAGCCGTCAAGAAGATTCAACGTCTTTTTCTGCAGATACACGGCATCAAAATCAGCGCATCTTTTTAATACCTTATACCTGGCCGGTAAACAGCGAGGGTAGCGAACTACTTCGCAGTTTATGCCGTTCGAACGCAAAATACCAAGACAGCCGCCTGTCCTCTGCCTGAAGCTCGGGCGCTCCAAATTGTAACTCAATACAAGGAGATTCATTTTGATTGGGATTCAGAAATAAGCTAAAAGACGTCAAACAGTACTTTTAAGTCCTAACAAACCACGGCGCCGAATAACAGCCCTTTTCCGCCAGCTCAAGGATATAGCCCGCTATTTTCACACAGTTAAACTGCTCGTGGGTCCATTTCATTCCTGCGTCCGCAATTTTTCTTCTTTCAGCGTCGTTTTTTAGATACCGGTCAGCAAGCTCAAAAAATTCCTCGATGGTATCAAAATACCTTAAATGCACCCCATCGGCAAAAAGCAAATCACCATCAGGTATCCTCCTTGCCATTACAAAGGTGCCACAGGCAAGATAATGGGTAAGTCTGTCGGAGTGACACAACCTCACAGGCCTGTAGGCATTTACATTAACACCTATCTTCGCACCGCTTATCGCGTAGAAGTAGTCTATACCGCCAATCTGCGGTCTTCCAAAACAGCCATAAATGGCGCAATTGTCTCTTTTGGCAAGCTCGATGAGCAATTTTTCTCTAAAAGATTCGCTCGTGTCGGCGTGATGGCTGGCCTTGCCCGTCCACAAAATATCGGTCTTCCATTCTTCCGAGACCTCGTATCGATGGTCCGTATCAGGGTCGCACATGTTCGGCATAAACATACAATTCGGCACACCGGCATCTCGATAGTCCTGCAGAAACTCTCCGTCATTGGTGGCAGTCAGTATATCAAGCTCCTTTGCAGTTTCTATTCTATCACCCTGCAGTTTGGGCCAGGGGTCGCCGTCATTGCCGATAAAGACCGCATTTGGTGCCGCCTGCCGAAGACGCCTGACAGAATCAACATCAAAAAACTTCGGGAAATCTATATATATAATATCGGGCTGATAGTTTTTTGCCTGCTCAGCCAAAAGCCCGTCAACTTTAGGTTTATAAAGTAAGTTAGAAAGCGTCCTGCTCTTAAATGCACTTAGCTGCCGAAGGACACTACAATAGCTAAACACCCGGACACTATGCCCCAGACGTATAAACCCCTTGGCCAATTTCGGTATCTGGTCCACAAACACTTTTATTGGTTTGTTTTTGATGTCAGCAACAATGAATATACGTTTTGCTTTTGGCATTCAAAGTCCCGAAATTTTATCGATAATTGCCATCGACCGTTTCCAGCGCCGAAAGAATTACGTCATCCATATCCAGGTATTTATACGTGGCAAGTCGGCCACCAAGTATCAGGTTCGGCACATTTGCCGCAAGTTTTTTATACCGCTGATACAGCTTATTATTTTTTTCAGTGTTTACAGGATAGTATGGAATGTCATATTTGTTGTATTCGACCGGAAACTCCCGGGTTATGACTGTTTTCGGCTGAGTGCCGAATTCGAAATGCTTGTGTTCGATAACCCTTGTGTATGGAATCGCCTTTTCAGTGTAGTTAAAGACGGCATTTCCCTGAAAGTCTCCATCGTGAATTTCGTTTTCGAATTTCAGCCCGATATATTCGAGCATACCGAGCTTGTATCCGAAGTATTCGTCGATTTTTCCGGTATAGACTACCTTTGTTGCGGTGCTGTCCCAGTGCTTTTTATTTTCAAAGTAATCCGTGTTGAGTCTCACTTCGATATCAGACAGCATTTTTTCAAACATTTTTGTATAGCCGTCGGTCGGTATTCCCTGATATTTATCGTCATAGTAATTGTCATCAAATGTCAATCGAATGGGAATCCTTTTTATAATATCAGCCGGCAGGTTTTTGGGCTCTGTTTGCCATTGTTTTTGGGTGTATTGCTTAATGAAGATTTCGTATATATCAGGGCCGACCTGGGAAAGGACCCACTGCTCAAGATTTTCAGGATTATCATTGGCCACGATTACCTGCTGAATCTTCTTTTTTGCCTCAGCCGGCGTTTTAACGCCGTATAGCTGGTAAAGGGTCATCAGGTTAATCGGGAAAGAATATAATCTGTTTTTGTATTTGACCTTGGGCCGGTTCGTGAAGTTGTTAAAATTCGCAAAGCGGTTAATATAGCTCCACGCTCTTTCGTCGCTGGTATGAAAAATATGAGGGCCGTATTTATGTACGTTTATCCCCTCGATTTTTTCTGTGTAACAATTGCCGCCGACGTGCCCCCTTCTTTCAATAATTAAAACTTTCCTGCCTTGCTCGGCTATACGTTGGGCGAAAACCATCCCGAAGAGTCCGCATCCCACAATTAAATAGTCATATTCCGACATATTCACTTTATCTGCAAATACAGTATTTTAAGTTATAGCAATCAGCAGAATTGCAATAAGCAAAAAAACCAAAAGTAATACTACTTTATATTGTCTTCTCACTTTTTTTCGCAAGCTCTTAATTTTCAATTCAGCTTCATGCTGTACGTGATGATTAAAAACCACTACTTCAGAACCTATACATAACTTAAAGCCGACCTCTTCTTCTCCTATATACCCGATTCTTTCACTTGAATATTTTCTTATGGGCGAACTGTTTGCTTGAGAATGAATTGTATATGGCAGGACTCTTAATTGGAAATATTTTTGAATTATGTAAGATAATAGTATTTGTTGTTTTACATACGCATCCAAAATGGGGGAAAAATCAGGCCAATACCGATTGTATTTCTGATATAGCTGCTTGTAAGTTTTGTAATTTGCGACAATTATGCCGGTATTATAACTTTTGAACGTAGCAAATTCAGGGTATCTTCCCGTTAATTCATCAGCTGTTATGTTGGGAGCTAATATTGTTATCTCATACAATAGAGTATCTTCTTCCGACGTATTAAAGTTTACGAAGACCTGTCCGTCTTCACAACCGGCTAACAGTTGCAGCTCCGATTCATTAAAAGGTCTTTGCATTTTCATGTCGGTGTCAGTGTAAATTATAATTGCATCGTCATTTATGAAATCCACGACTTCCAAGAACCCGCCATGCTGCATACAGGTATTTAGATTAGGTGACTTTATCTGTGATGACTTGACCTTTATGAATCGGATAGTGCTGAACTTTCCCTTATAAGAGGAAGGAATATCAAAATCAAGGGTCATGATTACATTATTAACTTTTGAGTTGTCATTCATCGTTGCCAAATAGGTCTCCGACTTTTCAAGATAAGCCCTGTTGAAACCGGCTATTAAATATATTTCTTTGTTTTTCTCGACACACATTGTTTTCACTTATCCTTCATTTAACATTATTCCATGGTAGGGCAAAACAACCAAATATAACTACTCAAATACCCCGAAAATCCTTTTAGTTTACCTCCTCAAAAAGATCAATCAGGACAAATTTCACAAAAAACATTGTTTTTCCCCTGACTATTGAGATACCTGAATTCTTTGTACCTGTTTGAATTCCATATCTCACTGAACGGTTGCTTGAAAATATTACCAAAGTTTAAAATTGTTGGGTCAGGCCTTAAACAACATGGTGTTACATAGCCATCGACTGTAATAAAACAAGAACTTTTGGGCCACATACAGTGGCGCACCCTTCTCTCTGAATCTAAATGTGCAATTTTTATTCTATCCTCATACTTTTTTACGCATTCTCTAATCTCATCTTTGACTTTTCTCGAATTCTCAATAAATCTTCTATTCTCCGGATATTGGTCCTGAATCGGAGCCAGCCAGTTTTCAACTTCCACAACTCCCGCCCTGTCGACACCCACTTTTTCACACAATTCGAAATAATCGGATAGTTCTTTATAATTAAGATGGGTGGCTACAAAGGAAAACATTACTTTACACTTTGATTTTAACTCTTTTTTCATATTTACAAGAAGCTTAACGCCATTAATTACTTTTTCATAACTTGCTCCTTTACTGATAGCCTCATATTGTTCTTTATTAGGTGAATCAAGGGAGACTACAATGTCAGTAAAACACGCAAGAATGTTTCGGGCATTACCTTCGTTTATCACTGTTCCATTGGAAGCAGTTTTAAATTTAATCCCCTTTGAAACTCCGTATTCTAAAATTCCCCAGATATGACGATTCAAAAAAGGCTCCCCCATGCCCTGAATTTTTATTTTCCTTAGCGTAGGGATATTTTCAATGATATATTTAAATTCATCTAAAGTTAAATCCTGATTTAATCTTGATACCGAAAATGTATGCCTTGTACATGTAAGACAATTGAGATTACATTTTGTTGTAGGCTCAAGCTGAATCGAGCTTGGCTCTGGAATATCTCCCAACTGTCTGATACACAACTCTCTTCTTATTGATCTTATCCTTCTTCTAACTTCCCTAAACATATAACATCCTTATCCTTTCCACCCTCTCATCTCTTTCCTGATCTTCGATTTTGGCTAAAGCTAAAAAGGTTCTTGTTCTTGTGGTCGCCTGGCTTCTGACCTACGATATGAATTGTAGCGCTACGCAAAATAGGTCCGTAGACTATTCGTAGATTCGTATAATTAAATATTTCCTTAACATCGTCTGTAATCCAAACGTGGTGGTGCATATAAGACTCTGGCTTTCTTTTCACATTTTCCAAGAACTGTTCTCTATTGCAGCCATCCCTTTCTTCATCCCACTTCTCGATAAATTCAGAGATATGAGTCTCATCAGTTTGGTCAACCTCCTTTTTATAATCATCGATCAAGTGGCCTAAAGGTGTTCTTTCTCGCCTATGGTCGAAGGTATATCTCTTATCAGGTACTCCAGCATATATAATGCCCCCTTTTTTTATTACCCTCTTCCAGTCGGTTATTGCTTTTAAGGGATTTGCAAGATGTTCCAAAAGATGTGAAGAACATACGAAGTCCATGCTCTCATCTGCTGCAAAAGAAAGATTTGTAGCATCACTCAAATAATCAACATCAGTGGAAACCCCAAGATATACCTCGCTGTTGTCCACATTAATAACCCTCTTTGCGGTCTTTATAAGAACTTTGAAGTGACCTCTCAAAGTGCCAGCAATCACAACTCCAGTTTTATTGTTGAAAAATCGAAGCAAGTGAACGGTAGACATCAAAGAAGGTTTGTTCAATATTGAAAGCAAATACTTTAAGTTCATCGAATCCTCTTTAATTATAGTCAAGTTGTTTTGGCCCGCTCCCTTTTTATGTACCAGTTGTTATGAGAGTATAACACACTCATCCTCCTTGTCTTGAGGAAGACGGAGCGTAGCGGAGCCTTGTTCAAGACACGTCGCCGCGAATGCTGCCAGCGCCATATAATCCAAGCTGCTGTGCGGCCGATAGTGATTATAATCCATTCGCCAGCGGTCCGCAACATATCTCAGTTCGTCAATAAGCTATCAAAATAATCTACCGTTTTTTTCAAGCCTTCTTCCAGCTGGATTTTAGGCTCCCAGGATAAAACCTTTTTAGCCAATGCAATGTCCGGTTGTCGTTGCTTTGGATCATCTTCAGGTAAAGGACAAAACACAATTTCGGATTTTGAGCGCGTCATTTCAATGATTTTTTCTGCCAGTTTAAGCATTGAGATTTCTTTGGGATTACCGCAATTTACCGGCCCAGTGAAATCATCAGGTGTATTCATTAAGAGAATCAATACCTCAATCAGGTCATCTACATAACAGAAAGATCTAGTTTGGTTCCCATTGCCATAAATAGTAACAGGCTTACCCTGCAAGGATTGTACAATGAAATTTGAGATAACCCGTCCGTCATTTGCCAACATGCGGGGACCATAGGTGTTAAAAATTCGTGCAACTTTTATCCGGAGCTTATGTTGTCTATAATAATCAAAGAATAATGTTTCTGCGCATCGTTTCCCCTCGTCGTAACAGGAACGAAACCCTATCGGATTGACATCCCCCCAATAACTTTCTTTTTGTGGGCGAATTTTAGGGTCGCCATATACTTCGCTGGTAGATGCCTGCAAAACTTTCGCTTTCAAACGTTTCGCCAGCCCCAGCACATTTATAGCTCCATGAACACTTGTCTTGGTTGTCTGAACCGGGTCAAATCGGTAATAAACAGGAGAAGCTGGGCAGGCCAAATTAAAAATTTCGTTAACTTCTACATATAGTGGAAATGTGACATCATGGCGCAAAATTTCAAAATTCACATTGTCTATCAAATGTGAAACATTTATTTTGCGCCCAGTATAGAAATTATCTACACATAAAACATCGTGACCTTCTTTAAGAAGACGTTCACACAAATGAGACCCAAGAAACCCTGCGCCTCCTGTAACTAATATTCTTTTCATTTCAAATCTCTCTAATTTCTTTGCTAAACCTTAAATTTCCCTTGTTAGAAAGTCCGAATTAATACTCAGTTCAGCCATTGTTAACAAGATAATTGTGCTATATTCTTTTACTTTATTGTTCCTATGATCTGTCTTTTGTATTCAGGGTCTTGGAGCTGATGGATTTTCCTGCCCTTTTTGCCGCTGTCAACATACTTAAACTCCAAAGGTGCACCTAATTCAACTTCTTTTCTCAGAAACCATTCGTAATCCACATCAAGCAGTCCAATATCTATCGCCTGATACCCTGTGTTACACAAGTCATAAGCCAAAACAGTCGCCGTCGGCCCAATCGCAGTTAATACCAGCTTGTCCCGGCTAATATCATTAAAAGCAGACAAAATCTCACCGTATTTATCAAATGCGCTGCGAGCGGGACAAAGAATACGTGATATTGATTTGGCACCATCTAATAAATCGTTAAACATGCCGAATCGCGTTCCTTCACCTTCGCATATAACAACATCTCTATCCGCCCATACCTTCTTAATTTTCTCAAAGTAATCACCGCAATTCTTGTAAAGCTCATCCGTTTTATTTAAAAGCATGTAAACCCTGGTAAAAAACGCATTATAATAAACACGGTTCATATCGAGATAAGAATATACCCTCTCTCTCTTTTTCGACATCCACTTCCTCCAGAAATTAATCACAGGTGGTACGTAATTATCCAAAGAAGCAAAACAAGGCGGCAAGCCAATCAGCAAATTCGGGTTTTCCGATGCAATGACTTCTTTCAGCCGCCGAGCAAGTTCGCCGCAGCGGTTCTGATAATGAATGCGGCTGCCGAACATAAGGCCGAATTCTCCGTCGCCAAAACGAGACAGAGAACATTTATCCTGCAAAATCTTATCCAGTGTCTCGTCTGCACTTTTTATTCTTGGTATTTGAACACAGAGACCGCCGTTTATAATTTTATCATAAATTTCATAAGGCAAATTATCCAGCTTGTATTGAAGTTCCTCAAGCTGTTTATACTTTTTACCTGAACAGAATGTCCTCTTCTTGAAACGCTCTAATTCTTTTATAATTTTTTTTAGCATCTTAATTCGACTTAAATAGCAGTGTATATAGCTTACCTTACCGCCATTCTTACAGCGTAGATGTATCCTGTATTAGTTTTTCGCGATGCAAACTTTTCCTGCACCGCGAAACCCTCCCGGGTGAGAATTTTCACAATTCTGTCCGGAGGATCGAAATGATACTCCATAATGACAACATCGATACGTCCCACCAGCCCCTGTTCGTCAAGGCGGTCGAATATCTCAAACTCCGCACCCTCACAATCGCATTTAATAATTATGTGTTTATTTTTATTCTTTTCTAAAATAGTACCTATTTCTTTTGCCGCATCCTTGATGATAACTGATTCTTTTGTTATATTTTTTTTACCCTTGCAAACATCGTAAGTGGTACTCATACCGCCGGTTCGCGTGCTCTGATACGACAGTTCCAACGTCGCCTCTTTTCGGCCGAGTCCGACATTGAAGGCGTGGATCTTCTCGCTCAATTGTGGATTCAACTCCAAGTTTCTCTTGGCCAGCTCAAACGTCGGCCTGAACGGCTCAAAGGCATAGACACTTTTTATGTTCTCGTTGGCGGCAAAGCGAAGTGATACGGCCGCCCGATTCATGCCAATATCAATCAACACCGATTCTCTTCCAATATCCAGATTATACTCGCTCTTGACGAATACCTCCCTGACCTGATACAGGGGGCAATCCGCCGTGTCGGAGACGTCTATGCGAACGCCCTGCGGCGTGGTCATGACACCATCGTTCAGTGTAAATCCCTGACTCAGAAGCTGATATCGAAGCCGCGGATTGACTACGAGACAGTATCGAATTCTTGTGCGCCACCGTCTTGCGGGCACGAAGCAGCACATGAACTTGACCAATGCTTCCACCACGGCGAAATCCTTCATTGTCACGAACTCCTTTTTCCCAGCTTGTATTGAATTTCCTCAAGCTGTTTATGCTTTTTACCTGAACAGAATATCCTTCTCTTGAAACGCCTTAATTCTTTTCCAATCTTTTTTAGCATTATACTTATCATTTTCTCTATACTTTATCGGTCTAGCGAATCATCGGTAAATATACCTTGAACCGTTTCCGACGACAAAACTTTATCGACAAGCCGATTACATTTTCTTATCGTTTTATCTCGCAGCGTAAATTCCTGTAGATTAACCACCTGTGTAGCGTGGGCGAGGTGTATTATATACCGCCCCATTACCGCCGGCGGCAGCTCGACGGTTTTATAGCCGCGGTCAACCAAATCGAAATACAGCTTTTTGCCGGAAGTAAGGCCTTTGTCTCTGTCGGCCAAAAACGACAGCTTCTCACGCCGTAAGATGTCCGTCCGGTACAAACAGCATATAGTGCGATTATAATAACGGTATTTGCCGACGGGGTCCGGCTGCCGAAGCACCTTACGCCCCAGCGTTCTAAAGTCGGTCGCCTTCTTGAGAATAATACGCCATTGCGGCGTCAATTCGATTTTGCCGGAACCGACGCAGGCAACCGTTTCATCACCGTCGAAGCAGCTAATCAATTCGGTGAGCCAGTTGTCCTTTTTGACAAAGACATCGGAGTGCATCGAGATGAAAAACTCGGTATTACAGCTCGCAAGGCCGATGTCCATAGCCGCAGCGTGCGCGTAGCCGCCGCTGCCAGGCGGGTCATTCTCGGTGCTGCGCTCGATTAAGTGAATCCAATCTAAACGTCTGATATATTCCAGAGATTCGTCCCGTGAATCGTTATCAACAACAATAACTTCGTAGGGATAATTGGTAAATTTGCGAATGCTGCGCAGACACAGCCGGGTGATGTCTAATGTTTTATAATTGGCTATACAAACGGTAACTTTTCCTTTTAGCAGGTCCGGCATTGAAGCGGCGTCCTCCCCACTTTATCAGCGATTTCCATACATAGACTCGTAGTATTTTTGGTATTCGCCGGAGACAACATTGGAAAGCCATCCCTTATTCTGCAGATACCAGCCGATGGTCTTCTCTATCCCCCCTTCAAAGCTGACCGACGGCTGCCAGTTAAGCTGCTGGGCTATCTTGGTTGCGTCAATAGCGTATCTTCGGTCGTGGCCAGGCCTGTCGGTTACGTGCTTAATCAGTGAATGCGGCTTGCCGAGCCGGTCTAATATCAGTTTGACAACATCGAGATTTGCCTTTTCGTTGCAACCGCCGATGTTGTAAATCTCACCAGGTTCCGCCTCGGTCAAAATCTTCCAGACGGCGGTGCAGTGGTCATAAACGTACAGCCAATCCCGCACATACAGGCCGTCGCCGTAAACAGGTAACTCTTTATCGTTCAGGGCGTTGTTAATCATAAGGGGGATTAGCTTTTCCGGGAACTGATACGGCCCGTAATTATTTGAACATCTGCTGATATTACATCTTACGCCCCACGTATGGCCGAACGCCCTGACAAGATGGTCCGCAGCCGCCTTACTGGCCGAATAGGGCGAATTCGGGCTCGGCGGCGTCTGCTCGGTGAATTTGCCCTGCGACCCGAGCGAGCCATAGACCTCATCGGTCGAGATTTGAACGAACCGTTCTAACTTTTTGTCGCGAGCCGCCTCGAGCAGCGTCAACGTGCCGGTAACGTTGGCCTGAATAAAGACCTTCGGGCCGGTAATCGAACGGTCAACGTGACTCTCGGCGGCAAAATTAATAATTGAGTCTATCTTGTGCTGGTCGATGACTTTTTCTACTAACGGCCCGTCGCAAATGTCACCCTTGATAAATTTATGGTTGGGATGGTCCTCAAAGCCGGCCAGATTCTCAAGGTTGCCGGCATAAGTGAGCTTATCGAGATTGACGACAAGGCAATCGGGCTGCTCGGCGAGCACCATTCGCACGAAATTGCTCCCTATAAACCCCGCTCCGCCTGTAACCAAAATTCTTCTCATAATCGCTCGGACTTTTCATTTGTCATTCTGAGCGAAGCGTTAGCGTAGCGAAGAATCTCTCTTTTCGCAGGTCAGATTCTTCGGCTTTGCCTCAGAATGACAATCGGGTCATTTTACTTTTAATTGTTCCAAAAAACGTCCTAACGGCTCCTGCCAGGGTTTAATCGGCTCATCGAGCAGCGCCTTAATCTTGCTGCAGTCAAAGCAGCTATTCAGCGGTCTTTCAGCCGGCGTTTTATAATCACTGCTCTTGCACGGCTGCAAGTCAACATCCATATTAAGCTCGTCAAAAATGAACTTTGCCGTTTCAAATCGGCTGACATAACCGGCACTTGCAAAATGAAACACGCCTTCCGGTTTTTTCTGCAAAAGTTTGCAAATGACCTTAGCCGCCTCGCCGGTGGCCGTCGGCGAGCCAATCTGGTCATCGACAACGCTCAGTTTTTTTCCTTGTTTTGCTAATGAAATCAGCTTGGTAATAAAGTTATTACCGCCCAGGCCATACGTCCATTCGACACGCATTATACAATACCGGCAGCCGCTTTCAACTAAAAGCCGCTCGCCGGCCAGCTTACTTGCGCCATACGCATTTATCGGATTCGGCGTATCGGTCTCGACATAAGGCCGGTCGGATTTGCCGTCAAAGACAAAATCGGTGCTGATGTGCAGCACCCATTTGCCGCCGTCCCGTGCAATATCGCCGAGCCGACCCACAGCGTCAGCATTAACGGCAAACGCCGAATCCCGCTCCGACTCGGCGCCATCGACATTAGTATAGGCGGCGCAGTTGACCACGGAATCGACGGATGAGATGACTTCTTTTAACTGCTGCGAATTTGTTATATCGAATTCGGGAAGGTCAAATACCTGCGTCTTATAGCCATACAGTTCGCAGGCCAGAACCAAATCGGAACCGAGCATCCCCCTGCCGCCCAGGATAGCGATTTTTTCCTTAGCCATCCTTGCGAGTCCAGTCGTATGGGATATCATCATCGTGCGGGTCGGTGCGGTATTCATCCGGCTGCTCGTAGTTGTACATCTCTGAAACTACATTTACGATGTAGGCCTCCGTCTGGCCGACGCACATCCAGCCGTGCAGAACGCCGGGGGGTATTCGAACCAGCCCCGGACAATGCTCACCGAGGTACAACTCGTTCACAACACCGTACGTTGGCGAATCCTTGCGCCGGTCGTAAAGGGCGACTTTCACCATTCCCCTGACGACGTAAAAATGGTCTGTTTGCTTTCCGTGGTAGTGCCACGCCTTAACCACGCCTGGATAGGTCGTTGTGAAATAGACCTGGCCAAACTTCTCAAACCATGGGTCGTCGGCCCTCATTATCTCGCCGAGCCGGCCCCGTTCGTCAGGCAGCACCTTCGCCCGCCGGGCCTCAACCCCGTTAATCAAAGACGTCGAGCCACGAACAATCAATCCCTCATCCGAGAAAACTGTCTTTAAGGCGGCTGTTTTTTTTGTCATTGCGGCGGCTCCTTT
>Ga0315533_1000725_pt1 | contig 27051 bp, 28 predicted proteins | sample SalMarSW160130MG_FD_203081 | JGI IMG/M metagenome (GOLD analysis project Ga0315533, IMG submission 203081) | Salt marsh sediment microbial communities from the Plum Island Ecosystem LTER, Massachusetts, United States - Salt Marsh Sediment SW1601-30 ... | reverse complement strand
GAAAGGACAGTAGTAACATGATGCCGCTGATCGCGGATAAGACGACGCCCAGTAAGAAATACATGGGCTTTACATTTTTTGTTTTGACACTGGAAACTGTAGTCATTTTGGTTCCTCCTTTATTCTTATTCTTTGTTTAGAATATGTTTTTATAAAAAGATATTTTATCATTTCTTCTTTTTTTCTTCCCAGCGCACACGCTTGCTTACTGCATCAGCTTTAGAGAGCAGATAGATCATGCCACCCAAACACAAAAGGAAAATGCCAATACCAATGGGTGAACCCCATCCTAACATCAAAAACCAGTTTTCCATCTTCTTCACCTCCTATCAAAATAACATAATATCCGCAGTATTTCGGATATTTCTTAGTATAGTTTAGCTCTTTTAAGATTAAATTGTCCAAATACTTTGGCTACCTATCCTTGATTATTTATATATACGACAAAGGTTTTAAAAATCCTCTTTTTGGATAAAAGAGCTGAAAGTCCGAACCATACACCCTGTTAGTCGCTATTTCAGACAATCTAAAATCAAGTAACTAACTCATGCGCAAGAAAGTAAATATCTTGCCAATCTTTTAGAAAAAGCCACTATGGTTAATATAGGTGGCATCCCAAGTGGACTTGGGAATATACTGGCATCACTGACAAATAGACTCTTTATTTCGGTTTCTTGATTTTCATCTACGATCTTCCCGATTGGTGCAGTACAACAAGGATGTCCTGATTCAGGAATACCTTTAAGAATAGTCTTTGGATCTGCTCCTGCTGCAATTAATATCTTCTTATTAATTTCATGAGCTTCATCTAGCTTCTCCTTATCTCTTTTGGTTAAAGTTTTTCTGATAGTTCCATCATTTCTCACCTCACCGCTAATTTCGTCACGAATCTTGGTCATCATCCCGATCAGCCTCTTTGCATTGATTTTTTTCGCTTTTAAGGCTATCTTAATCTGATTCGCAATACTTATTTTTACGGGAGCATAACCTTCTATATCTCTCACAAGATAAAGGGGAATATACATATATGGGGCTGGAAAAAGTTCCTTATCATCGATGAATTTATCTAGATAGGTAGCAAGAATGATTTCATTTTGCATACCTGTATCTTCAGTATATCCATAGGTAGTCTGAAAGACATCCAAAGCAAGTCCTTTACCTGCTTTTGAGATACCTGAGTTCTGTAAAATTCTAGGTGTTTCAAGAGCTCCAGCTGATAATATTACATTCTTTCCGTATATTTCCAATTTACTTCCTTTTTTAATAGCACTGATACCAATCGCTTTTCCATTTTTATGTAATACATGTTTTACTTCGGCATTAAGAAGTAATTCCGCTCCATCTTCGATGGCTTCATCAATAAAATCCAAGGCAGTCCATTTTGCTTTTGTTGGACATCCAAACATACACTGACCACAACTTATACACTTACTGAAATCTACACATTTGGGTGTAGGTTTCATTTCCCAACCTAAGGATTTCGCTCCCTCATTTATCCTTTTAGTTCCTTCTCCGATAAGATAACTGGGCATAGTATTTACGTGTAAGTCTCTTCTGGCAGATTTCAGCTCTTCTGAAAGGTCAATTCTCCATTCTTTGAATATTTTATCCGGAGGTGTTACGGCATTCCCCTGGGCAACATAGGATGAGCCACCTAGAACCCTGGCTCTCCCAATCCAAATTCCTCCATCAGTTTTCAAACTTCTCTTTTCTTTGTCAAGAAAAATCGGTGTAACCTTCATAGCCCCGGTCTTTGTAAATCTCGGACCATATTCTACAATAAGAACACTTTTTGTTTTTCTCGACAACTCTTTAGCTATGGTTGCACCTCCAGGACCTGACCCGACTATGATATAGTCATATTTTTTCTCAATGAACACTATATTAACCTCCAGCATCAAGTATAAAACTCTTTCCTCTCGTTTTTGAGATAATTACTGAAATGATACTTAATAACATAATCGGAATACATGTAGTGCTCAAACATAATTAGGACATTGAGTGTAGCAGCTGGTATTCCCTGTTAGAAGCAGTGCGGCCCTTTTCTTGTTAACAACTTTTGAATATATTGCTATACTTCATGCCCCATGGTGAAGATCGCTGTTGGATCAATATACACGCTCCAGGACTTGACAAATTCCTTGCCTGCATCTGTCCCGAGAAAACTCAGCATCGCATCCAAATCAGATACCTCAATCTTGGCCAGATAAAGGTAGGGAGGTTCGGTTGGTAATTCTCCCTCTGGTTCAGAAACAGCAGGACCAAGAACTTTGTCTATCTTCCAGGTTTTAAAGTCTGTGCACCAAGGTGCACCCCTAATCCCTGGGATTTTTGTTTTGATGAGATAGTTGTCGTATTCCCCGGTTCTTTGGTTCTCTTTCAAATTGTATACAGCAAAAATAGTTGCCATATCGGCACCTCCTTTTTAATTGATTCTGCATGATTAGCATTTATATGTAGGGCCGCATTGTTTCTAACTATGGATAGACACATTACTGTGTTTATCCTGCTAAAATAGCATAATATCCGCAGTATTTCGGATATTTCTTACTATAGTATAGTCATTTTTGGAAGATTCGGGGTCAGGCTTCACAACTTCACAAAATGTAAAACGAAAATAGAAGAAGAAAATGTGAATTTGTGAGGCCCCATTAATCCTGTTTCATTTTGCTCACTCCTTTTTTAATAAATTTGGCAAACTCCTAAACTGGTCTACCTCTCGTCTATAAAGTTTGATTTTGACTAGAAGAAGAGAAGTTTGATGATCGAGCCCAAACGCCAATCGGTAAAAAAGTGTCCCAGAAAACTAGGCAGCAAGCTTCTACTCTTCATGTAGATAATCCCATAGATCCATCCAGCAATAATTTGCTGGATCAGCAAGCCTATTATATTCCCAATATCTTGGCCGTGGTCGTACCATTGGGCTCCCATCAAATCTGGCGCAACATGTACCAATCCAAACAATATCCCTGAATAGATCCAGGCCCTGTTTTGCCCTAATGCCCTTTCTAACTTCCCTTGGATGATGCCCCGGAATAATAATTCTTCCGTAAGAGCCGGTTGAAAAAGAGCAATAAGTATAAAGGGCACACCTAGTGGGGCACGCGAAGGATCTGTAAATAAGGATTGGGTGCCGACATATCCAAATAACAAAAGGGCAAAGATCAATACTGGCCAAGAACGCGGTTTTGTAAATCCCAAATCTTTGCTCGTCCATTTATCAACGCGGAGTACATATAGTAACGGAATGACAAGAATAAATGGAGAGAGCGCCAAGCTTCCGAGAAATTCCATCCGTAGGCTTTTATTGATGATTGCTTCCGCCGGAATTATGTAGAGCATTACAGTTACAGCGATTGATACAAGAGCACTAAACCCAATCGCTTCCCAAACCTCTTTTTTAGGATTTTCACTCCGCGGCATCGGTTCTGGATATTTTCCAATCACAAAGTGCAAGATTGCCACAACGGCAAGTAAAAGTAAAAGTTCAAACATTTTTATTCTCCTTTCATTTACCATGAAGATATTGCTTAGTTTCCTAAAACAATTTTCTTTTCTAAAGTTTAGTGTTATTTCTCGGTCAGCCTGTGCAGACCTGATCCCACTTGTTGCCTCATCTACAATCATGAATATTGTAGACGTATTTCATTTTTCAGGATGATTTTTTACTGTTTACTCACATCTCCAATAAAGCTCGTTAGCAAATCAACTACCTTCTGTGGAGTCTCATAAGGAATCATATGGCCATTGTTTTCCAATACTTCAAAGAGGCAACCGTTAATCGCGTTTGCATAACGCCTTTCCAAATCAAGAGGAAGACGGTCCAATGCACCGGCCAAGATGAAAGTGGGAACCCTGATATCTTTAAGTTGTGGCTCAAGGTTAGTTCCTGCCCACCAGGTAGCACTCTCCTTTTGCGCAGCTGGATCTGCTGCCATAACATCGTTGATGAACTCGTTCATATCTTTCTCGCTTGGTGGTACGGCAAAATCTTCTGCTATAAAACCCCTTAGCACTTCCGGCGAGTTAAATACCATCATCATTTGATCTATAAAAGTAGCTTGCTGTTCGGTGGGTATAAAATCATGAGCCGGAGCAGGCGCAATTAAAAACATGGCCTTGAGTACACCCGGATGTTCCAGGGCAAACTTATAGCCGACCTTTCCACCTAAAGAATGCCCCACATAGGTGAACTTTTCTATCCCCAATTCTTGGCTAAAAGCGTAGATATCTTCGATAATTTCGGTAAGCTGGTAGCTGCCCGGTCTTCCTGACTGTCCATGGCCACGCAGGTCGATCGCGTAAGCGTGGTATTCCTTTGGCAGAAGCTCAAGTACCAGCTTCCAGTTCCCAAGGGCTCCGGAATAGCCGTGCACAAAGATTATAACTTCATCCCCTTCACCTTGCTCAACGTAATTGATTTTCACATTATTAACCGTAACCGATTGGGGGGCTGTATGTGCCAGGTTGGTACTGGCAATCATAAGAAATATTAAAATGAGTAACATTAATGATACACTGGGAATTCTTTTCATTTTTTTCTCCTTTCATTTATCATAAAGATATTGCTTAATTTCGTAAAAACAATTTTCTTTTCTAAAGTTAAATGTTATTTCACAGTCAGCTTGTCCTGATCTGACTCCTGTTGTTGCCTCAGCTGTAATCATGAATATTGCTGACCTATTTCATTTTTCAGAATGACTTTTTTACTGTTTAGTCACATCCCCGATAGAGCTTGTCAGAAAATCAACCGCCTCCCGTGGATTCTCATAAGTAATCATGTTGTGCTGAATACCCTAAAGAACTCAATCCTGGTAGAATTCCTCCTTCTCAACCGCTCGAATTATATTGGTTGTCTCTACAACCGCGGTATCGAGAACCTGGTCCCCTGTGGTTGTTTTGACTATATCCACTACGGTAGCTTCAGATTTCTTCACCCACTTCGATTCCAGGTCCAGATATATGTCAGACCAATAATGTGTGCCTCCAATTGTCTTTACCTCCATACCCTCATGTGAAAAAACCATCAAAAATGAACTATCTCCGGAATCAACATGCAATATGGCGCAGGTCGCGCCACCGACAACACTCAAGCCCTTAAACTCGAGCGTGACTTCACCGTTCTTGAAGGTGGATCCCTCCCCGATAGAGACCTCACTTAAAGCCGATTCATGGACAATCTTATCTCCTATCTTCTTCAAGTCCTGAACTCCTTTACCTCCTTCGACCGGTTCTGCCAGTACGGTGAAGCTGTGGAAACCAACAAATACATCATAGACTTGATATCCTATTACGGGTTCCAGCAAATTACCATTACTATCGGTCAGATCTTGAAACTTGGCATTGGGAATACCGAAGAGTTGTCCTTGCTCATCTATCTCTTTACCTCTTGTAACTTCATGCGACCACCCCTCTAGCACTGGAATCGCAACATCAGGTCTATCGTCTTTTTGTAAAGTGAACTCAACGCAGGTGTACTTGGCGGTTTCTCCCGCTGACTGTTCGTCCACTTCTACCATTAAGCGTAAATTATACTTCTCGACGCTCTGCCGCGTGCCGTCATCCGCACGGACGACGATCACTCTCTCCATATGATAAAATTGAGGCTCTATAGAGCGTTTCCCGACCAGATCATATTCTTGGTTGAGGGATGACTCCCCGTTACCGCTTACGCCTGCAATTAACAGGAAAGTGATTACTAAAACTGTCAAACTCAATAATGAAATCTTCTTCATAATCTTTTGTACCTCCAATCTTAATTTAAATATCACTTCGCAGTTATTTATTCTCAGAAATTTATTCCAACGAAAGACCCCTCAACCAATCTGATATCGTTTCAAAGTAATCTGGAGCAAGTTCCCCCTTGACATAGATAGAGTGAGTGGCATTGGGAAAAACTTTAATCATAACATTCTTATTACCTGCTTCTCTAAGGTATTGCTCATATAAGTCCACACTCTTAGTTACAGGTACAGTTGTATCATCTTGCCCAAATATAACCAAAACAGGACTATGTACTTTGGTAAGATAATCTGCCGGGTCAACTATCATCAAGGACCTAAATTGTAGTTTTACCACTTCCCATTGCTCGGGTGACAGGCTTTTAAACATAGGAAGTACCTGCTCTAAATGTAGGAACTTTGTCCAGGGTTCGTCTTTGATAGCGGTAAAAATTTTGTTAAGGCTTCCTAGTTCCTGACCGGAGTCAATCAAATCTTGCGGGTAAACCAATTCGATAAGCTCATTCCAGGGTCCTTCGCCCAATCGCTTTGCCTGATCGTAGTTGACAGCTTCATATTTTGGCTCTATTAGAAATACATCAACCATTAATCGTCTGATTAAGACAGCCTTGGCTACTTCATCCTCCGAAAAACCCATAGCCCTACTTTGCATCTCAACTCGATAAACTTCCTGTTCTGCTGGCGTAACTCCCGGGCCTGAAACAGGAATAATAAAAGCAATCTGGTTATATGATGCGGCAGCCATTTGGCAAATCCATCCTCCCTGGCTGATACCCCACAAGCCAACAGCACCTGATTTTATGTCTGCTCGAGACTGCAAATATTTCACTGCGGAAATAGCTTCCTGTGTTCTATATTCCAGGGTCTCAAAACCAGGGCTTCCTGATGAGCGCCCTCCCCAACCCGGACCGTCATATCTTAACACTGCAAATCTGGATTGAACCAGATTATAAGAATGGTCTTTATAATATGGGGAGTCCACTCCTGCCCGGTCAGACCCATGCAGCAGAACAATGGCAGGATGTGGACCTTCTGTAGTTGGAAGGGTGAGTATTCCAAATATTTCATTAGAACCGCTTTTAAAGGTTACTTCTTCATCAAAAAAAAGTTTTGCTCTATTATCCTGGGCATATATAACACAACTGCAGATAAGGAGTAAGGCACACAATAATATTAGAAAAGTTGATCCGATACCAACAGTAAAATTGTAATTAAAACTACATTGATTTTTGTTCATTATTTTTTTCCTTTCTTATCCTTTAAAATGTAATGTCTTTCATTATGCTTTTATTATTTGAGCATAATGCCCAAGAACGCCCGTCATAAGAGTTCATGTAGAATAAACCTGGTTCAACTTACTTTTTCAAATCCCAATTGGGCTTAACTTGTGAGCGAGCGCTCCCTTAAAAATCTTTACTGCCCTGCCAGCATCGAGAAGACAACATTCGCTGCGGCGTCTACCACTCTCAAGTAGTCATGCCCACCAGCGTTGCTCATAAAAACAATAGCGAAGCCCCTCATTGGGGTACAGTTTGCACACTTGCCAGGACTTCATTCGCAATTCTGATCATTTCCCTATTGAATTCTTCCGGCTCATCGTAATAGACGTCATGAGCTGAATTCTCAAACCAGGTAAAGTCTTTAACAGGGGCTTCTAAAGAGTTGTAATATTCTTCCGCCAATTCGCCAGGACACTCATAATCATATCGGCCCTGAATAAAATATACCGGAATCGTAGATACCGGGAAGTCTCGGGCATGATCATAACCGGAGGTCATGACCTCTAAGCCAATCGTTTGGTGAGTAAAATCGATACCCGCTAAAGATTGATCGAGATAGGCAGAAGGGTATTCGGGGCTCATACCATTGAACAGATAATTCAACCATGCCTCCTCAAGCCCTCCAGTATGAAAGTCGCCGACTAGGTATTTGGACAGGAACTGGCTCCTTAAGCCCACATGGTCCAGATTTGTGGGATCAAATGGCTGGATTGATTCAAGGGATTGAATGGCTTCGGCATCGTTTGCCTGATGGGCTATCTCCAGCACCTTCTCGTAACTCATATCCATTGTTGAATTCCAATCAGGTCTTACCGCGCTGGCAATGAAGGCATGGTAAGGTTCAGAATTCACTCGTAGGGTTTCAAAACCCAAGCCGCTGCCCCAGGAATGCCCCCAAAGAAAGATCTTGTCCTGGTCAAACCTCTCGCGCAGTATGTTGCTCAGTTCCAGAGTGTCGCTGACAAAGTTGTCCACGTGCATGTCGTCTGCGGTGAGCGCCTCCGAAAATGACTTGCCGGCTCCACGCTGATCCCAGTGCACGAGCACAAACGCTTCTTCCAGCTGAGCATGCACATTCTTCCAGGTAGCCCACGGCGATGAGGGCGCACCAGGCCCGCCGTGCAAAAAGAGTAAAACGGGTTTGGTGGTGTCCACACCACGAAGGGTGACCGTCTGCTCAACGCCACCTAGAGTGATTGTCTCTATAGTGGCAATGCTGCCGAGGATGACGTTCCCCTCAGCGTCCACAATCGGGGGCGTAAAGGCTGCGGACGGTTCTTCCTGTGGCGCTCCACCACCAAACATCGTCAGTACAACGTTGGCAGCCGCATCCATCACATCTTGCCTGCTGTAACCACCACTGTTCGCCTGGAGTGCTATTGCGAATTCGTCCTTGTAGTAGACGCGCAGCAAGGCATCGACGCCCTCACCTCCGCCTCCGTGTTCGATGTACGGATGTTCCGTTTCGTCCCGAATGTGCCACGCCATCCCAAAGCCCAAGGGTTCGCCAGAGTTCGAGACTTGCTCTTGTCTTAGCAATTCCACTGACTCGGCACTCAGGATCCGCTGGCCATCGAGTTCCCCTTCGTTCGCCAGCATTTGCGCGTAGCGAACCATCTCGGTAACCGGTCCCATCAGTCCACCGCCTGCCGCTTCACCGACAATGAAGTGGTTCATCCAGGCCGTATTCTCGTCCGACTCGCGGAAGAAGCTGGTGGCATCACCTAAGCCTCGTGCGTCATCGATGATCGTGATCATCGCCTCTCGATTCGACAGAGAAGTTGCTGGTGCAGCTGCTTGGGTCACCATCGAATCCGTGCTGTACTCAAAGTCCGTGTTCACCATCCCCAATGGCCCCAGGATGTACTCACGCACGTACTCAACATATGATTGTCCCGAAACGGCCGCCACGATCTGCCCTAGCGTCACGAAGTCGGGATTTGCGTAGGCAGATTGTGAGCCAGGCTCGAACATCAGATCGATGAGTTCAGCGTAGTAGTCGCGGTCCATCACATCGGCGTCTGGCAGCGGCTGACCTTCAAGGCGCAGATGGCTGGGAAGCCAATCATGCGGTTCGGGCAGTCCGCTGCTGTGAGTCAACAGGTTCCACACGGTGATCCCGTGCTGTGCCGGAACATAGTCGAGGTAGTCAGAGACGGGGGCTTCCAGATCCAAGAGTCCCTGCTCCCGTAGCTGCATGATGGCAGTTGCCGTTACCGTCTTGGTAATCGAGCCCCAGAAGTAGACGGTATCAGATGTGGCCTGTATGCCTTCGGGTCGGTCAGCCATGCCGAAGCCTTGCGCATAGATGAGGTCGTCTGTGGTGGCAATGGCAATCGAGAGAGCCGGGGGACGAAGTCCTACGATGTCATTCATGTATGATTCGAATTCTGCTACAGTGGAGGGGAGTACGACCTCGCCGGTCAGTGCGAATCCTTTAATCGTCTTCATCACATCCTCTGGCGGGTTTGACGTTAAGGCAACATCACCTGTTGCGACGATGTAGTAGCCGATGCCATCCTGTATCTGGCCAAGTACCGTCACGCCCTTGCCGGACGCCGTGTCGTAGTAGAAGATCGACCACCTGTTCCAGGAGCCTCGATAGGATTCCGTGAGCGATGCCGTATCGACACCGACAGCCTGCACAGCAGTGGGCATGTCGCCTTCCACATCACTTGCCTCGATCGAGACAAGGCTCATCGCCAGATCCAAGTCGGAGAACGCGTACTTCGCGTACGTGCCGTCGGTTTCGACCGATGTCCAATCACCGATCAGCGGCATCGTGAAGCGGCCCGTCGGATCCTCGTATATATCGCCTCCCGATGAGTCGTCGGCCAACGTGCTTTCGATTCCCAGCGCGGAGAAGGTTTCCTCAATGAGAGCCTTGTACAAGGCAGGGACCATCCCAAAGGATGCAAATCCGCCGTCGAATCCGTTCCAGGTCATCGCAAAGGTAACATCATGTGCAGCGAAGTAGACCATCAGCGATACGTAGCCGGGGATTCCTCCAGAGTGACCGTAGCCTGGACCATACCCGTAGTCATACTCAGCGATTCCGGGGCCGGTGCCGACCTGACCCGGTTCGCCTGAAGTAACAGGTTGAATCGTCAGCAGTTCCTGCATGAATTGCTCTCTGTATTCAGTGTTTGGGAAGTCACGCTTCGTGGCCAGAGCAGTGATAAACGCCGCCAAATCGCCGGCCGTTGAAACCAATCCACCTTCCGCACGTCCGGTCTCGATCCGGAGTCCGTAGTAGTCTTCTGCCGTTCCGTCGCCATCGAAATCGAAGTATCCGTGCGACAGCATCTCTCTATCGAACGGCTCCTTCTGTTCATAGAAAGTCGAGCTGAGTCCCAATGGCTCCAGGATTCGGCTTCTCACATCTGCGGAATGATGATGCCCAAGGACCTGATCGAGGATTAGCCCGACAAGCAGGTAATCAGTATTGGAATACGCATAACCGGTCCCCGACTCGAAATTGGCAGGATGGTCCAACGCAAACTCCAACACTTCCGTATCCGTCCATTCTTTGGTGGGATCGCCGTATTGCGCCGCCCAATACTCCGGATTGTCTCCGGTGTTGAAGATCCCGCTGGTATGATTGAGCATCTGACGAATGGTTATCTGGTCAGCATATTGAATGCGATTGGTAATCGATTTCGGCAGATACTCTGTAATCTTATCATCGAGGTCGAGTTTGCCTTCGAAGTGCTGAATCAGAGTCAACGTAGCAATGAATGTCTTTGTACAACTGGCAACTCGGAACAAGTGGTCTTTCTCCAAAGGAATCGCATTCTCCCAGTCGACGTACCCTCTTGTTTTAAGAACCTTAAACTCCGGTGTTATGACACGTAACGCAATCCCGGGCCGGTCGTCCTGAAGCACCTCGTCAATAATCTTCTGATAGTCCGGAGCCTGGATTTCCCTTGCCGCCCCTGACTCATCCGGAGCTCCGCTTAGTGATTGGCTAATGTATTCCAGTGCAGATATACTGGGCGTTATGACATCTCCTTCCTGGGTATTAACCAGTGCTGTTACCACGAGTTTGGTATCAAGGATACCTACGAAAAAACCATGGTAACCCGGTATATCTCCTCCCATTCCAAATCCTCTAAAACCACCCATCTCAAGTGTTGCGCCACCGAGACCCCATGTTCGCCCGCTATCAACATCGGTTCCCAGAGGCTGAGCCATAATGGCCAGCGTCTCTTTTGATACGAGCTTGCCATCAAAAAGGGCACTGGCAAAGATCATCAGGTCTGAAGCGGTAGTTACAACTTCACCTGCCGACCAGACAGTAGATGAATGAGGATACCAGGGTATTTCTAATGAATTTATGTAGCCATCCGGTGTCTTTGCATAACCAGCAACCATAATACCCCCCCAAACACCTTCTTTACTTAGGAAAGTAGTATCTTTAAGGTCGAGAGGTTCAATGATGCGTGATTCAACCTCTTGAGCCCAGCTATTGTCGGTAATATTCTCGATTATCAGACCGAGGAGGATATAACCGGTATTGGAGTAATGAGCCTCCTTGCTGCCTGGCTCACCCACAGGGCCTATTTTATTAGCCTCAGCCACCAGGTCCATGGGCGCCCATTCCTTGTTCCATTTTCCCTCCATTACATTCTCACCCGATATATAGTTGGCTATTCCGCTGGTGTGGGAAAGCAACATGCGAATAGTTATCCTGTCTCCATTGGGCTGTTGGGGAAACCAGGTGTCGATAGTGTCATCCAAGGAGAGCTTTCCCTCTTCAACCAACTGCATAACTACCACTCCCGTATAAGTCTTGGTGACACTACCGATTGCAGATACAGTATCAACACTCCAGGCCTCATCTCCGGAGGGGTTAGAATACCCGGATGCCTTACCGATAACAGTGCCATCTGCCAGTCGGACAGCCATGGCCATGCCAAAAATATCCTGTTCCTGAACCTGCTGATCCAAAAGCCCCTGTAGTGCGGTTTCGCTCTCTTGAGCCAGGATTAGTCCCGTGCTAAGCAGTACAATCAAGGCCAATAAAATCACAAAATAAATTATTTTTACTTTTTTCATTTTTCTTTTCTCCTTTCTTTAAAATTTTGGTTTAGTCAATTCGTGCGAGGTTTCATACCGAACAAAGCGCGAACTGGATTAATGCGCCGGACGAGTAACTCGTACAAACCGAGTGATACGGCAAAAGAGCTGATCACGACGACCAACAGCTTGATCAGGAGATCAACCTCCCACTGCACAGCGTAAAAGGCGATGAAAATGACCACCGGCTGGTGGATCATGAAGAAAGGATAACTCGCTTCTCGCCCATACTGGAGCCATTTGTTGGTGTAATCCAGGAACCGCATCCCGACGTAGAACATGACCATCGTCCAGCACCAGCTATTGATGCCCCACACGATCCAGGAGACATAAAACCCTGGTGTGCCGCGTGACCCCATCCAATCGTACACCGGCACACCAGCCGCCACCGAGAAGATGAACAGTGTGCAAAGGATTCCCAGGATCAGGTGCAACCGCCAGTCCCGGCGGATGGCCCGCAAAAACCGCTCGTCGGCGATGAGGATGTACCCGGAGACGAAAAAGATCAAGTAGTAGACAAAGTCCGCCCAGCCATAATCGTCAGATGGTATGCCCCGTTGAAGCAAGAAGCGGACCAACACCAGCGGAATGACAAAAACCAGGAGACTCCCCTGCCATTTCACCAGCAGCGCGAACGAGTCAACGAATCGTTTTCCGCAATCATTCTTCAGCCAGGTAAAGACCGGTAAAGCGATCAAAGAGAAAGCGAACAGGAAGGCCACGAACCACAGGTGGTAACCCACGCGGTTAAATATCTCCGGGCCTAGGATTAGCGGGCGGTACTCTGTGAAGAAGTAGGTACGTACCTCGGAGCTGAGGATGAAATCAATGAAGGATCCTCCTTTCCACCATCCTTTGTGTATCAACTCATAGTAGGCCTGAATCGGCGTCAGCACGATAGCGCCAATGATGAACGGAATGAGCAACCGCGTGACACGCTCGCGGACATAGCGACCCGGTGCGCGTCGTCGCAGTGAGAACCAACTGGCCGCCCCGGCTATCAAGAAGAAAAACGGCATCCCCCAGGAGTAGAAAAAACCACCAAAAAAGTTCAGCACGAAGGTTGTTTCCGTGTTCTTGATGATCCAGTCACCGAGTTCATCAAATGGATGGACGGTGTGGAATAAAAATACGCCCAGGATTGCCAGTACTCGCAACCAGTCGAGATAGTGCAGCCGTACGGATTTGCGCCCTGGTTGTGCAATTGTGGTTGTGCTTTGCATCCTACTCCTCCTCTGCCGCCAGTTCGCGGCGTAGCAACTTGCCAAGATGACTCATTGGTAGACTGTCACGGAACTCAACATGTTTAGGCACCTTGTAGGCAGCCAACTTCTTCTTGCAATAAGTGCGCAGCTCATTCACAGTGAGTTGATGCCCTTTACATAGCACCACCCATGCCTTGACAGCTTCTCCCTGATAGGGGTCGGGGACTCCTGCCACGCCTACCTCATCCACAGCCGGGTGTGAGGCTATGACTTCTTCGACCTCGCGCGGCCAAACCTGGAAGCCACTGGATTTAATGAGGTCTTTTTTACGATCGACAATGAACACGAAGCCTTCTTCATCCATGTAACCTAAGTCTCCGGTATACAACCACCCATCCCTGACCATGTCCGCAGTTTCCGCTGGACGTTCCCAATAACACTTCATCACTTGTGGTGCGCGTATCAATAGTTCACCAATTTCACCTGGAGGAAGACTGTTTTCTCCAGTAACCGCATCTACAAAACATACCTCAACATCAGGTAAGGGCACACCCACTGCCCCCGGCTTATAGTGTCCATGTACTGGCCCGATGATTGCCGCAAGGAACGACTCAGTAAGACCATACGCTTCGACCATTTTTCCACCTGTCAGGGTTTCGAAACGATTTTTTGTCTCGAGCAATAACGGCGATGCTCCAGAGATGCATAGTTTGATCGATTTGAAATCTACCTTCCCTGAGGTGACATCTGAATGATTTGGTAAAGCATTGAACAATGCCGGTACCCCGGGCAAAAATGCCGGTCGTAACTTTCGGATAGTGGTAACCAAATCATCAAGGTCGCGAGGATTGGGTATCAAAACCAGAGGGTTGCGTCCAACTAACCCGGTTGCCAGTACACCCACGTTGCCATAAACGTGGAATAGTGGCATGTTGAGCATGATGGTATCCTCCCAGTCAATCAAGATTTTACCGAACCAGGCGTTCAATTGCATCCCGGTTGCCAGTAAGCCAGCATGAGTAGTTAATGCTGCTTTCGGCGTACCGGTTGTCCCGCCAGTGAACAAAAGTAAGGCTGGGTCTTCTGGGTCTACTTTTATATTGAGTTTGGGTGCACCATCATACTGGTTTAGCAAATCTTTCATCCATAAGTCCTCTGAATGAAGCACAGCACGGTGCCCTTCTTTCCTCTCCATTAGGATGGTGAAAAGGAACCTTAATAAAGGGGGAAAGAACATTTTGATATTTGTTGCAATCACCCGTTTGAGTTTAGTACGCCCTGACTCATTGTGCGAGTGCAGTCCCTGGACTTTGGTATAGAACCGAGATAACACGACCGCTGTTTCAGCTCCACATTCATTCAACATATGTATCAGTTCATCTTCTGTATACAGAGGGTTAATCGGTACCGCGATTGCACTCGCTTTCCAGATTCCAAGTTGGGCAATGACGAACTGCGGGCAATTGGGCAATAGCAATGCCACTCGATCGCCTTTTTTCACCCCAAGTGCTACCACCAACGCTGCAGAAAACGCATCACTCAACCGTTCAAGCTCTGAGTAAGCTATGCGCGCTCCTTTGAATACCATGGCAATATGGCCTGGGCGCTGTTGGGTTGTGGTGCTTACGATATCCAGGAGAGTTCTTTGAGGGTATGGTCGTAAAGAATGCGGCACACCCTGATCATACTGTCCAAACCATGGTTTTTCTTCCATATCAATTTCCCTTCTTCCAAGTATCATTGTGTATTACTCGCCTCCCCAGACAACAGGACGATTTTTGCAACTTTTGTATAAATAACGATGCAGAAAAAGTGTATCAAAAATTAGAAAAAATAATTAATATTTGTTAAGAATAAAAATAGAATAATTCTTAAAATAATTTCTGTTTTCAAAACATTTCTAATTGAATTTTACTTCAAAAAATAATATTCATTTTAAGATATTATGTTAAATAAATTAAAGAATTATCGACTCTTATGTTCCATTGTCCGATCTATTTTTTTTTAAAGATAACCCATATCCCAACTACCACTAATACAATTCCTGCTAAAAGTCTAAAATCAACAAATAATAAATTATTAATTAGAAAAAATAGAGAAATAACTCCCAATATTCCTACCGGAATTAAGAGTCCCTTCTCTCGTCCTCCAAAAAGAAAAAGCTGAAATAGGCCTATTGCTACTCCCAGGGGAAATATAGGCCACAAATCTTCCATTAAGTGCCAACCATATTTGACATTAACCAAAAATAAAAGGCCATAAGTAGTAAGTATCCCTCCCGGAACCAGAAGACCTGCATCTTTCCGATAAATAAAATAACTTAATTCAAATAAAATTCCGGCTATTAACACAAACAAAGGCCATAAATTATCCCAAACAATTTCTATTACTCCAAAGTTTGCTAATATTAATAGTACTCCTATAAATAATAGTAAAAGACCAAATAGATAATTGACTTTTTTCATCGAGTCCCTCCTCTAATTATTTAATAATTGTCCACTTTGCCAATTTGATTATTCGTTAGAAAATAGTGGATGGTCGTTTTATTTAGACTCCTCTCTTTTATCAAATTTATCATCATAAACTTGTCCAGGATTTTTGGGAATTATAATCCAGGCAATAATGTAGCAAATAACTCCTGCGCCTCCCAAAAGGACAAATATTACCGTTAATAACCTGATCAAAGTAGGATCAACATCAAAATATTCCGCAATTCCTCCACAAACACCAGCAATCACCCTATCTTTTTTTGACCTGTAAAGTTTCTTCTTCATTATAGATTTTCCTCCTTTCATTTATTTTTACATTTTTCATTTTTCTTTTTCTCCCTTTTAGCTAAATTGCCTTTATTCTAATTATTTATCCACATTTTTAGGAAACTCTGCCAATTAATATTTATCATCTATACCTCAAATACTCTTTTCTTTCTTCTTTATCAAACTTCATGGTCATTTTAATTGCCTCTTTTGGACAAACATTTGCGCAGGTAGTACATATGATACATTCTATCGATAATATTCGTTTACCTTCATTTTTATAACTTAAAAGATTGATGCCCATGGGACAATTCTTTTCGCATAAGTAGCAATCGTTACATTTATCAGCATCGATTGACATTTTTAATAAGGCATAACGGGACAGGATTTTTTGCAGCGGTGGTATCGGACATACATATTTACAAAAAGCCCTATTATCTTTAAGGGCGGCTGCCAATACAATGGCAATGAGATAATAGGCAAGATTTCCTATGGCAAACCAATAGAATTCTATCATTGAATATTCATTAATATCTCGAATACCAAGTATAAACCAAAAGTATGATACCAGCCCAAGTGAAAGGAAAAAGTGTATATAGCGAATAATTCCCAGATTCTTAATCCTCCCGGTCGGCTTCTTCCAGGGCAAAAAGTCCAATACCATGGCAGCCCAACAGGCCCAGCCACACCAGCCACGATTGAGAATGATAGGACCAACAATTTTTGCAATAAAATAATGTAAGGTGGCTGCTGCAAATACTCCTGCAAATAAATAGAAGAAAAATCCCTCAATTTGCATGTTCTCATGCTGAATATAACCGAGATATCCCAGCATATATATTCCAATAAGAAATTGTGAGATTCTCCTGCCCCATAAAATATGTTTTTTAGGAAGTGCATCATTTAGAAAACCCCCTAAAGCAAGAGCGGTTCCAATGTAAACGAAATTATAAATGAAAAATATTTTAGCGGTAGCAAAATATCTCCAAAAAGCAATACCATAAAAAATAATTATAAGCAGTAAGGGAATTTTTATCGTCTTAAAGCTAATATCCCATTTATCTTTTTTTGACACAAAAATCACCCCTTATTTAATTATTTAAAAGCAATAATCTTTTTACTTTATTTAATATCTTTTTAATCGTTCTTACTCTTCAAGCTTGCCAGCAATTGTTACCGCTATGTCAGTGCCTGCGATTCCATTCAACTGCAGAGCCACTTGATTACCATCAAAACTGATTTTCCATTTCCAACGATCGAGGTTACCCATGGTATCATATTCGATAACAAAGGTACTATCCGACTCCCATACCCCTTTTGCTGCAGCGGGTAGACCAGGGTTTCGGGGATAGCCCGAACTGAAACGAAAAACATCGTCCAGCCCCACTTTTACCTCAAGCTGAAAAATATCTCCGAAAGAAATCAAGCACAGTGCCTCGTTTTCATCTTGAAAGTTTAATGATACACCAGATATACCAAGAGGATTGGCATCCATTACATACGTCTTTCCGGAGACCGTTCGAGCTATATCCGATAAGGGGGGAACCGGCCTGGCGTCGGGCTGTGCTGCGGTTTGTCGAATCCTGGATTCCAGTAACGCTACTTCGTTGGGATTGGCAGGCAACGGGGTTTTGGATTCTACCGCCGGGATGATATAGGAGGTCAGCAATGTTTCAAGTACTCCATATTGATCTCGACCACCTCCGCCGGTAGTGACCACAACCATGTCTTTATCGGGAAAAACAAAAATCCTCTGCCCATCCCGGCCGTCTGCGTAATAATACTCGCCGGAGGGCGTGAGCCACCACAGATACCCGTAATCAGCAAAAGATACGTGAGTATTCGTCTGGAAACTTGTGGCTGCCGTGACCCGGGCGGGAGACAATACCTGTTGGCCGTCCCACAACCCCTTATGCAGGTAGAGGTACCCCAGCTTCGCCATGTCACGGGGCGTCAGGTACATATCACCCCAACCGTGGTTGTTCCCCTGTGGGCTGGAAGGCCAGGCGATATCAGATATGCCCAGAGGTCCGAAAAGGTGCTCCCGGGCGAACTCCAATGCACTCATCCCGGTAGTTTCTCGAAGGATCCCGGAGAGGAGATGCGGGTTGCTACTGCAGTAGATGAACCGGGTGCCCGGTGCTTCTGCCATAGGCAAATCAAGCGTGAATTGGATCCAATCCGGACTTTCCATCATCTGGAACAGAGTGACCTCAGTCGGTCGGTTAATACACTCAAAGCCCGATCTCATGGTGAGAAGGTCTTCTATCGTCATCGTTTCCTTGTCCGCATCCAGGTTAGCTATGGTGCGCTCTGGGAAAAAATCCAAGACGGGCTGTTGTACGCTTTCAATGTAGTCCTTGTCAATGGCGATCCCGAGCAGGGTCGCTGTGAAACTTTTGGTAACAGAGGCGAGATCGTGCATCATGCCCGGAGCAAAAGGATAGAAGTAGACATCAGCTACAATATAGCCATGACGGATAATCAGCAAACTATGTAGGTGATATTCTTCTCTATGTTCCTGGAGGAAATCCAACGCTTCCGCCAGCCGTTCCGAGTCCATGCCCTGCTCTTCCGGGTTTGAGGTTTGCCAGCCTTCTGTAGGCCAGGTAGCACAAGTTCCAGTAATAACCAGTGAAGCCATAAGAAAAATTAATACTAAAATTAAAATTCTGATCTTCATTGTTTTGTCTCCTTTTATTTTTTTATTGAGCTACTCTGTTTAGTATTTTTCACCAACAAGCTGCAAGATATATGAACAGCTGTTTAAAATATATTACAGTATTTAATCTTCGATAATATCCCGGATTATGCTTAACATCTGATATTTTCCCGATTCAAGCCAACCAAGAGCAAATCCGGAATCCAACTATCAAAAGTATAAATATAATACGTTAAAACAAAAGTTCGGGGACAGGCTTCGAAAATATTATTATTCGTTTAAGTATTCCCTGATTATTTTAACAACTTCTTCCGGTTTTCCTGCAAACATATCATGTCCTGCTCCTTTAATAACTGCAAGCTCTGCATTCGGGAAAGACTGCATATGTATGGATTGAATTTCCTCACCGATTACTTTATTGCACTCGCTGGCGATGAAAAGAACTTTTCTGTTGAAATTTTCTACCCCTTTTGTAAAATGAAATTCTGGTCTCCCATTGGCATCAAGGCTTACGTATTCAGACTTTCCGGCTAAATTCTGAATACTTTGGTTCGCTAATGCGCTGCGGCGCCAATAAACTGGTTCTCCAGTTGCATACTCGCTATTGCAATAATATTCTGTTTGTCTCGGTTTATTGCCAGCTGAAACTCCGGCGTGCGCGTAAATATAATCAGCTCTGGCTTGTTCATCCGGACCATTTATATGAAGAATTTCAAACCAGGTTTTAATGCCTTGAAAATAATAATTTAAACCTTTATTGGAAACTTTACTTGCAAAATAAGCCATATATTTCATAGCAGTTTCAGTGGTAAGAAATCCCGGTTCTGAAAGAACAGCATGGTCCACTTTTTCAGGATACTTACCAAGATAAGGGGCTACAAGCATGGCCCCGAATGAATGCCCTACTAAATTGACTTTTTCTCCATGACTATAATGGTCTACAATCAAATTTAAGTCAGAGACTGTTAAATCAAAGGTTAGCTCTTCTGTACTTACTCTTGGCGAAAGCCCTGTGCCCCGTTGATCATAGAACACAACATAAAATTCATCAGATAACGCTTTCAAAGAAAGAAAAGGGCGATAATCATCACCAGGACCACCGTGAACTGCAATGACCACCGGATTTTCAGGATTACCGAAGGTCTCTGAGTGAAATGTGACTCCGTTAATCGTAACATGGGGTATGGATGGGTCTTGTTCAACTGTTTGGGGAACAGATGCCCCCATGGTAAGAAGATATCCTAAAATAAAAATTATAACGGGAATAGCAATTATGATTAATAAAATTTTGGTAGCTTTTCTAGACATAATAATCACCTCTTATTTAATTATTTAAAAAGTAATAATCTTTACCTTCACTTTAATATCTTTTATATTTATTCTTACTCTTCAAGATTACCGGCAATTGTAATTACTATGGTATTGACTCTCTTACTCATCTACCGGATCCCTTGATCGTCCTCGGAAATAAACTTCAAAACTATAATGGTCGGCAAGTGTTCAAGATGTTGCCGACTGTTTCAGCTTCTATGATTCTATCTTGTATAGTCTAATCCCCTTGAGCATAAGCCATATCCCGATAGTTAACTCAAACAACCCGTTTGGAATAACCAAAATTATCATGGGCTCAAAATCAAAAATCACTAACAGGGTTCCTATTAATGCCAGAGAGACTGCTAATAAGCCCCAGACAGATAAAACCCGTGGAATATACTTTGATCTATAAAACAGGTAATACCACAGTATCCCGCCCAGGCAAAAGAACAACATATGTATAGTATCTCCCCATCTATCAACACCAAAAAATAAAGTGCCTAAAATCTGAAAATTGGAGGAATCCGGAGTTCCCGCTTTTACATATTCCAGACTTAAAGGTATTAAAGCAAAATTACCTATTTTGCTGACAGCAAGAATTATTGCTTCTGCCAAATACAATCCAAGGGCCACTAGAGCTATCGTCTTATTCTGTTTGTGCAAGACTACAAAAAGCAGGACCGCCAGGATAATTATTGCAACACTGGTAAATAGTGCAAGCAGAATGCTTATCCGCATCTGGGTAAGGTTATTTGAAATATTAACAAGGCTATCGGATATACTGCCGGATAAAAGAGTGAAAAGAGACAGATACATCTGGGCTATACTTAGAACTGCAACGCTAAAAAACGCTGCTCCTAAAAGTCTGGGGATACAATTATTTGAATTCATTTTTATATTCCTTTTTTAAATAATATTAACAAATTTCAATGACGACTCTTCCTCGGGCGTGTCCTTTTTCATAATATCGGAAAGCTTCGGGAACCTCATTCACTGTTTTATATTTTTGCCGACCGCTTCAATTCTTCCCGCCATATCAATTCCCAGTATATTGTTTTTTGGTTTAAACAGGCCGGCCATTAGGCGTGCCACGTAAGGTGTACCCGTCAGGAAATGCCAGTCGAATGGAGTTACAGCAGCAGCATGCACTTTTACCAGCACTTCATTATCATTGGGGACGGGCTTTTCTATTTCTTTGAGTTTGAGAACATCGGGTGAACCATAATTGTAATAGACCATTGCTTTCATCTTATTCTCCTTTGTGATGCATCTTGTATCAGAGCGGTTTTATTTATTTTAAGGATAGTTTGCGTATAATAAATTAAGTATCTTTGCCTTTTTCCAATCGTACCAACTGATAATGACTAATAAAGAGGAACAGCCACCCCAATACCAGGAAGACAATTATTGCAACAGGACTACCAGGAGTTGAACCTTCAAAGGCTTTTTGAAACGGTCTTGCAAGCGCTCCGCAAAGATACCACATAGCCATAATAAGAAATATATAACCGACTAATTGAAATTCTGCTGCTGTTTTTCCCGACTCCTCAAGCACTGCGTACCTTCTCGCCCAAAACCAGAGTATTCCAAAGAAGAATACCAAGATCAATGCCCCTCCTATACCATATAGGGGAGGCCAATGTAGGGGTGATGGTAAACTACCAAACTTTTCTAAAATATCAATCAACAATACGGCAAATGTTCCTATTCCAAATAACCAGATGTGTGAACTTTTCGCTTGAACATAAATCAGTAGACCGATACCAACCAATATGGTCCCCAAGGGAATAGACACCCCCCATAATCCGAATAAAGGACTGGTATAGGACCAAATGGTTTCTCTTACCTCTTCAAGCGATAAATGTCGGTACGCTCCGCGAACCCAATAGCTGGTAATAAAACCCATTATGATAATATATAAAGCACCTATCCAAAATATAATAAGGCCTACTTTTTGTCTTTCCATTTTCTTTGCCTCCCTGTTGGTTAAGATTTTTTGTATAAATTTATTATAATTTCCCAGTATATATAAAAATAAGGTTATTCTTTTCTTTCATGCGCGAACTCGCATTATATATCGGAATAAAATAAACTTTAATATATAAAACAAATTCCTCTATTTATTACCCTGCTTTCCTAAAAAATGCTTTAATCGCACCGGCAACAATAAAACATACAATACCAGCATAAAGAGCGGGAGTACTCTCGACTAAGTGGAAGGCCGGACCAGCCAAAATTAAAGCAATTCCCAATACTCCCAGAACCGTTGCAACAATTTTTGCAGTTTGATTTTCCATTTTCAGGCACCTCCTGATGTTAGATTTATATATGCGAGTTCGCCATGGGGTAATCCCAGAAACATCTATTGACTTTCTCTTATTATTTACTAAAAGAAAATTACTCTCTATTCTTTCTTTTCTTCTTTCCCTCCCCTCTTTCCCGGTTTATAGGGAAATTTTTCCATAATCTCGGGAAATTTTTCTATTAATTTTTCCAAAGAGCCGGGCTTATGCAAAGACAATAATTCAACCTCTTCTTCTTTAATGACAATAAAAGCCGATGGTCTGGCTTTGACGCCCAGACCCATTCCTTCGCCAGATCCTTCCTGATCTTTGGCATATTTGCCTCCGCCAGTCCCTGAGCCCATACCAAATGTAACTTCAATGATGGGGATTAAAGTTAATTTTCCTACCTTTATTTCTTCTCCCACCACAGTTTTAGAAGTTATAAAATCCTTTAACTTTTCAAATAACATTTCTACCTGTTTGTTTACTTCTTCTCTCATTTTTAATACCTCCTTAAATTTAATTAATTTTTTTTGCCTCTTTTATTGTTTTCCGGAAAGTTTTTGATAAAACTAATTGCAGAATATAATAGGTAATCACAAAACAAAATAATCTGCCCTTTAGAAATAATTCTCCCTCTAAAATTTCCTGATCAAAGATAGGGTCAAGAGAGATATCGTACCCGGAAAAATAAGCGGAAAATAAGGCAATAAAACCGCATAATATCCCAGTATTGGCAGGATTATCAAAACCATAGGATAACCTTACCCGAAATTCTTGAGGAACAATATGCTTTAATACTTTTTTAATAAATTGAAATACTTTAGTTAAAAAGGGTTGGTTAAGTAATGCTCTAAAATTGAATTTTTTTTCTTTTTTAATTTTTTCCTTTTTCTTCTTCTTAGCTCTTTCTCGTTCTATCGGAATCTTTAAACCCAAAATTTTTACAATAGCTACCGGCTTCTGACTCCCCTTTTTTTCAATATAACAGTAAAAAGCATTAAACAACCAATTAACTTTTACCCATAAAACAAGACCATTGTATTTACTTACCTGGATATTAAAAAATATTGGCACAAAAAAGACCAGTATAATGAGAATTAAACAAATCGCCAGAATATATTCTATTATAATTAAGACAATCATTATTCCAATCTCCGGGATTATAATTTACTTTTATTTAAAATTTAATGCACTTTACCAGTAAATATAAAAATAAGGTTATTCTTTTCTTTCTACAACCAAAGTACATTTTGTTAACAAGGCGGCAATAGCTCCTAATGCAGCCAGGGCAGGTGCAATCAATACTCCGACAGCACCAGCAGTCAAAGGAAATTCAGCTACTACTTCCCCCTTTTCATTTTTTACAATAATTCTTCGCGCATTACCTTCTTTAATAATTTCTTTTACTTTTTCAACAATCTTATCTCCGGAAATGGTAAATTCTTCTTTTTTCGTTACCATTGATTTTTCCCTCCTTAATTCTTTATAATAATTGATACTTTTATTATCTATAATTTTACTTGCCCTAATAGTACGAGTGTTTATTGCCCTGCCTTTTTAAAAAATGCTTTAATCGCACCGGCAACAACCCAGCATACAATACCGGCAAAAAGAGCGGGAGTACTCTCGACTAAGTGGAAGGCCGGACCAGCCAAAATTAAAATAAATCCCACTGCTCCCAAAATCGTCACAACAATTTTTACAGTCTGATTCTCCATCTTCATGCACCTCCTGATATTAGATTTATATATACGAGTTCGCCATAGGGATAACCCCGAAAATAACTATAACTTTTTCTTATAATTTCCTTAAAGAAATATCCCCTGAAACAGTCTTTAACTCGATATTAATGCCTCCGTCACCAACTTCTCCCTGTAATTTTCTTTTACTAACACTATCTATTAAAACTTTAAATCCGGTATTAATTTCCCCGGAAACAGTACTTACATCTAAATCGAAGGAAGCATCTTCAGGTAAATACAGGGTTATATCACCACTAACTGTAGAAAGAGACATACTGGAAACATCTTTATCTATAACTTTTAACTCAGCTCGAATATCCCCACTGGTGGTATGCAAATAAGATAAACCCCCTTGAGAATCCAGAAAAGCAAGATAACCACTTACCGAACTAGCTTTTATATCCCCGTTAATCTCATGTCCACTTACCTCTCCACTGGTAGTATGAAGGTCTAAATCGCCAACAAGGTTTGCCAGATCAAGATCACCACTTGTTGAAGACCAAGCAAGATCTCCCTGGACATTACTTATAACAACATCTCCGCTGGTAGTTTTAACTTCTACATTTCCTTTTATATTATTTAATTTTATATTTCCACTGACTGTCTTGGCATATACCCGGTTTAGGTGGGCCCCCATTTGAATAGTTCCACTTACTGATTCCAGTCGGACACTGGTTGCTTCTGGAATCCATAGCTGGTAGTCTACTCGGGCATTCCTAATCCAGGAAAATACGGGATAGCGGGTGTAAATTCTGAGATTTTTGGGTTGTCTGGTAATTTCAATATCAATTTTATCTAATAATTTTTCCGGGTCGTCTGTTCCCCAGGAACTAATGGATTTAGTGGCAACCATTTTCACTTCTTCTTTATCCCAGGAATAGACTATAATATCACCGGCAACGTTATTTAGGGAGAAAGAGCCGGTCTTCTGCAATAAAAAGCTCTCTTCTATAACCTCCTCCACCCGGTCAGCCCAGGCATTGGCAGTTAACAAAACTAAAAAAAATAAAATTAATAGAAAAATGATAGATCTTTTCATTTTAATTCCCACCTTTAAATTTAAATTTGTTCATTTTTTTCTCTTTTTCTTTTCAATCAACTGCAAACATTCATCAGCCCACTCTATCCCGGCAGCAATACTCTTATACTCCTTTTTAACTATTAAATTCCAATAAAAAGCATGCTCTTTAAGCTTCTTTTCCCGACTATAATCCTTGATCCATTGTTCAACTTTATTTAAACATTTTAACTCTTCTTCTATCTCTTTTTTATACCTCTTTATTTCAAAGGCTAATTCATCTAACTTTATTTTTGAGGAGAAAAATATTCGCATTAAAAATCGACTTCTGCTAGCCTCGTTGAGCTGATCAGGAAATTTATTCAGCCAGCTTAAAAAGGTTTCTCTGCCTTCTTTGGTAAGGTGATAAACTTTGCGATCCGGTCTTTTTTCCTGTGATTCAATCTTAGATTTAATTAATCCTTCTTCCTCCAGTTTATTTAGCTCCCGGTATATTTGACTCATCTGGGCAACCCAAAAAAACCCCATGGGATGATCAAGCATTTTTTTTAAATCATAGCCAGTCATCGGCCTATGATCCAGTAAGCCCAATAAGGCATTTCCCAAAGACATATAATATTACCTCCTATTATAATTATTGTATATAACATGTTTAATAATTAATATTTTATATTACTTGTATTATAATTGTCAAATAATTTTGAATTTTAAATATTTATAATAGTAAATGAGGAAATAAAAGAAGTGGATTATGAGGGAATATTTTAATCGTTTTAATTAATCAAAGGTGTTTTTTAAAAAATCCAAGCTGATCGCTTACACTTTTTTCGAAGTTATCCCCGATATAGATATCAAAGTGGCCGATGGGGTAATGTTTCACTTTTGCATATTTCTCCAATTCCTTTGCGGTTTCAGCGCTTATTGGAGCCAAGCTGTCATGATCGCATATCTGAATCAGGATTGGGCACTGTACGTTTCGTAGGTGTTCAACCGGTTTGAATCCGTATGACCGCAGAACGACACGAGTACAGACTTCGTTAATAAAATTCTCCGGTGCAAGTTTACTGTAACCTTCATAAGCATCCGAAATGGGAAAAAAAGCAATACTTCCAGGTTTCCCTACGATAGGTATTTTATGGGGCGAAAGACCTAAGCGAAACCTCATCATATCACGTTGTCCGTGAACAAACAGACGGAGAAAGTGCCCAATGCCTAATTTTTTTAAAAACATCTCTCCTGAGGCATGAGGATCCAACCCCGGACATTGTGCACATACACAAGCAATATTTTTATCTTTTGCCGCGATTACAATACCATATCCACCGCTTGCAGAGGTACCCCATAGAGCAATTCTTGCCGTATCAATTTCCTTAAGACCTCGAGCATACTCGATCGCTGCTGTATAATCTTCCAGTTGGTGAGGAATCAAAATCAGCTGTCGCGGTTTCCCCTCACTTTCACCAAAATGCCGGTAATCGAATGCAAGCACAGCAAATCCGGCTTCCTGATATCGAAGAGCATAAGATTCCAGGATCATATCCTTAGTTCCCCCAAAACCATGTCCCATAATTATACAGGGAACAGGAGCCGATAGATCCTCAGGAAGATACAGCCAGGCGCTTATTGATGTTCCTTTAACTTGAAAAGTCACATCTTTTCTTGACTGTGGTGGTTTTGCGCCCACTTTCTTGGTCAGTTGTTTCGCTTTTTCCAGAGGTTTCTTTGGTACCGTAAAGCCAGGGGCAAAAGTCACAATTAATAGGTAAAGGGCAAGTATCCCAATAATAATGCCAATGACTTGAAGAATAATCATCTCTTCCCCTCCTTTAGAGTGTCAATAGAACCGTCAGACCGTGTGAAAATTAATGATAACATTTTTCATAAAAACTCAAACTACCTAACCTTTGTTGGATTGACCCCTATTACTAGGCACATTTACCCAAAATTAATGCTAATTGTATAATAA
>Ga0315533_1000723_pt1 | contig 27109 bp, 25 predicted proteins | sample SalMarSW160130MG_FD_203081 | JGI IMG/M metagenome (GOLD analysis project Ga0315533, IMG submission 203081) | Salt marsh sediment microbial communities from the Plum Island Ecosystem LTER, Massachusetts, United States - Salt Marsh Sediment SW1601-30 ... | reverse complement strand
AAGGACAATTATGCTTATTCACACAAACAATAAGCTATAATAAAACAAGGGGTAGGTCTACCCGAAATCAGGGGAAATTTTTTCACCAAAGAAAACTACCCCCAAAAGGTTGACACAGACAGATATAGGATTTATAAGCAAACAGAACTAATTGATGATATAATATTAAAAGATATTGATTTATTTAATACTAATTTTACAGATAACAATTTATATTTCTATCCGAACGGCGTTCCCAGTATGGGGGGAACAGTTACTTTAAAAAATAAAAGAGGGAAGGTTCTTTACGTAATTATGACTCCGGTAACTGCCCGGGTAAGAGTCAGCCCCGACCCTCCGGAGAATTGGTGAGTATTTAGTTAGAGGTTAAATGGTTAATTAGTTACTTGGTTAGTTAGTTGAGAGATGAATCTAATAAATAATATAAAACTAGCTAACCATGTAATTTAGTTGATTGACAGACTGGTAGAATAGTAAACTGGAAGAACAATTTTTTTACTATATACTTGATACTCGATACTGTTTTGTTGGCTAAAAAGCTAAAAAATAGGGAATATAAACAATAAGAGAAGTTATAAAGTATTCTTAGTATTAAAAATTTACTATATACTCAATCAGTAAAAGGTTCTGGGTTTATATTTAACCCGAGATTTTTACTCACAAACGACATACGATATACTATATACGATATACGAGTATAAGGCGGTGATTGTATATGTTAAAAATAAATAAAATATTATCAATAAAAATAAAATCTCCTCTGTCATTGCGAGGGCTATTTCCTTTCTGTCATTCCCGCGAAAGCGGGAATCCATCTTCTCTGTCATTGCGAGGAGTGAAGCGACGAAGCAATCTCAGCGGCTTCTCCTTAATTGAATTAATGGTAGCAGCGGCAATACTTGCATTGGCAATATTCGGGATATTTCAAGCCTATAGTACTGGTTTTTTAGGAATGTTTGATGCCCGAGATAGAACTGTAGCCACAAATTACGTACAAGAAAAAATGGAAGAATTAAAAAATGCTGATTTTGATACTGTTGTAGATGAAGCAAGCAGTCAAATTGTTGGAGATATAAAATTCAGTAGAAATGTAAATGTAGAATATATTGATGGAAGTACCAATTTAATTGTCGCAGGACCAACTAACCTCAAACGTGTTACTACTATGGTTAATTGGATTGATAGAAATGGCGTTACGAAAAAGGTTGAAAGTTCCGTGCTTCTACAAAAGACCCAATTTACGCCGGGAGATGCTGCCAGAATTTCTCTATATGCTGATCCATACAATGTAGTATTACCCATAACTAGCAGTACCACTATAATTGCGGTCATTAAAGATAAAAGTGGTAACAATATTTTTGATTGGGACGGCAGTGATGTTGCATTTGTTATTAAATCTGAAACACCGGTAGAGGGATTAGGCACATTATCGGCCTATACAGTTACTCCGGTACAAGGTAAAGCGAGTGTGATATTTACATCAAGTGTAGCCGAGTTAGAAGGAACGGTAACCGTTGAAGCATCTGTAACCACTTCTGATGGATTAAATACTTTTACCGATACTATTGATATTGATGTTACCTGGGGTGCTGTCAAAATTGAACTTATCCCCAATCCTTCAAGTATTTATGCTAATGGAAGTAGTCAATCAACTATTACCGCTATCATTCAAAATGCAGCAGATGACAAAGTAGAAGAAGGACAATATGATATTACTTTTATAGTTACCGGTGAGGGGACATTAATCGGTTCGAATCCTGTAACTTCTTCATCAGGGGAAGCAACTATTACTTTACAGTCAACAAATACTGCCGGAATAGCTACCGTTACGGCAACTTCACCTGATTTATTCAGTGATTCATGTGATGTACAAACTTCAGGAGAACCTGCAGGTATTATTTTATCTGCTTTTCCTAATCCAATGTATAGTGATGATACCTCTACGGTTACCGTTACAATTGTTGATGAAAATGGAGTTCCAGTAATCCCTACTGCCGGTTCAATTACGATAACTTTATCTACTCTTGATGGTAATTTAGCTGGTGTTACACCTCTAACATTTGTTGGTGTAAGTTCGCAATTTATGATGTTTACTCCATCAATTACAGAAGGGCTTGCAATCATTTATGCTACTGGTACTTATGAAGGTAGTATTGATATATCAGTTGAATTATTATTAGAAGCTGAACATATTGCATTAAATGCGAACCCGCCTACTATTCCAGCTGATGGAATTAGTACTAGTATAATTACTGCAACTATCGAAAATGTAGATGATATAACTGTTCATAATTATATTGGAAACGTTAATTTTTCTATTTTATCTGGACCTGGAGAAATACTTTCTGCAATAAGTGTTCTCTGTGACAATGGTGTTGCTACCATTATACTGGAATCAGGAGGGCCGGGTATATGTAAAATCCAAGCCGTAAGTGGAATATTACCTTCAACAACCATCGATGTAGGATTTTATACATCAGCTACAGATATCCTCTTAACCGCTGTCCCCGTTCATATTCCCGTTGGAGGTGGGAATGAAGGGACTTCCATGCTCACTGCCAGCATCAAAGATGTTGAAGGGACGACTGTTTATAATTATGAGGGTGATGTTAAGTTTAGTTTTTTAAGTGGATACAATGAGCTCATTGCCCAATTTAAATATGTCACACAATCCAATTACTCTGTTCCGGTATTTCACGGTACGGCTTCAGTAGATTTGCTATCATTATCTAATGCTGGTATAGCAACATTGCAAGCTTATTCAGATGGCTTATTTGATCCTTATTCAGATATATTAACGATTTATATTGAAAAAACTTTGAAGTTAGCTGTGTTTCCAAATATAACTTACTTGACAGGAGGAAAAATTGTTTCCTTTGATATTGAAGTTCAAGGTGGCGACATAATTATTGATAGGATGAAAGTAACTTGGAGTCCAGATAATTTAGAAGAGCTGACCAATGTAACCATAGATGTTGATGGAAATATTTCTAATAATCTTCCTGAGGAAATATTATCTAATGGAGACGATTTTGCTATTGATTCGATCACTTTATCAGAAGAAATAATATCTCCTATTAAGGTTACCTTAACTTTTGATTCCAGTATTGAAGGTAAAGATATCAGCATTATTTTTTATCCTGCAGAAGGTGAATCTTATTGTGTAGAAGAATACGTAATAAATTTATAAAAATGTGAATTTGCAACCTAATAAAATTTAAATGTAAATAAATTAATATTACTTAAATGAGAGGAAAACGAAAGATATATGATAAAAACACAAAAAGGTATGACTATAATCGAACTCATGGTTACTATGGCTATATTGTCTATTATCATTCTCGGCTTGGTGGTTTTTTTCTCAGGTGGGGTAAGGGCTTGGATAACCGGACAATATCAATTAGAAGCACAGAGAAATGCCAGACAGGCGATGGAAAGTATGGTTAGAGAAATAAGGCATGGGGAAACTGTTGACGATAGTTCTACCTCTAACTCAATTGTGTTTAAGACACCTTTTAATGGAAGCCCGGATATTCGATATCATTTGAATACCGGAACCGGAATACTTTATAAAAATACCACTAATCCAATCATAGATGATGTACTAAGTTTAAGTTTTACCTATCTCGATAATACTGGTAATGTGATAGATACTTCAGATTCAGAATTTAGTAATAAAGTGTCTAAAATTCATATCAAATTACAAGTAGATGTAGATGAAGATAATCGTCCTGATATCACGCTTAATTCGGATATTGATTTGAGAAATTTTGATTTATAAAATTTAAAGATTATTTACTTTATAGTCTATTTATATTAAGGGAGAGTGATAAAAATGATTATAAATAACCAGAAAAAAAGGAAAAAGAAATATTTTTTCAATAATCAAAAGGGAATGGCTTTAATAACTACTCTTATTTTTATTTTTGTGTTGGTTTCCTTTGGTATTGCCCTTCTGGTTATGACTGCAAATGATTCTAAACTTTCTACTCTTCATCGGGAATCAACAAGAGCTTTTTATTTGGCAGAAACAGGGGTGGATAAGGCATTGTGGTATTTAAATACCCCTACCGATCAGGATGGTTATGGTATAAATTGGAGAACCGATGAAACTGGTTCATCAGTTCCATTAATATATCCATCTGTAACTGCAAGTGAATATTATGAAGTAACAGTGGAAACAGACGATGCAAGCACTGGAGACCCTGAAATAATTACGGTTCATTCTACAGGAAAAGTATTAGGAGGAGGAGAATATGATAAGGGAACTCGAATTGTTGAGGTAAAGCTCGAAAAGGGTGTAAAACCTTCAGAAGGTGCAGTTTATAATTATGCTTTAATGACCTTTGGCGAAGATTCCGATATGACATTACATGGGCATGTAAAAATTGAAGGAGATGTTCATTCAAATGGCGATATTTCCGGAAGTGGATGGAATCCCGAAGATGATGTGGATGGGGATGTAACCTACACCGGAGAAAGTACTGTACCTGGAACAGAAGATATAGATACACTACAAGGTTTTCCAACCATTGATTGGTCTTACTATTATAATAATGCATTTCACGCTTATGAAACAGACACTGCATATGAAATTGGTAATGAAACTTTAACCGGGATACATTATTTTAAAGGTGATGTAACAATTAAAAATGACTTATTAGTCGTCGGTACGATTGTTGTCGAAGGAAATATCACAGTATCAGGCCATCCTGATATTACTTTATTACCTGATGCGGATATAAGTTTAGTTATGATATCTAGTGGAAAAATCACCCTTAATGGAAATGTTCATGTTGAAGGAATTATACATACAGAAGGGGAAATAGAACTTAACGGGACTACTAATGTCGAAGAAGGCGCAATTTTAGCTGAAGATGGAGTTATTAATGGCACAGGTGCAGATACAAAAATTGTATACGATGTCGATAATCAAGATCAACCCGTACCTGGCACTGGAGTTCCAGTTTGGAAAATAGCCTCCTGGCAAGAGGTATATTAAATAATTTTAAAATATTTTTCATAAAAAGAAGGATTTTTAAAAGTTATGGAGAATATATAAATAGTATATCGTATATCGTAAAAATAAAAGAAAATGATGTAATATAGTAATATGAGATTGCTATGACTAACTATGTTAATCTCGCAATGACAGAGAAGATAGATTCCCGCTTTCGCGGGAATGACAGGATGAAGGAAAGGAAGTAAGGAGTAGATATGTTTGCAATAGATTTTGGTGCACGCTCAATTAAAGTAGCAAAAGTACATAAAGCAAGTGATGGTTTTGAGCTTGATAATTATGGAGTTACCCTTAGCCCTGAAGGTGCTATCGCCAATGGAGAGATTTTCAATCCCATTGTTGTTGCCGATGTTTTAATTGAATTGTTAAAAGATAGCGGTATAAGGGATAGAAAAGCAATTATAGCCATAACCGGACAAAAAGTAATAGTTAGAGAGATTGTCCTCCCTTTGATGGAAGATAAAGAATTAATGGCCGGAGTAATGTGGGAAGCCCCCAAATATGTCCCCTATGATTTAGATGAATCTATTATTGATGCTGAGAAATTAGAAGAATTTGTAGAAAAAGATGGGAATAAGATGATGAGAGTCCTTTTAGTAGCATCTCCAAAGAGTATCATCCAACCCTATATGGAGGTATTAAAAAAAGTAAGGCTAATACCAAAAATAGTAGATGTAATTTCTTCTGCTAATATTAGAGCTTTTAAAAATCATCTTATTGACAAAAAAGAAGAAGAAAAAGAGGATTCTAATATTGATATAATAATATCTATTGGGGCAAGCAGTACCATCCTTAGTTTGGTCGAGAAAGGTAATTTGAAATTTACCAGAAATATTTTAGTCGGAGGGAATGATATTACTAAAGCAATAGCCAAATCTTTGAATATCTCTTTTGATGAAGCAGAGAAGCTTAAAAGGGAGACTGAGATAGCGGTAGGCTCGGAAGCAGAGGAAAAAAAGAAAAATGAAAGTGAAAAGATAATAATAAAAATTTTAAATCAAGTAACTAAAGAAGTGCGAAAATCACTGAGTTATTATAAAACGCAAAGTCAAAAAGTAAAATATAATAAGATGATATTATCCGGTGGTTGTGCTAACATAGTTAATATTAAAGATTTACTAAGTGAGCAATTTGAAATTCCAGTAATAATTGGAAATCCACTTGAAGGGATAAAAATAGACGAAAGAGTATTTGATGTTGAAAGAATAAAAAAATTAAAAGATATCTTAGCTACGGTATTTGGATTAGCAATGAGAGAAAGGTAAATAAGAAAAATGGCAAATATTAATCTTCTGCCAATTGAATATAGGGAAAAAGAAAAATTTAATATAAGAAGAGTTTTAATTATTTTATTTGTTGTGCTTTTAGCATTTGGTACTGCTTATTTATATTATTATTTGGAATTACAAATAGATTATAAAGAACAACAACTTAAAATAATGAAAACTGAATTAGCAGCCCTTGAAAAAATAATAAAAGAAGTGAAGGATTTGGAAAAAGATAAGAAAATGGTTGAAGAACGAATCCAAGTTATTGAAGGATTAATTAATAATCAAGCTAATTTATCCAGGATATTGGGTGAATATAGTGCTTCGCTTCTGGATGAAGTTTGGATAGATAACCTTTCTTTAAGCGCTAATCAAACTTTTGATTTTACCGCCAATACTTATAATAATTATTTGATTGCTAAGTATATGGTAACTTTAAAGGATGACCCTACTTTTGATAATATTGAGTTAGGTTATGTTAGAAAGAGTAAAATCAAAGAAGAAGATACCGATGTTGAGATTGTAAACTTTAAACTGTCGGGTTTATTTATACCGAAGAGGGTAGAGTAAGATGAAATTATCTAAAGGTATGACCGGATTTATAATATTTATAGCTTTGGTTGTTTTTGCTTATGTTAACTATACTTATATCTATCAACCAAGGATGCTAAAGATTGAGCAATTAGATAGAGATATTGAGATTACAGCCAATAAAATTATTGAAGGTAAAAGAATTGCAGCACGGCTCGGTCCCTTAAAGGAAGAATATGCAGCCTTATTAAAGAAATTAGCATTCTTAGAAGTTATGTTACCTAAAGAGAAAGAGATACCTGATTTGTTGGTAATGATTCAGGATACTTTGACTGAATTTAATGTTGATTTTACTACTTTTACTCCTCAGAATATTTCCTGGCAAAAAGATAAGATTTATGGGAATATGCCTATCTCCATGAGTTTAACCGCCAGCTACTTTGATCTAATAGCCTATTTAGATAGAATAGAGAATTTACCACGAATAATTGATGTTAGAACATTAAGATTAAGTAAAGCAGGGGCAGAAGCCGATAAATTAAATATTTCCATAAATATGTCTACCTATGTCCTGAGAAAAGAGGGATCTAATTAAAGTATGAGAAAAATATCTATCGGAAATTTATTTAAAAAATCAGAAACGGGTGGGAATAAAACAGGTAAAATACTGTTTATTTTACTAATTATTATCATAGCTGCAGGTGCATTTTATTGGTGGGGATATCCACTTTTATTTCCTGAGAGTGTCGTGAAGCCTTATGTTACCTCGGTTACAACAGTACCTGTTTCCACTGCGGTTACGCCTCAAACAGAGATTGAACCGGCAATAAAAGAAAAGAATGAATTTGAAATCGAAATGGAAAAGAGAAAGAAAGGATACGATGAAAAAATATTTGCTTACGAACCATATGAACCGCCAAGCAATAGAAATCCTTTCCAAAAGGTGAGTACTTCTTACTTCTTAGAAGAAACAGCAGAGAAGGAAGAGGAAGAGGGGAGTGTCTTAAGGTTCCAAAAACCAGTGTTACCTCCGGGGACAAAACTAACAGGAATAATTGGCTCCAAAGATAATAAGGTAGCAATTATCGTAATGAATGAAGAAACTTTTATTGCTAATTTGTATGATATTTTATTGGATAGATATATTGTAAAAGAAATAAAAAATGACGAGGTAGTTATCGACTATAACGGATACTTTTTTTCAGTAAAAATAGGAGGTGAAGATTTATCAGATGAATTATAAAAGTAGAAAAACAACTTTATTACTTTTTATTATGATCTTATTTTTAATAACTTCATTTGTGGTAAGTGCTAGTTCTCAGAATATTTGGTTTACTAATATCTGGTATAAAAAATTACCCAATTATACCCATCTTGCCATTAAAGCAAGTGGAGCTATTTCAGAATATGAGGTTTCTTATTTGGAGGCACCTGAGAGAATAATAATTGATGTTAAGAATGCCAACTACAGTATTGATGAATTAGTTAAAAATATTTTATTTTTAAATATGGGTTCAGTAAAACAGGTAAGGTGCGGGCAATTTGAAAGTGAACCCATTCCCATTACTCGATTTGTAGTTGACTTATTTCAGAAATCCGATTACGAAGTAACATTATCATCAGATAGCAGGTTACTTTATATCGATGTTTATGATTATACTGAATTTAAGGCACCTGAGGAGCAAATTTTTACGGTTACTCCGGTTAAGAGTGAAGCAGTAAAAATTGAAAAAGAAGAGGAGCCGATGATTTCTATTTTAGATATCTATACAGAGCCTATTAATCTAAATGTCTTTGAAGAAGATGTAGTGAATGTAATTAGAGGATTATCTGAATTAACCGGAATAGATATAATGCTTGATGATTCGGTAACCGGAGAATTAACTCTAAACCTTAAGGATAAAACATTTAGAGAAGCAATTGAACTTCTTATGATGAATAAAGGGTTAAGTTATACTGAGAGAAGTGATACTCTGATTATTGCTGCTAAAGATATAATAGAAGGATATAAGATGCCTATTACCAGAGTATATGAATTGAAAAATGCGAGTGCAGAGGCGGTAAAGGGAATATTGGATGGTTATAAGACTGAGGAGTCAAAAGTCAATATTGTTGCCGATGCGAGAATGAATACTCTTATTATTACCGGGACAAATGAGGATATTGAAAAGATAGAAGGAATTATAGGTACGATAGATGAGGAACTGCTGACCAGGACCTTCAAAATAGATAATGCTATTTATAAAGAAGAAATTGAAGGAATAAAAAGCATGTTAAGTATTATTGTTCCGGAAGAAGGTAGAATAAATATAGATAGTCGGCAGAGCGAAATTATTGTAAAAGGAACAGAAGAAGAATTGGATAATGTAGAAACAATGATTGTTGGTTTGGATAAACGCGCTCCTCAGATAATGATACAAGCAAAGGTTATTGAAATTACTCTTGATGGAGAGAAAGATTTGGGCGTTAAATGGTTTAGTGGAAGTGGAGATACTAAAATAGAAGGGCAGCTTACTATAGGAGAAATAACCCTGGGAGGTTCCTTTGAAAGGTTTGGTTTAATCGAAGCCACCCTTAAAGCCCTACAAACAGAAGGTAAAACCAATATCTTATCTAATCCCAAAGTACTTACTTTAGACGGTAAAGAGGCAAAAATATTATCTGGTTCCAAAATTCCCATTCGAATAATTACGGAAGAAGGTCTTGAAACTGTTGATTATAGAGATGTTGGGTTAAGTATGACTATTACTCCACGATTAAGCAGTGATGGACTGATTACTATGGATGTAAATCCCAAAATAGAATCATTGGGTGAAGAGCTTATTCAGGGTTATCCCGTAATTAATTCTCGGGAAGAGAAGGTAATAATCCGAGCTAATTTGGATGAAACTGTAGTAATTGGAGGTTTAATTTCTTCAGAGGAAATTGAAAATATCAGAAAAATACCTTTCTTATCAAGTATTCCTATATTTGGAGAATTGTTTAAATTCACTCATACCAAAAGTAAAACGACTGAAATAATTATTCTGATTACCGCACATTTATTAGATTATTAATCATATCCCTCTCCCTTGAGGGGAGAGGGCAGGGTGAGGGTGAAATGTAGGGGTTCGATTCATCGAACCCGCAATTAAAACGGGTCGGGTAAATCTGACCCCCACGTCAGAAAGAAATTAATTTTTATTACAAAATAATTATAGAATTCGAAGGGAGGACAAGACTTTGCAATATAAAAATAAAAAGAATTTATATAAAATAGTATTTATAACAATATTGTTAGGTTTTATAATATCGTTAGTGGGATGTAACTGGCTTTCTTTTGGCCTTTTAAATATCTTTGACCCCCAGGCACAGATAAGGATAAAAAACTTTGACTATACGGATGATTATAAAAATATTGTAACCTTTGAAGTGTTTACTATAAACCAAGTAGAATTTATTGGTTCAGGGTTTGAATTGGAGTACTATAGAGGTAGTACTAAATTGGACTCATTGAAAAGTTCAGTCGGGGTTAACTTTTATGTTGCTCCTTCAAGTGCACCGGGGGTAGAAGGCGCAGCTACTAAAATTACAGAGTTGTGCCTTTATACATCAGCAGTATTAGATTATGTAAAAACATATTCTGCTTTTAATGAAATTTCTTGTGATTTGTATATTGTGGGCACAGATGGAGCAGGGCATGACTTAAAAGTTAAAGTTGCCAGCGGAATATCTGCGTTAGGAATAGACAATGAAGCACCTAAGGCAGTAATTAGTGTCGAACCGGGAAGCGGGGATTGTCCCTTAACAGTATTTTTTGATGGTTCAGGTTCTACTGATGATGGTATTGGTATAGCTCAATATAAATGGTATCTTCCCGAAATATCATCAAGTATTATATCAACGGATATATCTTTTCCATATACATTTTCCTGTGATTTAGTTACTGACAGTGAAGAAGTAATTACAGTAAGTTTAACTGTTACTGATTATCATGGAAATGAAGGTTCTGCTGCAGATAGTGTGACCATTACAAAACCAGAATCAAGCTCAGATGGCGGAGGTTGTTAATAATATAATTTATTATATAAATAAAAGGGGACAGACTACTTTTTATATGAAAAATTGTAAAGAGCAGTCTGTCCTCTATTATTATTGGTCTTTATTTATTTTTTTGCTTTTGTTATAATATTAGAAACCTTAATTTATTTCCCCCTCACCCTAACTCTCTCCCTCCGAGGGGAGAGGGAAGTATAAAAGAATAGCTTAATTTCCTCAGGGGAGAGGGAATGAGGACTTATTAAAAAAATTAGTGTGGAAAAAGAGAAAATGAAAGAGAAAAAACAAAACAATATATTAGAATTATTTAAACCCTATGTCCCCAAGGCAGTAACTTCCCGAATATTAGAAGGGAAGGGAAGCTTGCCGAGCGAACGAAGAGAAGCTACCATAATATTTATCGACATAAGAGGGTTTACTAAACTTTCCGATCAGCTGGACCCGGAGAAAGCTACTGAAATAATAAACAATATATTTGCACCGATAGTTGGTATAGTTGATAAATACGGCGGAAGCATCAATAAATTTTTAGGTGATGGATTAATGACTATATTCGGAACACCTTTTAGCCATGAAGATGACCCCGAAAGAGCAGCAAGAGCAAGTTTAGAGATAATGAAATCCATAGAAGAAAATGGAAAGATAAAAATAGGCAAAAAAGCACAAAGTCTAAAGGCCAGAATTGGAATTAATACCGGATTATGCATATTCGGAGAGATTGGTTCAGAATCAAGAAAAGAATTTACAGTTATAGGAGATACAGTAAATTTGGCCTCTCGTTTGCAAACGAACGCAACCCCCGGGAAAATATTAATTGGAGAGAAAACTTTTCAGAGAATTAAAGATAGTTTTACCACTTCTCCTCCACGTAAATTAAAGGTAAAAGGTAAGAAAAATTTAGTTTCAGTATATAATTTAAAAGGCGAAAAGAAAAAAATTAGTTTTCTTGAACAAAAGAAAAATAGTCATTCGGCTTTTATGGGGAGACAAAAAGAATTCAAAGTTTTGAAAGAGGCTTTAAAAAAATCCTACCAGTCAAAAGGACAGTTAATTGAGATAAGCGGTGAATTAGGAGTAGGGAAATCAAGATTAATTTTAGAGCTCACCAAAGAATCTTTGGCCAAAGAATTTTATATTTTATCCGGCAATTGTTCATCATGGGAAGAATCGAAACCTTATGCTCCTTTAAAGGAAATATTTACTAAAATCTTTGGAATAAAATTTGATGATGAACTCAAAGAAATTGAGGAAAAAATAGAAAATAAGATAAAAGAAATCGATTCTTCACTATTATTTGCTTCTTCATATTTTTCAAGACTATTATCCTCAAAGATTAAATCCCTCGAAGAGATAATGGAGCAATCAAAAGAAGAAAACAATTTGTTTATTAGAGTGGTGAAAAAATTACTATGGAGTCTTTCCTCACAAAAGCCCCTTCTTGTAATTATTGAAGATGTGCAGTGGATTGATGATGCATCGGTGGAATTTCTAATTCAGTGCTCCAAAGAACTCAAAGAATACCCAATTCTTCTTATATATAGTTTTAGAGAATCACTCAAAAAAAGAGAATCTATTACCGGGGCCAAGAGAATAAAATTAGTGCCCTTAAAAAATACTGAATCTGATAAGTTAATAAGATTTTTAATAAAAAAAAATGATATCTATAAATTGATGAAAGATAAAATAATTACTACTGCTAATGGAAATCCCTTGTTTATTGAGGAAATTGTCAGGGAAATTGAAGAAAAAAGGTTATCGGCTGATAAAGATAGATTAGGTAATTATCCCGAGATGTTTGCTGATTTTCAAATACCAGATACTGTTCAGAGCATTGCACGAGCAAGGATTGATCTGCTTCCGGTGGGATTAAAAGAGATTTTGTATCAAGCATCAGTTTTGGGAAAATATATTGAAATGAATCTTTTGCAAAAGATTACCAATCTGGAAGTTAAAATATTATTTGAAATGATGAAGAAACTGCAAAAACACGAATTTATAGAAGAAGTAGAAGCAGCACCTCAAACACAGTCTCAACAATATTTTGCCTTTACTCATTCACTTATTCAAGAAATTGCTTATAATAGCCTTCTTTTTAAAACTAGAAGAAACCTGCATAATAAAATAGGGACAGCTATGGAGGAAATGTATTTATCTAAGATAGATGCAAAAGTTGAAGAATTAGCCTATCATTTTAAGAATAGTGATGATAAAGAAAAAGCTGTTTTTTATTTAAATAAAGCCGGCGAAAAAGCCCAATCATTATATGCTTTTTCCAATGCTGTGAATTATTTTCAGGATTGTATTAATATTTCAGACACTACAAAACTTGAAAAGGAACAACTAGCTCAATTTTCAGAAATTTATAATAAATTGGCTTTCTCTCAATCGATTATTGGAGATAGAAAAGAAGCAGAAAAAAATTTAAATAAAGCCTTAGAATTTTGTAGAAAAATCAGAGATAAAGATAGTGAATCTTTAATATTAATGAGTATGGGAAACTTACACGGAGATATGGGGCAGTGGAATAAAGCAATTGAATATTTTAAGAATAGTTTGTTTATTACTGAGGGGTTAAATAATTTAAAAAGGAAAGCAAGAATAATAAATAATATTGGTCTGATAAATCTTTTCAAAGGGGATACATCTACCGGATATATTAATCTTAAAGAAAGTTTAACTCTTTGTAAAACGATAAAAGCTGAAGATATATATATTATGGCATTAAATAATATGGGTATTTATTATGATATTGTCGGTGAATGGCGAAAAGCTCTTGGTATCTATAAAAAAAGTCTATCAATTTCTAAAAAAAATAATAATATAATTGAAATGTCCAATACTATAGGAAACCTTGGTTTTACCTACTCTTCGCTAAATAAATCAGAACAAGCTATATATTATTTTAAAGAAAGTATTATATTATCTGAAAAAATTGGTGATATTTATAATAAGGGTATAAATTTAATTCATTTAGGTGAAGAATATCTTAAAAAAGATAATTTTAGTAAAACAAAATATTATATTACTAAGGCAGAAGAGATATTTAAAATATTGGAAGATAAATTAGGATTAGCAGATGTATATAGATTAAAAGCAAAATTGTTTAAAAAATTAAAAAGATGGAAAGATTCTGAAATATTTTTCAAAAATGCTATAAAAGTATATTCAAAATTCGGTGATAAGATAAATGAGGGTGAGAGTTATTATGAATGGGGCGATATGTTAATTCTAAAGAAAGATATAGATTTAGCTAAAAAGAATTTGATTAAATCGCAAAAAATATTAAGAAATATTGGTGCAAAAAAACATCTTATAGAAATTGAAGAAAAATTGGAAAAATTAAAAAAATAATCTAGTCTTTTTCTAAAAAAAATTATAGATAATTTATAGCCAATACGAAATTATTCTGCCCTTTGTATTTTGTTTTTTTCTTTCTCTTTCTTAACTCGATAATCGATACGAATTTATTCTGATTCTTGGCTTTTATTCTCTTTGCGAGATACGATTCACGAGATACGAGATACGGATTTTTATTGGTTTATTTGCATTTTATATTTATTGTTATATAATATAAGTGGGGGATGGTAAAGAGGAGTTTAAGTTTTCAAAATAAACTCCCGATAATAGCAAATCAATCGAAAGGTTGAGACGCAAAGTCACAGACCTAAAGCTATTAAGTTAGCTAAGGTAGCTGGGCTACCGAAGGAGATGATGCAAATGAAGAAAAAGATAGATTTAAAGCTTCTATCTATTCTCTGCGTGATAGTATTAGTCTTTTTGGTTTTATCCACTTCAGCACTTTCTGCTAAAAAAGAAAAGGTTGAAGAGTGGATAGGTATAGAAGGCGGTTTTATCACCCTTAAAGGTGTTACCATTACTTTTGGGGAAAATGTTCTGACCAAGGATACTAAAATATTCATTATATATTTTGGTGAAGGTCTTTACCAATTTGGTCCAGAAATAAAAGTTAACGGTACATTTACCGTTTGCTTTGATGATCCACCAGTTACGGTAGTTACTTTCAAACAAGGTGAGTGGGTAGAAGTAGATGATTATTATGGTAGTGGGTGTTTTGAAACTGATCATTTTTCACGATATCGTGGTTGTATGTAGGTTTCTAAAAACATAGTACCATCCCCCCCCTTAAACAAATTTAATAATAAAATAAAAATAACCCCAGATTAATTCCGGGGTTATTTTTGTGTTAGACCCTAATGAAATTTCCACTAGAGCTTTCCCTTTTGTAATTCCCACTCCTTTTCTGTCATTCCCGCGAAACCTGTCTCCGACCTGATCGGGGAGCGGGAATCCAGGAGTGGCGGCTAATGGTTACTGTTAACTTTAGTGGGGTAGTTAGATAAAAAGAAGAATGTTACTTTTTTCTATCCTTTCTTTCTCTTTTTTAACTCGATACTCGATACTATATTTGATTAATTGACGCTCATCTGCCAGCTATGTTAAAATCAGTAAGATAATCTATATTATGAATGACATAAGGAAGAGGGAATAAATTAGCCTTTAGTGGATATTGAATAGTAGTTAGCAAAGAAAATAAGATAAGAAATACAAAAGATGGATTTCCACTTTCGTAGTAATGATAGAGAGGTATGGAGAATTAATTAAATGCCAGAAAATAAAGACCCATATGGTAAATTAAAAAAGCAGATGTATTTAGCCAGAATAATATTTCATATACCTAATTTTATTAAATTATCCTTAAGATTGCTTAAAGACAGGAAAGTTCCTTTTTATTTAAAATTAATGGTGTATGGAGCAATTGCCTATGTATTATCTCCCTATGACTTAATACCAGATTTTTTAGTTCCATTTTTAGGATTTTTTGAAGATATTGTCATCGGAATTTTTTGTTTAATTGGTTTAGTTAAGCTGAGCCCGCCTGAGGTTGTAGAAGGGCACGTAAAAGCAATAGATGCGGAGAATAAACAGAAATATAGGTTTTTTCGTTAATAGAGAGGATAATTAGAAAATATGCAAATTGGTATTAAATCTTTAGGGTGTTCTAAAAACTTTGTAGATACTGAAGTAATTTGTGGGAAGTTAAGAGAAAAAGGATACCAAATAAGTGAGAAGATTGACAGTTCAGATATAGTGATCATAAATACCTGTAGTTTTATAAGAGATGCCGTGGAAGAATCCATTGAAGAGATTCTTTATCTGGCAAAGTTAAAGGAAGAAGGAAAGATAAAACATATAATAGTAACCGGATGTCTTCCTCAGAGATATAAAGATGACAATCTTAGTCAGGAACTCCCCGAAGTTGATGCTTTTTTAGGAGTCGGAGATTTATTAGATATTGATAATGTAATAAAAAGTGTTTTGCAAGGCGAACAAATCTATACAGTATCTCCCAAACCTAAATTTCTTTATAACCATAATACCCCTCGAACTATTTTAACTCCTAAACATTACGCCTATATTAAAATCTCCGAAGGCTGTCAAAATAATTGTTCCTATTGCCTGATACCTCAACTCAGAGGAAATTATCGCAGTAGAAAGATAGAAGATATAATTGACGAAGTAAAAATACTTTCTGAAAAACAAAATCTTTCTGAGATTATTTTAATCGGCCAAGATACAACTTTATACGGAATCGACCTCTATGGAGAATATAAATTAGCTGAATTGCTAAAGAAACTTTCTCTTCTCGAATTAAATAATTTAAAATGGATAAGACTTCTATACACCCATCCTGCTCATTACAATGATGAACTAATTGAAGTTATAGCAAATTATCCTAAAATATGTCCCTATCTGGATTTACCTTTACAGCATATAAGTGATAAAATACTAAAAAGAATGAATAGGCCGGTTAAAAAAAGATATATTATTTCATTAATTAATAAATTAAGAAATAGGATTTCGAATTTAACTTTGCGCACTACTTTTATGGTGGGCTTTCCCGGTGAAACTGATAAGGAATTTGAGGAATTACTGAATTTTATGAAGGAATTTCGATTTGAAAGGTTAGGAGCTTTTATTTTTTCCCGAGAAGAGGGAATTCCGGCGTATGACTTCCCTCAACAAATTCCTATGAGAATTAAGAAAGAGCGCTTAAAAGAATTAATGTTAACTCAACAGTCGATTTCAAAAGAAATAAATAGTGCTTATATGGGAAAAGAAATAGAAGTACTAATTGATGACATACAATCGGACAAACCGAAAATTGCTATGGGACGAACCCTGGCAGATGCTCCGGAGATAGATGGAAAAGTTATAATAAGGGGAAATAAGGCTCAAGTTGGAAAATTCATAAAAGTAAAAGTGACAGAAGCTCTCGAATATGATTTAGTAGGAGAAATTAGTAAATTATGAAAAATATAGTATTAGTCGGATTAAAAGGAACAAATAAGGAAGAAATAGGAAGAAATTTAGCGCATAGATTAAAGATGAAGCTCATAGATACTGATGATATGATGAAAAAAGAAAGCGGATTAGACCTGCCTGAACTACTAAAAGAGACCGGAGAAAAACAATTTCGCTTTTTAGAAAACTCTATAATAGAAAAAATATCAAATGTTTCTGGTGCGGTAATTGTAGCTGGCGGTGGAAGTATTTTGAATGGGAAAAATATTAAAGCTTTGAAGCAAAATGGTTTGGTAGTTAACTTGATTACCAGTAAGTTAAATCTTAAAAGAAATAGATTTGGAGACGAAAAATCTCAGCTGCTCAATCAATGGAATCAAGTTTTTCAATCTGCAAAAAGTATCTTAAATTTAAAAACACCAAGTTTTCCGGCAGCAGATTATATTATTGATGTAACTGATCTATCTATTGAAGAGGTAAGCCAGAAAATTATTGAAAAGTATGAAGGGGGAGGAATTAATTTTGATTAAAAAGCGATTAAAAATATTTAGAGATAAAATAAAAAAAGAAAACAAAGAAATCGAAGGATTCTTAGTTACTAACCTAAAAAACTTAAATTACTTAACCGGATTTGACGGAGAAGGATTTGCTTTGATTGGGGCTGGCGGTAAAAATTATTTGCTAACTGATTCACGTTATACTGAACAAGCTGAAAAAGAAAGTCCTGATTTTAAAATTATAACTGATGAACCAAAGAAAAAAAACGCACGCATATTAGCATTAAAAAAGATAATAGGGAAAAACAAGATAAAAAAAATAGCTTTTGAAAGCAGTAATTTAAGCTATGCTGATTTTAAGAAATATTCTGAAAGTTTTGAATCTATAGAATTTCTTCCTACAGAAAACATTATCGAACAGATAAGAATGATTAAAGATAAGGAAGAAATCATTAAAATGAAGAAAGCTGCTCAGATAACCACGGAAAGCTTAAAAGATGTATTTGAACTAATAAAACCGGGCATAAGAGAGCTTGATATTGCCTCTGAGTTAGCTTATACTATGAGAAAAAAAGGCGCCCAGAAAGAGTCTTTCGATATAATTGTAGTTTCAGGTGAAAGGTCATCTTTGATTCACGGAAAACCTACTGAAAAAAAGATTGTCGAAGGAGAACTTATAATTATTGATGTGGGAGCGAATTATAAGAATTATAATTCTGACATAACCCGTACTATAATTATGGGAAAGGAAAACGAAAAACAAAAAGAGATATTTTCTATTGTCTCGGAAGCACAAAAGAAAGCCCTTGAAATTTTAAAGCCGGGTGTAAGGTGCAAAGAAGTGGATTCTATAGCAAGAAATATAATTGCAAAGAAGGGTTATGGAGAATATTTTGGCCATGGTTTGGGTCATGGAGTAGGGTTAGATATTCACGAATTACCTCGAGTTTCTTTCAGTGATGATACAGTTTTATTGCCCGGAATGGTAATTACCATTGAACCTGGAATATATTTACCTGAAGTTGGCGGAGTTAGAATTGAAGATTCTGTTCTAATAACTGAAGCGAGTTATGAAATATTAACCTGGTTTCCTAAAATATTGAATCTTTAAAAAATATAAGAACGGGTCGGATGAATCCGACCCCTACGAAAAAGATGTAAATAATAAAAATAAGGAGGAGGAGAAAATGAGTAATTTAAAGAAAGTAGATTCAGAAATATTCGAAGCAATAAAAAATGAAGAGAATCGTCAAAAATATACCATAGAATTAATTGCATCAGAAAATTTTGTTTCCCCGGAAGTGTTAGAAGCACAAGGTTCAGTTTTGACTAATAAGTATGCTGAAGGTTATCCGGGAAAGAAATACTATGGTGGATGCAAATACATCGATGTTGTAGAAAATTTAGCTATAGAAAGGGCTAAGGAAATATTTAAGGCAGAACATGCCAACGTTCAACCTCATTCCGGTTCACAGGCAAATATGGCGGTTTATTTTAGTGTTTTAGAAGTAGGAGACACCATTTTAGCTATGAATCTTTCACACGGAGGCCACCTCACTCATGGGAGCCCGGTAAATTTTTCAGGTAGATTCTTTAATATTATTCCGTATGGTGTAGGAAAAGATACCGGACGAATAGATTATGATAACTTAAGAGACTTAGCCATAAAAAATAAACCAAAATTAATTATAGCCGGAGCGAGTGCCTATCCACGCGAAATAGATTTCTCTGCATTTAGGTCTGTTGCTGATGAAGTTGGAGCCTACTTAATGGCGGATATTGCTCATATCGCCGGTTTGATTATTGCAGACCTTCATCAAAGGGCTGTACCTCATTGCCATTTTGTCACCACAACTACTCACAAAACCTTAAGAGGACCAAGAGGCGGTTTAATATTGTGTAAAGAAGAGTATGGTCGAGCAATTGACAAAACTATTTTCCCGGGGATTCAAGGTGGACCATTAATGCACGTTATAGCTGCTAAAGCGGTCTGCTTCAAGCAAGCAATGACCCCGGAATTTAAAGAATACCAGAAGCAAATCGTTAAAAATGCCAAAACCTTGGCTGAAGAATTAATAGAATTAGGTTATAATTTAGTATCCGGTGGAACTGATAATCACCTGATGTTAGTAGATTTAAGAAATAAAGGAATTACCGGAAAGCAGGCAGAGAAAGCTTTGGAAGAAGCCGGGATTACTGTTAATAAGAATATGGTTCCCTTTGACCCTCAAAAGCCTTGGGTTGCCAGTGGAATAAGAATCGGTACTCCTGCAGTGACTACCCGGGGGATGAAAGAGAAGGATATGGGTATAATAGCCGAGATGATAAACAGAGTCCTGAGCGATACAGAAAATCAGAAAATAAAAGACGAAGTAAAGGAAGAGGTAGAAAGTTTTTGTAAAAAATTTGTATAGAAAGAATGTTTGAGTAGATAGAATTCAGGAGTCATAATTCAGGAGACAGAATAAAATAGTATATAGTAAAGAAATTAAAAGAGAAAAAGAAGTAGGGGCGTATTGAATACACCCTCAAAGATTAATATAAAACCGTAGGACAGGCGTTCGCCTGTCTAAGATAATAAAACAGGAAGGGCATGATGCATCGTGCCCTTACAGTGACTGATTAACTAACTAACATTGAGAATAATTTGGAAATAAAGATTCAAGCAAACGGGAGGCTTTATTTTGATTTCTACCAGCAATTTTAAAAGAGGTTTAACTATCGAATTAAATGGTGAAATATATAGCATTGTGGATTTTCAACACGTAAAACCCGGTAAGGGCGGTGCTTTTGTAAGGACCAAACTTAAGGATTTAAAAAGCGGTCTTGTTTTAGACAAAACATTCAGAGCAGGAGAAAAAATGGAACAAGCTATAATTGACAAAAAAAGCATGCAATATCTATATAGTGACGGTAGTGATTATTGTTTTATGAACAAAGAAAATTATGAGCAAATTTCTTTATCTAAAGAACAGATAAGTGAAATAGTTGACTTATTGAAAGAAGGGAATGATGTAGATGTTGCATTTTGTAAAGGAGAACTGATTGGTGCAGAACTACCAAATTTTATGAGTTTAAAAGTTATTAAAACTATGCCCGGTATAAAGGGAAATACCGTGTCCGGTGCCCTTAAACCGGCCACTTTAGAGACCGGAGCAATAATTCAAGTTCCTTTGTTTATAAAAAAAGGGGATATAATTAAAATAGACACCAGGGAGAAGAAATATATTGAAAGAGAATAATTTCGTATCTCGTGAATCGTGAATCGTATCTCGTAAAGAAGCAAATAATTAAGGATATTAAAGATTTGAATATTTATAATTTGTTTCTCTAACTAGATACGAGATACTAGATACTAGATACGAGAATGGGGTGGGATAATACAGTGCAAACTATTAAAACTGATCTGGGAGAAATAAATATTACCAAGGAAAGCATAAGGAGTATAGTTAGTTTAACTTTAGCTGACGTTAAAGGTGTGGTCGGAAATAGAAAGTCAATCATAAAAGAGATAACCGATATGTTAAGAGGAGACGTGAGCGAAAATGAAACAGAAGAAGCTGTCCGTACTATAAAAGTAGAGATAAAAGATAATAAACCGTTGATAAATTTATCTATTATCATAAAGTATGGTGTAAGGATACCTGATATAGCTTGGGATATCCAGAGTAGAGCTAAAGAAGGTTTAATAAAAAAATTAGGTATAGAGATTAATGAAATAGATATTCATGTTCAAGGGATACAGTTTCCTAAGAAAACACAAAGCAGAAAAGATTTGATCGCTTCTAATCTATTTATAAAAGTTTTCTAAAACCGTATTTGATTTCAACCTAAAAACTAAACAAACCGTTATCGCTGTAATCATTTTAATATAATCTGTGTAATCTGTGTATAATCAGTGTAATCTATAAATAATCTGTGCAATCATTTTAGTGTAATCTGTATTATCAGGAGGAGTAATGGGAGGAAGAAGGTTATCCCGAGAAATGGCCTTAAAAGCGTTATTTCAGATTGATTTAGTTAATGCTAATATAGAAGAAACACTGAAATACACCTTTAAAAATGGTGAATTTTCAGATGAAGTTAAGGAATTTACTCTATTATTGGTTAAGGGAGTGATGAGTAATTTATCTGAAATAGATGAGACAATTAACAATTATACTAACAATTGGTCTTTAGAAAGAATCACTAATATTGATAGAAATATTCTTCGGATGGCAATTTATGAAATATTATACTTAAAAAATATACCCAAAAGCGTTTCCATTAACGAAGCAGTTGAATTGGCCAAGAAATATGGGACAAAAAGTTCTTCCAGTTTTGTAAATGGAGTTTTAGGAAAAATCGATAAAATAGATAAAATATTAAAGAAAATAAATTAAAGGCTTATGAATAATTATATAGAATCAAAAATATACACAGTTTCCAAGCTTAATAAATATATAAAAAAGCTTTTTGAAGATGATTTTAATCTGCAGGATATATGGATATTGGGAGAGATATCCAATTTTAAACTGCATTCTTCGGGACATATGTATTTTGTACTTAAAGACAAAGAAAGCCAAATAAAATGTGTAATGTTTAGAGGGAATAATTATAGTTTACGATTTATGCCCGGGGATGGAATGAAGGTTAAGGTACGAGGGGATGTCAGCATTTATGAAAAAAGAGGAGAATATCAACTGTATGTAAAGGAAATAATAGAGGCCGGGAAGGGTGAACTTTATTTAGCTTTTGAGAGATTAAAAGTAAAGCTTAAAGATGAAGGTCTTTTTTCAGAAGAAATTAAAAAGAAATTACCGCTCATATCGCAAAATATTGCAGTTATAACTTCTCCTACCGGAGCAGCAATTAGGGATGTTATAACTATTTCATTGAGAAGATTTCCTAATCTTTCAATTTTAGTCGTTCCTTCCCTGGTACAAGGGGTATCTGCTGCTCAGGAAATTGCTAAAAAAATAGATTTTTTAAATAAGTATTTTAAAGATTTAGATTTTATTATAATTGGCCGAGGTGGAGGTTCATTAGAAGAATTATGGGCTTTTAATGAAGAAATTTTAGCTCGCAGTATCTATAATTCTAAAATTCCTATAGTTTCTGCAGTAGGTCACGAAACAGATTTTACTATTTCAGATTTTGTAGCTGACCTGCGTGCTCCCACTCCTTCTGCCGCAGCAGAAATGACTATACCGGATAAAAATAATCTTATAAAAAATCTAAGTTTATTAAAAAGTAAAATAACCAGAGCAGTTAAAAGAAATATTGAGATAGAAACAGAAAATTTAAATTCTACAAGTGGAAGTCTTAAATATCAGGGACCGGAAAACAAAATTAATCAATATTACCAATATATCGATGAATTTAGTACTCATTTAAATTCAAGTATTAAGCATAAAGTAGAATTATATGAAGAAAGATTAAAAAAAGATTCCCAAAGACTGGATTCATTAAGCCCTTGGGCGGTAATCGAAAGAGGATATAGTATCTGCAGAAAAATGCCCGGTAGAGAAATTATTAAAAAATTGGAGCAAATTGAAGTTGGTGCAAAAATCGAAGTCATCATTAGTGATGGCAAGATATTGAGTAAAGTAGAAAAAAAGGAGGCTGTTTCAAATTGAAAAAAAAGAAAAAAATAGAAGATATTCCCTTTGAAGAATATTTAAGAAAATTAGAAAAAATTGTAAACCAATTAGAAGAGGGTGAATTAACCTTAGACGAATCAGTAAAGATCTATGAAGAAGGAATGAATATATCGAAAATATGTTTAGAAAAACTGAATAAAACAAAAAAGAAAATAGAACAATTGGTAATCGAGAGTGAAGAGAACTATTCAACTAAAGCTTTTTCTGAAAAAGAAGGAGAAGATATAATTAATGGAATTTAAAAAATATCTGGAAAATAAAAAAAATATCATAGATAAGGCTTTAGATGAATATTTGCCATCGGAAGAAAAATCACCTTCGATTATTCACAAAGCAATGCGCTATAGTGTTTTTGGCGGAGGGAAGAGAATTAGGCCAATTTTAACATTGGTAACCGCTGAATTGTTTGGAAAGGATAGTGAAAGTGTAATAAAGGCAGCTTGCGGAATTGAATTAATTCATACTTTTTCATTGATCCATGATGATTTACCTTCTATAGATAATGATGACTTTAGGCGGGGGAAGCCAAGCAATCACAAAGTATTTGGAGAAGCAATAGCCTTATTAGCAGGGGACGCTCTTTTAGTTTCCGGATTTGACTTAATTATTAAAAATTCGGAAGTTAAAGAAATAAAAAAACAATCTATTCTAAAAATAATAAAAGAAACATCCTTTTATACTGGAACTGAAAACATGTTGGGAGGACAAGTAGAAGACGTAGCCTTAAAGAATGAAGATGTCACAAAAGAAGACTTAATTAATCTATACATGAAAAAAACTGCTGCCTTAATTTGTCTTTCTATTAGGGCAGGCGCAATATTATCCGAAGCAAAAAAAAGGCAACTTAAAGCTTTAACCAAATATGGTAAAAATATTGGATTAGCTTTTCAAATTGTTGACGATATGCTCGATATAATGCAAGACCAAAGGGATACGGGAAAACTTACTTATGCTAATAAATTTGGGATGAAAGAATCAAATAGCGAATCCGAAAGATTAATTAAGGAAGCAAAAGATTCTTTAAAAATATTCAATCATAAAGCGGAAATATTGAAAAGTTTAGCTGATTATTTGCTCACGAGAAAAAGATGAAAAAATAGCGTAGAGCGTACAGCGTTTAGCGTAGAGTTAGGAAAGAAGAAGAAGATAAATACAAAGACCAGAATAAAATCCTATTTCGTATATAGTGTATCGCGAAAAACGAAAAGGGTAAAACTAAAGCTTGGAATTAACTCCTCCCTCTGTCATTCCCGCGAAAGCGGGAATCCAAGGGTGAAAAATAAGAAAGATAAGATGGATTCCCATTTCCATGGGAATGACATAAAGAAATAAGAAGTGACATTAAAAATTTATAAAAAAATGGGTAGCATATTATATAAAATAATTTAATCCTATACGCTAAATTCTACCCGCTATACGATATAACATTTACGCGATACTCAATACTCAATATACGATACTATACTACTATACGCTAAACGCTGTACGCTATACGCTAAAAAAAATGGAGGGGAAATGTTTAGATCAAACAATAGAAAAAATAATGAAGTAAGACCTATAAAAATTACCAGAAATTACGTAAAATATGCAGAAGGATCCACCCTTATGGAAATGGGGGATACTAAAATAATATGTACCGCTTCGGTTGAAGATAAAGTTCCTTTATTTTTAAGAGGGAGAAAGCGGGGTTGGATTTCAGCCGAATACTCTATGATTCCCCGAGCAAATCAAATTAGAAATATCAGGGACTCAGTTAAAGGTAAAATAAGCGGAAGGTCTTCTGAAATTCAAAGATTAATAGGAAGATCTTTAAGATCCGTAGTAAATTTAATGGAATTAGGAGAGAGAACTATTTGGATAGACTGTGATGTAGTTCAAGCCGATGGTGGAACCAGAACTTCAGCTATTATTGGTTCTTTTATTGCTCTATTTGATGCCTTAAATTATCTAAAGGCTGAAGGACAAATAATTGATATTCCTATAAAAGATTATGTAGGAGCAATCAGTGCAGGAATAGTTGACGGAGAAATGTTATTAGATTTAAATTATGAAGAAGATTCTCGTGCTCAAGTCGATCTAAACATGGTGATGACTGAAAAAGGAGAGATAATAGAAATTCAGGGAACGGCTGAAGGCAAACCTTATTCTAAAAGAAATTTACAGGAATTAATTAAATTGGCAGAGACAGGAATAAAACAGATAATTGAAAAGGAAAAGAATATATTGGGAGAAATATGCTAGAAATACTTATTGCTACAAATAATTTAAATAAAGTTAAGGAAATAAAAGATATTTTAGACAGTCCTGAAATAAAAATATTAACTATAAAAGATTTTCCTCCTCTCCCAAAGATAGAGGAAGATGGTAAAACCTATCAGGAAAATGCTTTTAAGAAAGCCAGAAAAATTTCAGAATATACCGGTAAAATATGTTTAGCAGATGATTCGGGCTTAGAAATCGAATATTTAAAAGAAAAGCCGGGGATATACTCTTCGAGATGGGGAAATAGTGATGAAGAGCGCATAGATAAAGTACTTAAATTATTAGAAAATGTTCCTATAAATAAAAGAAATGCAAAATTTGTTTGTGCTGTAGTACTTGTTTTTCCGGATGGGAAAACATATATGGTTAAGGAAGAATGTAAGGGAAGCATTACCTTTAGCCCAAAAGGTGAGTATGGTTTTGGCTATGACCCTATTTTTTTGGTGCCTGAATATAATAAAACTTTTGCAGAATTAGGAGATAATATTAAGAACCAAATAAGCCATAGGGGTAAAGCAATGAAAAAGATGATTGATATAATAAAAGAAATTAGCGTATAGCGTACAGCGGGTAGCGTATAGGCGTGGGTAGGAAGTGAAAGCAAGATTAACGAAAAGCGCAAAACGCAAAGCCATAGCTTAAAATTAACTCCTCCCTCTGTCATTCCCGCGAAAGCGGGAATCTAGAATTAAAAAATGAAATAATGGAAATAAATTGAGTTTAAATACCCTATATAATATAAAGAATCAATATTATATTTATATTTTAGCAAGTAAAAGAAATGGTGTATTATATATTGGAGTTACCTCAAATTTAATTAAAAGAATTTATGAACATAAAAATAATATAATTGAAGGATTTTCTAAAAAATATAATGTTCATAAGTTAGTTTATTATGAAACAACTAATGATATCGAAAGTGCTATAAGAAGAGAAAAACAACTTAAAAAGTGGAATAGAAAATGGAAATTAGAAATAATCGAAAAGAATAATCCGGAGTGGAAAGATCTATATTTTGAATTAATATAGATTCCCGCTTTCGCGGGAATGACAGAGAGAGCGGGAATGACAGAGAGAGCGGGAATGACACATATACGCTATATGAAATAAGTTTTGAGTTTTGAATTATGGTTTTTCGCTTTTCATTTTAAGTTTTTAGTTATACCGATAATTGAAAACTGATTTTCTTCACACGATACTCGATACTCGATACGAATATAGTTTTACATTTTACAATAATCATTTTACGTTTCATTATTTTATATTATTTATTGCCGAATAATAGTAAGTCGAAAAATTGCAGAATTGGTAAATTGGCCAATTGGCCAATTGGTTAATTTTTACTATTTTTTCATTGACTTATATAAATATTTCTTATATAATAGCTTTTGTTTCGGGGTGTAGCGCAGTTTGGCAGCGCACCTGCTTTGGGAGCAGGGGGTCGGAGGTTCAAATCCTCTCGCCCCGACTTTGCGGGAATAGCTCAGTTGGTAGAGCACTAGCCTTCCAAGCTAGTTGTCGCGGGTT
>Ga0315533_1000718_pt1 | contig 27201 bp, 32 predicted proteins | sample SalMarSW160130MG_FD_203081 | JGI IMG/M metagenome (GOLD analysis project Ga0315533, IMG submission 203081) | Salt marsh sediment microbial communities from the Plum Island Ecosystem LTER, Massachusetts, United States - Salt Marsh Sediment SW1601-30 ... | reverse complement strand
TTTCAATAAAAATAGCGTCACCTTGACCAACATCAAAGAAGGTCACTTCTAATATATTATCCGGGGCTTGGGAAAAAACAGCTAACCAAATCCAAACAGCCATTATCAAAAGAATGGCCAGGATAAAATAATTAGTTTTGCGTTTTTTGAAAATCATAATTTAATTCAGGGATTGTCTCTGATTGATGCGCCAAATAAAAAAAACCAAAATTAAATAATACCCTGATAAGATTACCAAAGAAGCGCTTCTAAACTCAACCACAGATAAGGGAAAAGCAACTAAATAATCAATTACCTTAACCAGATAAGTCAGTAATAACCAAACTGGCCAGGCGATAATTTTTGCCAAAGTCAGCCAAATGAGACCGGCAAAACTTAAAATCATTCCTGATATCATTATCACCGGCAATAAAGGAACAATCAGTAAATTAGCTAAAGGAGAAACCAAGGAAAGACGACCAAAATGAAAAATTAAAATCGGTAAAGTGCCCAATTGAGCGGCCAAAGTCATAGTTAAAATATCTTTTAAGCGCCAAGGATTAGGCCAGCTGATTGTTTTATCATCTAAAATCGGTTTGAGATAAATAATGCTCAAAACGGCCATAAAAGAAAGTTGAAAACCAACATCGGCTTTTAGGAGTGAGGGATTAATTGCCAGCATGGTCGTGGCGGCCAAAACAACGGCTCGGTCAGCACTTCTTAAGCGGCCAATCTTTTGAGCTAACAAAAGTAAGCCAGCCATTAAACCGGCCCGCACTGCTGAAGCCGGCGCCCCAATCATGATAATATAAAGGACTAAGAAAAAGAGAACGAAATAAAAGGCCTGACCGCGCCAAAGGCCTAATCCCAAAGCTAGCCAAAGCAGGATTTGACTCATAATAATCATATGCATGCCCGAGATAGCTGCAATGTGGCGAGTGCCGGTGATGTTCAATTTTTCTTTCAATTCATTAGAAAGTCCCCATTTATCGCCCAAAAATATCGCCTTAAGGACACTGCTCTGAGGAGGCAATAAAGTTTGTTCAATAACTCCCCTTAAATTGTCTTTAAAATTAAAAATTGTTTGAGCAAACCAATTAGCTTGATTTTGGTTTAGTAATTTAATGTAAGGGGAATAAATAACAAAATAAATTTTATCCTTGGCTAAATACTGGCGGTAATCAAAATCTTCAAACCGGGCCGGCTCCCCTATTTTCCCGCTGATTTCTAATTCATCGCCATAATGATATTCTGGGTACAGTTCAGTAGTAACTAAAATTTTACCAGGAATTTCTTCAGCCTTAAACTGAAATTTTATTTGGTTGATTCTTTGTTCTGGTTCGTCAATAATAACTCCCTTAAGAGTAATCTCTTGGTCATAATATTGACTGGTTACCTTAACTACGCCAGGAGCAGCTACTGCTTGATGCCGCCAAATCCCACCAACTAAAATCAATAAAATAAAACCCCAGATAACGATGTCATTCTGAGTGAAGCGAAGAATCCAGTGAGTACTCACTTGAGATTCTTCGCTTCGCTTCGCTCGGCTCAGAATGACAGTTATGGTCCCCAAAATTAAAATCCCCAGCCAAATCGGTCGGGGGATTCTAATTAAAGAATCAATTAAAATACCGCTAATAAAAGACAAACAGAGACAAAGAAGGATTTTGGATTTGGTCATATCCCGCGCAATTCTACTTTGTCAAAATAGGGTTGGGCGATTTTAACCATTTCCCTTAGCTCTTCATCGGAATAGGGTTTAATTTTTTGCCAGGATTTATCTAAGGTCTTTTCTGTTCTAAATTGCTGCAGAGCAAATTTTTTAGCGCCTTTAAGCCATTGACCAATTTTTTCTATTTCTTTCCTATCAATAATGCCCGGCGCTACGGTGGTGCGGAATTCATAGTCCACTCCGCTTTGTTGAATTAAATCAATATTTTTCTGAATATCTTTTAAATTAACTTTTACGCCAGCCGCTTTAGAATAATTTTCTTGAGATGACTTAATATCCATGGCCACAAAATCTAAAAGATTTTTTTGAAAAAGTTTTTTTAATTTGGCTGGCTGGCCGCCATTAGTATCTAATTTAACCAAAAATCCTTGCTTTTTTATTCTCCTGATAAAATCAAGAATATCTGGCTGAATTAGCGGTTCGCCGCCCGTTAGACAAACTCCATCTAAAAGCCCTTTTCGTAATTTCAGAAAATCAAAAAAGGCCTCTGTTTTTATTTGAGGCTGCTTTTTTATTTTCTCCGGGTCAACTAACTCTGGATTTTGGCAAAAAGGACAATGATAATTACAACCAAGTGTAAAAACTGTCGCGGCTACCTTGCCTGGATAATCAACTAGAGTTGATTTTTGTAAACCGCCGATTAACATTATTGCTTTTTAATTCTAAATACTTTTCTCTCTTTAAATTCCTCTTGTTTGCCAGTATGCCACTGCTGGACAGGCCTAATATAGCCGACCACCCGCGAATAAACTTCGCAGGGCTGCTTAACTAAACATTTAGGACAAGTAAAATGTTCGCCGGCGATATATCCGTGATGAGGGCAAATTGAGAAGGTTGGCGTCAGGGTAATATAGGGCAAACTAAATTTATTAAAAATTTTCTTAATTAAATTTTTTATAACCTGAACGTCAGAAATCTGTTCGCCTAAAAAAAGATGCAAGGTCGTTCCTCCGGTATATTTACACTGAATCTCATCCTGTAATTTTAAGGCCTCAAAAATATCATCAGTATAATTAACCGGAAGCTGTGAACTATTTGTATAAAAGGGCACTTTTTTTGTCCCGGCTGTAATAATATCAGGATATTTTTCTTTATCTTTTAGAGGCAAACGGTAGCTGGCTCCTTCAGCCGGCGAAGCTTCTAAATTATATAAATTATCGGTCTCTTCCTGATATTTAACTAATCGCTGGCGCATAAAATCCAAAACCTCAAGAGTGAATCTCCTGCCCCGTTGAGAGCCGATGTCCGCGCCGATAAAATTCAATAAGGCCTCATTCATGCCAATTAAACCAATAGTAGAAAAATGATTGCCAAAATACTGACTTCGCATTTTCTTTACTCCAGCCAGATAATATTTTGAATAAGGATAAAGTCCTCCTTCTATAAACTTTTCCAGAACTTTTCTTTTAATCTCCAAAGAATCCCTAGCTAAATCCATTGCCTTGACTAATTTATCAAAAAATTCTTTTCTGGTCTTGGACAAATAGCCAAGCCTGGGCAAGTTAATCGTCACCACGCCTATAGAACCAGTCAGGGGGTTGGCTCCGAATAATCCGCCGCCTCTTTTGTAAAGTTCCTTATTTGACAATCTAAGTCGACAGCACATACTCCGAACATCCTCCGGATTCATATCTGATTGAATAAAATTTGAAAAATAATTAACTCCGTATTTGGCCGTAGCCTGCCACATTGAATCCAAAACAGGATTATCCCAGTCAAAATCATTAGTAATTGAGACAGTTGGAATAGGAAAAGAAAAAGGCCGACCATTCCTGTCGCCTTCCATCAAACATTCGTAAAAAGCCCGATTAAACATATTCATTTCTTCTTGAAAATCACTGTAAGTTTCTTCTTGGGATTTACCCCCAATAATTATCGGCTGTTTGGCAAAACTCGGTGAAGGAGTAATATCCAAGGTAACATTCATAAAAGGCGTCTGAAAACCGACTCGAGTTGGCACAGCGCTATTGAATAAAAATTCCTGCATGGCTTGTTTAACTTGATTATAATTCAAGTTATCATACCGGATAAAAGGCGCTAAAAGAGTATCAAAGTTACTGACAGCCACTGCCCCAGCTACTTCGCCTTGTAGAGTATAAAAAAAGTTAACTAATTGACCTAAGGCTGTTTGCAAATGTTTAGCCGGCTTGGATTCAACCTTACCCCTAACACCGCAAAAACCTTTAAATAAAAGGTCATAGAGATCCCACCCCATGCAATAGCAACTTAAACTATCCAAATCATGAATATGAAAATCACCGCTTTCAACCGCTTCTCTGATTTCCTTGGGATAGATTTTATTTAACCAGTATTTTTTAGCTACTTTTGAAGTAACATAATTATTCAGTCCCTGCAAAGAATAAGCCATATTAGCGTTTTCTCTGACCTGCCAATCTGATTCTTGAATATAATGGTCAACCATATCAACTGCTTCGTCAATGGCCGTGGTCGCTTCCCTGATGCGGCGGCGCTGCTCGCGATAAAGAATATAGGATTTAGCTGTTTCGGTATAGCCATCAATAATTAAAACCTCTTCAACAATATCCTGAATCTGTTCTATTTGAGGGATATCCCCTTTTTTAAATCTTCTATTCAAAAGGTTGATTACCTGACCTGATAGTTTCTGGGCGATTTTTTTGCCGCCTTTTTTAGTAACGGTTAAGGCCTTAAAAATCGCTTCGGTTATTTTTGACTGGACAAAATCAACAATCCGGCCATCTCTTTTTTTAACTTGTCTGAATTTTATTTTTACTTGAGGCATAAAAAAATCTCCTAAAAACTTAAGAACACTCCTATTTTACTCCAACCAAAAAAGGAAGTCAAATTGACTAAAAAAAATCTATGCTTTTATAGCATAGATTTTTTTGACCAAGCCTTTTACTTCATTTTCCTTCTAATAAAAGCGGGGATATCCCATTCGCTTTCTGGTTCTTCTACTTCTTTAGGTCCAAAACTTATTTTCTTTCTGTTTTTTTCTTCAATTTGGCTTATGGGCGAAATATCTTGAATTCTTGGTTCGCCGGTTTTTTTCAACAGACTTTCATCAAAACCGGTGGCAATAACGGTGATTTTAATCTCACCTTTCTTTAATTTATCGTCAACCACTGCTCCAAAAATAACTTTGGCTTCGGGGTCAACCGACTCAACGATAACTTTGGCTGCCTCATTAATTTCAGACATGGCCAAATCAGAACCACCGCTAACATTAAAGAGAACGCCCTTAGCTCCGTCAATAGAAATTTCCAGTAAAGGTGAACTTATAGCCGCTTTAGCCGCTTCAATCGCCCGGTCTTCGCCAATCGCTCGACCAATTCCCATTAGGGCTGAACCGGTGTTTTCCATAATCGCTTTAACATCAGCAAAATCAACGTTAACTATTCCCGGAGTAACCACCAAATCAGAAATCCCTTGGACCGCTTGTCTCAAAACATCATCAACTACTGAAAAAGCATCAAGCAGAGAGGTCTTCTGGTCAATCACCGAAAGAAGCTTATCGTTGGGAATAGTAATCAAAGTATCAACTTTATCTTTTAACTGAAGTAAACCTTCTTCGGCAATGCGCATCCGCTGAAAACCCTCAAAAGAGAAAGGTTTAGTCACCACAGCTACAGTCAAAGCCCCTGAATCTTTAGCTGCTTCAGCAACAATTGGACTGGCTCCGGTGCCAGTACCGCCGCCCATACCGCAAGTAATAAAAACCATATCAGCTCCCTTAACTACCTGATGAATCTCGTCGCGATTTTCTTCAGCTGCCTGACGGCCCAATTCATGATTCATACCAGCCCCTAATCCTTTGGTTAAATTCTTACCAATATGAAGTTTTTCTGGAGCGGTCGTATGATGTAAATCCTGAGCATCAGTATTAATAGCTACAAAATCTATTCCATGAATTTTACAGGCCATCATTCTGGAAATAGCATGAGAACCACTCCCTCCAACACCGATCACTCTAATTTTGGCAAATGTTTCGACAGCTGGTTTTATTTGAGCCATATTATTAATCAAGTCATTAAACAACAATGAGGAGATAATTGACCCTCCTCATCGTTCTCAAAATGACCTTAAAATACTTTTTTAAAAACTAACATAAGTAAAAAAATAATGCAAGCCCTAAGGCAAAAATCCTCGCAACCAACCCTTAATTTTGTTAACTGTTGGACTGATAGAAAATCGACTAAAGGGAATAACCGTGAGGCGACCGGACTTAACTCGTTCATCAATACTCCAAAGAACCAAACCAATGACGGTGGCAAAAGCCGGGTCATCAACTTCCTCGATAATCCCCTCTAATTCCAAGGGAAAACCTACTTGAGCCGGCAATTTTAATTCTTCTTTAGCTAAATCAACTAAACTGGGTATTTTTGCTCCGCCGCCCAAAAGAACCACCCCAGCCGGTAATAGACCCTGACGGTCAATCTTCTTTAGTTCTTTATTAACCAAGTCAAAAACCTCGCTTAGCCGAGCCTCAATTATTTCAGCTACCTGGACTCGGGGAATAACTCCTTTTTCCTCTCCGGCCAACTTAGATAAGTTAATATTATCTTTTTTATTAATTTCAGAAACTAAAGCTGAGCCATATTCCAACTTAACCTTTTCGGCTAAATCAATATTGCTTCTCAAACCAATAGCAATATCACTGGTAATATGAGAAGAACCTATTGGTAAAACACAACTATGAATAATATCGCCTTCTTCAAAAACTGTCAAGCTGGCTGTGCCGCCGCCCAAATCTAAAGCCAAAACACCTAATTCTTTCTGACGTTTGGTCAAAGCAGCTCGACTAGCTGCCAAAGGAGCTAAAACTAACCCTTCTATTTCTAAACCGACTTCAGAAATACATTTGGTTAGGTTTTTAATAAAAGGGGTGGCTCCTTCAATAATCAAAGCATCTACCTCTAATCTAACTCCGTTCATCCCAGCCGGGTCTTTGATGCCTCTTTGGTCATCAACCGAGAAACTGCGCGGAATAATATGAAGAATTTCTCTGTTTGGCAAAATAGAAATAGCTGAAGCAGCGTTGATGGCTCGCTCAACATCTTCTCTAGAAATCTCGCCGTCAGCCCGCGAAACAGCCACTACCCCTTTACTTGTTCTGGAAGTAACATGATTGCCGCTTAAACTAACATAAGCTCGTTCAATAGACAGGCCGCTACTTCGCTCAGCTTCCTGAACTGATTGACTAATATTTTTAACCGCCGTTTCAATATCAACGACGACGCCCCGACGCAAACCAAAAGAAGGAACTTGACCCATCCCAATAATCTGAGGTTTTGTCTGGTCAGCCCTCATTTTAGCAACAACTGTTCGGATGAAGCAGCTACCGACATCTAAACCAACGATGATAGTTTCTTTAGCCATAATTCACTTTTTTTAATATTTTTTCCTCCATTCTCTTCATTCTTTCTGCCTCTTTGGCGCCTTTCTCGTCCTCATAGTCCAATAAATGAAGTATACCATGAATTAATAAAACAGTCAGTTCCCTTTCCAAAGAATGACCTAAGCGCTTGGCCTGCTTTTTGGCTCGAGAATAACAAATAATTACTTCGCCCAGCCGGTTAACTTTGTCCGGCGGTTCAACAAATTCAACATCTCGACCTTTTTTCAAACGAGGGAAGGCCTTGGCTAAATAAGGAATAACCGATTTATTGGCAAAGGCCAACACATCAGTCACTCGATTGCTTCCCCGATACATCTTATTTAATTTTCTCATCCGACCATCACCGACAATAGCTAAACTAATCTCTGTTTTATCTTTTATGCCAACTACTTTTAAAACAGTTTCCGCTACCCGCTGAAATAATTTCTCGCCTATTTCATTCTGGGTAAAATTATGAATTTCCAACATTAGTCAATGAATTTAAAAGTGGAGAGGATTTGATTGAAAAATATTTCTTCGGGATAGGGTGATTTTGTTACCTACTTAAACTGAATTGATTTAACGATTAATTCAAACTCTGGTAAATACTGACTATAAATATCTTCTTCTGTCATTTCGGCACCGAAAGGACTAAATCCTCGACTAATTTCTCTAAACCAAAATTTTATTAACACACCTTTATTATTTGAAATTGTATACTTATGATCAGTGTACGAAGGAACTACTTGTTTAACATAATATGCTGGATAATTATTAATCATTAACTCTCGCTCTATATCATACCCATGACCGAACCAAAAACGGGAAAACTCACTAGGAGTACTAGTTGAATGTACCATACTAACAGTTGATATGCCGACGTATTCGTTACCATATTTACCTTTAACGTATGCGAGAGCTTCATTAGGGGCAATGAAAACAACCTTATCATAAACCTTTCCTCTTCCTCCTTCATATTCTTTTGTCCAATCTAAAGGATATTTAAACTCAAACCCATACTCCTCATTGCGATAAACTTTCCAGTCAGCTGTTTCATCAGTAGGTTCTCCAGCAGCTTCTTCCTCGCCAGCCGTTGGTAATTCAGCCGGTTCTGGTTGGGGAGCGAAATAATAAAAAGCGCCATAGCTGATTAAACCGACTATCATAACCGATAAAACGACGATCGAAACAGAAGCCCAAGTAGGTAAACCGGATTTCTTAGGCATCTCTGGCCGAACATTCGGCTGGGGCTGTTGTGGTTCTTGAGGAATATTTGGTTGGATAGGTTGGTTTGGTTGGTTCATATCACAATTTAATCTTTTTTACTTCCTCTTGGAAGAAATTGTTAATCTCTTCTTTACTAATTGGTTTTTTCAAAAATTGAATATCCATCTCTTTAACATCCTCTAAATAAACTAATTGCTCTAAAAATAATCTGACATTAAATTCTTCCTTATATTTCTTCTCGGCTATTTTTTTGATTTGCTCGAAAGTGGAATGTTTTTCTTTTAAAATAAAATATAAATCTACATAATCCTTTAGTGTACCTCGTTGATTTAAGGTATAAGCTTTGGTAGCTGCTATTTCTGGAATTTGAAGAATTTTTACTCCTTCAAATTCAACTAGTTTTAATATCAAAGGAAATTTATATTTTACAAAATCTATTTTTATATTATTTATCATCACGCTTAGTTGTTCTGAATGATTTATTAAAGTCCTTATTTTAGATCCCTTAAAAATTCTTTTTACTTTAGGCAATAATGTCAATGAGATGTCCTTTTTTGAAAACAAATCAAAATCAATTGAAATACGATGGCCAATTTGTAAGGCCAAAGCTGTTCCTCCAACCAAATAGAATTCCGGAAACTTCTCCAGTTTTTCAAATATTTCTTTCTGCTCTGATTTTAGCGCCTCGAGATACATATTTCATTTCCTTAATACTTAAAAGCAAAGAAATTAATTGAAGAGCTCTTTTTCTAAATTCGCTCGCTGGAATGTTCGTTAGAAGTTTTTTTACTCTATCTTTGCCGTAATATTTAATTATCCATTGCCAGTGCTCCCAGTTTCCATAGTTTATAGTATTGACAATAATCCTTTCTCTGTCTTTCTGAAAGTCAATTTTCGAAAAATTATATGACCAAAAAAGCGGCTTAAAAAACCTTGGTAATTTATTATTTGTTTTTTCTTTTTGAAAATTTTGGCTCATTTGCCTTTTAACTCCTCCTGAACGATTTTATTAACTAGACCTCCTTCAGCTTTGCCCTTTAATTCAGACATGACCGCGCCCATAACTTTACCCGTATCTTGGGGTGTGCTGGCGCCTATTTCATTTATCTTTTCTTTGACTATTTTTCTAACTTCTTCTTCAGGCATTTGTTCGGGTAGATAAGTCGTTAAAATTTCCAGTTCTTTTTTCTCCTGGTCAGCCAAATCTTGACGATTGCCTTTCTTATATTGTTCAATAGAATCCTTTCGTTTTTTCGCCTCACTAGAAATAGCTTCCATTGTTTCCTCGTCAGTTAACTTACTCAATTCATCTAATTTTTCTATTTCTTCGGTTTTGCTCAATTTAGCTCTTTTTTCCTTTTCTTTATTAAAAACAGCCGCCATTAACATTCGTAAAACAGAAACCTTTAATTGGCCTTTTTCCTGCATGGCTTTTTTAATATCGGTTTGAATTTTTTCCTTAAGAGACATGCTTGAAATTTCTAATATCTGAATCCTGCCAAGGACTGTCCTCATATTTGTTTTTTAAAAAACAAATATGAGGACAGTCCTTGGATTGACAGAAATTAGGATTTAGGAATTTATGTCATCTTCTCCTTTTCCATCTTGGTTCTTCTTCCAAAAGGCCCATTTTTCTTAATTTCTCTTTCTCGTGGCCAATCTTGACTCGCCTTAAAGCGCTATCTCTTCTTTCTCTTTTGGTTCTTTCTCTTTCGCGAAATCTGGCCTTACGCGCCCGAATTAAAATACCGCTTTGCTGAATTCTTCGAGTAAAGCGTCTTAATAAGCTGCGAGGATTTTCTCGCTCTCTTTTTTTAACCTCAATAACCACATAAGTCACCTCCTTTTTCAAGATTCAATTTTTATTTCCTTTTCTTTATTGACTAATTTAATTAATTTCTCAATTAAAGTTTTAGGATCGGCATCATAAACAATTTTGCCGGGACCACGATGAGCATCAGCGATAATTTCCTTAATCATATCAGCTGTCCCTCCGCTGCCAGTCAAAATACCAATTGGCTTTTTGTCTTCAAAAGCAATAGTAAATTCATTTAAAGTCCCTATGCGACCGCAAACAATAACTACGGCGTCTGAAGAACGGGTCAAAAGCAAATTGCGTCCCGCATACTCAAAACCAGTGTAAATAATTAGGTCATGAAAATCAGTCGGCAGACGATATTTTCTAAGATGTGATTTTTCCGAAGCAGCTGGCGAAAGACCAATAACCATTCCTTTTTCTTCCTTAGCGCCAATAGCTGCCCAGTAAGGAATACCAGTGGTTGCTCCAGTAACTAAAACACCGTTGTGTTTGATAATTTGACGACCTAATTCTTTGGCCAATTCCAAGGTTTTTTTGGCGCAATGGCCAGTGGCCGCCGCCCCGGAAACACAAATTTTGTACTTAAGGTAAGACTTCTTTTCTAGCATAATGTAAAAATTAAACCTTATTTTAGGGAGCAGGTAGGGCTGTGGTAGATATTTCCAGCTTACTATTTTTATTGATTTTTGTCAAAGCGAAACCACTTGACCTATTTTCGGTGCCTCGGCTGGTAGGCCTAAGTGGTCTTTAATTTTTTGGACTAAAGCCAAAGCTGGTTTTTCTTCGCCTTGAACAACAAAAACTTTTTTAAGGGTATCTTTCATTGGCCTAATCCAATTACAAAGCATGGCCTGGTCAGCGTGAGCTGAATAGCCACCAATCGCTCTGACCTTTATTTCATTGGGAACCTCCCGGCCAGCTATTTTGACCGTTTTAAGACCATCTAAAATTTTTCGGCCAAGGGTGCCCGGAACCTGATAGCAAATAATTAAAAAGGTGTTTTTAGAATCAGCTAAATATATTTTTTCGTGATGTAAAATCCGACCGCCAGTGGACATACCAGAACCGGCAATAATAATCTTGGGCGGATTGACTTGCTCAATTTTTTTAGATTCTTGTCTGGTCAGGGTCATTTTTAAGCCAGGGAACTTAAAAAGGTCATCGCCTGATTTAATCAAATAACCCGCCTCCTGATTAAAATATTCCGGATAACCCTGATAAATTTCTGTTAATTTAATGGCTAAGGGACTATCAAGGAAAATAGGGATTCGGGGGATGCGATGGTTCTCGACTAATTCATTCAGTTCATAGAGAATTTCCTGGGTTCTTTCCAAGGCAAAACTAGGAATAAGCAGAACGCCTCCTCGAGCAACTGTATCTTCAATAACATCCTCTAATAAATCTTTGCGCTGGTCTTTGGATTCGTGAATCCGGTCGCCATAAGTTGATTCAATGACCAGATAATCAGCTTCTTGAATAAATTCGGTTGGCCGCAAAAGAGGCACTGGCGGATTGCCTAAGTCCCCGGAAAAAACTATTTTTTGGTCTTCGGCCCAAACTTCAATAATAGCCGAACCTAAAATATGACCGGCTTCTCGAAAACAAAAAGAAATCTCTTCGTTTAATTTAATCTTTTCCTGATAATCTACGGGTTGGAAAAGTTCTAAAGTTTTTTCTACGTCAGCCCGATCATAAATAAATTCTTTACCGGCTGTCTTAGCTATTTCTCGATTAATTCTTTCAGCGTCAAAAAGCATTACCCGGACAAAATCCTTGGTCGGCCGAGTAGCAAAAATTTTACCCTTAAATCCCTCTTTAACCAAACGAGGCAAACGACCAATATGGTCAATATGGGAATGGGTAATTAAAACTGCCTCAATTTCTTTTGGTTGATAAGCAAATTTTTGGCGGTTCATTTCTCTGGCCGCTCCACCGCCCTGAAATAAGCCGCAATCAATTAAAATTTTGCTCTGCTTGGTCTCTAACAGATAATTAGCGCCAGTTACCCATCTGGCTCCCCCATGAAAATGTAATTTCATTAATCTTATCCTATCAAAATCCCTTCAAAAAGAAAAGCCACTCCGCAGTACTGCGGGATGGCTTTTTATACTCTTAGATATTTCGCTTATATATACCTATCAGCCACATGGGAAGCGGCATACGAAGCTGGCTTGATTTTGGCTTTAAAGCCATTGCCTCGAACCATACCCACCACCTCTTTAATCATTTCCCGGGTCGGTCCATTTTGACCCACGTCAATGTGAATCTGGAAGTCATAATTGAATTCCTGATTGACTTTCATCGAAGATTTCATTTGGGCAAGTAAATCTTGAGCTGTTTCCAAAGACAAAGTCACCTCGTTGTAAATACGGTCGCGAAGAGTGTGATAGATCTTATGACCATTAGTTTTTTTCCAAAAATAGCGGCCGCCATGACCAACTCGATAAACAATAACCGCTGTAACAAAATCAGCTCGCTTGTCACCATTAGAATCTGTGCCAACAACCAACTGATATTTATCCTGTGAATCCTGGCTGACAAAATCAGAAATTTCTCTAACTACTTTAGTCAGCTGTAACCGGCCTTTGGTCGGGCTATGGAAAATACTATTATCTTTCATCTTGTTTCTAATGTACTACTTAATTTTCTTTTTGGCAATACCCTTTACCTTAGCCGTCTCTGATGAAAATACTGAAGCAGATTCCTCTTTTTTTATCTCTAATTTTTTATAAATCTCCTCAATCCCTTTTTTCCGTTTCTTTGAATCCAAAACCTGCCAGCAGAGGCGGGCTTTTTCTTGACGAATATACTTGCGAATACTTTTAGGCAATCTTTTTCTTCTAGTCATAGTTAATTTCTCAACCAATAATTCAGCCATTTTAGTAATATATTCTTTTTTACTAATTAAGACAAGTTTTGACAGAGATATCGAAAAATGTTAAATTGGAAAATACTTAAGTTCTTTACCTTTAATTAAATAATGGAGGTAGGAATGAAAAAAACTAATCGAAAAAAAAACGAAACAGGATGGCTTAAAGAATTGCTGAAAAAATACATCGAGTTAGCTCTGGAGATGGAAGGAACTGAAAAAATAATCTACCGAATAATAAAAAAACATCTCCAAATTTACCCCGAAGAATCAAGTCAAACATCCTGGTTATTTATTGAAGGAATAATCATTACAGAAAAAGAAAAAGCAGCGATTAAATCAATCCTGAAAAAAAGAGATTATAAATTCCAAAAAGCCGCCTGATCATAAAAATCCCTTAATGAAAAGTCATTGAGGGATTTTTTAAACATTAACATCCGTTATCAATATCACATTAACAACAAGCGTCACAAATAATAAATTATCTGGTAAACAACACCTATGGCTAAAAGTAGAATTAAGCCGTAACTAACCAAGGCGGGCAGCTTCAGAGAATATTCCGGCTGGCGCTGACCTGTTTTTTTAGCTTTTTGATAAATTAGAATCAAAAGAACCATCTGTAAACCACCTAAAGTAGCCCCCAGAAAACCAATGACCATGATAAAGTCGCGCAGATGACACAAATAAGCAATTAAGGGAACGGAGCAAGTTAAGACCCAAGCCAAATATTTATTGATCTTGTAATCATACCAAAAAGTCTTTTTTAAGGATAAACCAACAACTAAAAAAGAAGTGGCTACGGCTAAAAGGCCAAAAATAGCCCCGAAAATAATTGTATGGTTTTCTAAGGCCTCAACCAACCCCTGAATAGCTTCGGGTGAAGTTTGCTGACCAGTTACTCCAACAACAGTTAAAATAAAAAGAAAATAGAGAAATATCGGCAAAAGAGTCCCCCAAACAATCGCCTTTTTAAAAAGGTGATATTTAGTTCCTAAACCTGTTGAAGGATTAAAAATCTCTTTCATTTCTGGAATAGCTGCGCCGCCAGTTACGGCCCAAAAAATAACTCCATAAGGCAGGAAAAAATATTGCCAGTCCCAGGTGGATAAATTATCTAATTTAATCATGGGCCAGCCCTTAATAAATATTAAAATGACGACAGCAATTAAAAATAAAGTCATCAAAACTTCCATCTTAGTGACTACTTGCAGGCCAAAAAAGATGGCTAAAGAACAAATGATAAAAAAAATCAAACTCCAAATGAAATCGGTTCCGCCAAAAATTGTCTGGAGAAATTTACCGCCAACAATAATATAAGCCAGTAAAGCGCCGTAAAAAATAAAGACGGAAGTAAAAGTAATTAATCTCTTACCCCATCGACCTAAATAAATTTCGGCATAACCAACATAACGATGTTTGCCTGGTGTCCGTAAAATAATTTCTCCACAAAGTAAATGAAGCAATAAGGCAACACCGCCTAAAACAAATAAAAAAAGCAGGCCGAGAAAAAAACCGCCCTTAGCCACCACATAAGGAACACCAAAAATACCTACGCCGACAATGGTGCCAATTAAAGTGGCGATGGCATAATAAAAATTTTTATTCATGAGCAGAATTTTAGGCCTGCAACTCCTAAAATTTCTAACTAGGCAAATAGCCCTGGGCCGCTAACCAACGGGTGAAATAAAGGGCAATTATTCCCCAAATAACAGCGATAGCTAAAACAATTTTAGCTTCTTTTTTTAATTCTGGTTCGGTCCAAAAAGCCAGACCAATAATTAATCCGGAAAAAATCGGATTAAGCAAGGCAATAATAATTCCCAGCCAAAGCCATTTTTTTCTGGAAACCAGCTTAACTTCTTTCTTCTCCGAAGAATCAGCTAAAGGAGATAAATGAGCTTGTTCGTTCATAAATTAATTTCACCTCCTCCCATTAAATGCAAGTGAAGATGGTTAATTAACTGGCCGCCACCTCGACCAACATTAAAAGTTAAGCGATAGCCCTTCTTGACCATACCCCGTTTTTTGGCTAATTCTTTAGCTAAAAAAATCATCTGACTGACTAAATCTTTATCTTTTTTAACTAACTCATTGATTGACTTAATGTGCTTTTTGGGAACAATCAAAAGATGAACCAACGCTTTAGGATTAATATCTTTAAAAACAATTAGTTCTTCGTTTTCATAAACAACATCGGCTTTTTGTTGATGACGAGCAATTTGGCAAAAAAGACAATCCATAAATTTAATTAACAATTATTATTTACTTCTTAATCTTTTCTTTATTTCCTTGATTACTTTGACCAAAGGAACTGTCTCTTGAATCCCGGAAACCATATTTCTAATGATAATTGTCTCATCTAAGACCTCTTTTTGTCCTAAAATTAAAGAAAAGCGCACTTTGAGTTTATCGGCTGTTTTAAGTTGAGCCTTGATGGTATCCCGACTAAAAGAACTAGCTACTTCTAAACCAGACTTTCTTAATTCCTCAAATAACCTGAGGGATTTTTTCTTAGCAAAATCACCTAACTGAACCAAGAAAATCACTGGATGCGCTCTGGGACTAATTTTAATATCTCTTACCTTCATCAAATCAACTATTCTATCTAAGCCTATAGCCAAACCGACTGCCGGGGTGTTTTTACCGCCTAAAAGTTTAATTAAGTTATCATAACGTCCGCCACCGGCTAAAGAAATTTGCCGGCCTTCCTCGCCTTCTGGCCAGATTTCGAAAACCGTTTTAGTGTAATAATCTAAACCGCGGACTAAATAAGGATTCAGAATATAGGGCAAGGCTAACTCATCTAAGAATTCCAAAACATTTTTGAAATGATTATGACAATCATCACATAACTGATCAATAATTTGCGGCGCTTCTTGAGCCAGCCGCTGACATTTACTTTCTTGACAATCCAATAATCTTAGCGGATTATGTTGGAGTCGTTTTTGACAATTAAGACAAAGTTGCTTTTTCCTACTTTTATAAAAACTGACTAATTTTTTCCGATAAATCGGCCGACAATTAGAGCAGCCGATACTATTGATTTGAACGGTTAAATTTTTAAGAGATAATTCTTTACTAATAGAGAAAAATAGCTGGATTAACTGGGCATCAAGGACTGGATCTTGCTGACCAATAATTTCGAAGTTAGCCTGCTCGGACTGCCGATAACGGCCCTTTTGGGGTCTTTCGTAACGAAAAATAGGACCGATAGTGTAAAGCTTGACCGGCTGGGGCCAACTTGATAAACCGTTTTCTAAATAAGCCCTCATCACGGCTGGGGTAAATTCAGGACGCAAACTTAACCAATCACCTCCTTTAGTTTTTAAGCTGTACATCTCCTTCTCAATAATATCAGTATAAAGACCGGTTCCCTTAACGAACAAATCTGCCGCCTCTAGAATAGGCGTATCTAAACGTTCAAAGCCATAAGCTCGGGCTAAGTTTTTAATTACCTGTTTAACTTTTTCCCAATAGAGCTGTTCTTCAGGCAAAATATCCCGCATTCCTCTAATAGCTTGAAAAGTTTTTTTAGTTCTGGGGTTTGATTTTGGACTTAGCGGCATTTTAATATATCTTAACCAGATTAAAAGGCCAGGCGCGCAGCCAAACTCTGCCAATGATATTTTTTTCAGCCAGCTCTCCCCATTGGCGAGAATCAGAGCTGGCTTGACGGTTATCGCCTAAAACAAAATATTCGTCTTGGGCTAATTCAATCTTAGTTTCTCCCCAAGTGATTGTGCCGACGGCCAGATAGGAAGATTCATCTAAAACCATCCCTTGAGGATAATTTTGATTATAGATAATCACCCGACCGTCTTTAATCTCAACTGTCTCCCCGGGTAAGCCAACTATTCTTTTAATATAATACTGAGAAGTATCTAAGGGGTATTTAAAAACAACTACTTCCTCCCGCTCTGGCCCTTCAAAACGATAACTAATCTCATCAACAACCAAATATTGACCATTATCAAAATTCGGCATCATGGAAGCGCCTCGGACAAAAAATGGCTGAACTAAGTAATAGCGAACTGGAATAATAATGGCTAAGGAAATAATCACTATTTTGATTGTCTCCCAAATGAAAATAAATATCTTCCTCATGTTGGTTTGATTCTAACTTATTTTTCAAAAAAAATCAAATCAAGCAGAACAATAGCCTTACGGTGCCCGGTTAAACCCCTTTTAAAGTTTTTGTAGTACCGGGTCAAATCTGATATACTAATAGAGGTGCTTAAATTTTTAAAAACTATTGGCTTGGCGCTGTCAATTCTAATTGGTCTATTTTTTCTTATCCAATTAATCCCTGCTTCATCAATAGAAATTTCTTCAGAAATTGAAGAACCAGAAATGAGAAAAGAGATAACTATTTTCAAAACGCTTGCTTCTCTGGTTTTGAATGAAAAAAACAAATCAACTGAAAAAAATATTCTTGTTCTGGGTCGGCCAGGCAAGGGTTATTCCGGAGAAAACCTAACTGATACAATTATTTTGGTTCATTTAGAACCGACTAAAGAATCCGCCAAAAGCGGACCCGCCTCTGGCGAGAAAGCAACTTTAATCTCTTTACCAAGAGATTTATTAGTTAAAATTCCTTATCAGGGAGGATTAACTAAAATCAATTCCCTTTATAACTTAATTGGCCTTGAGGGGCTAAAAGAAAAAATAGAAGAAATTACTGATTTATCTATTGATCATTATGTTCTAATTGATTTAGCGGTGGTTAAAGAAATAATTGAATTAGTTGATGGAGTTAATGTTTATGTTCCTCAAGATATTGATGACCCTTATTTCCCTGGTCCTAATTATACTTATCAGGCCTTTGTTCTAAAAGCTGGCTGGCGTTATTTAGATGGTCAAACAGCTCTTAAATACATCCGCACCCGTTATACCTCGCCCAATGGTGATTTTGACCGAATGGCCCGACAGCAACAAATTATCCGGCTGCTTAAACAAAAAGTTCTGACTCTTAACCCTTTATGGAATTTCTCGACTTACTTAAAAATTTTTAACACTCTTAAAAGCCATATTCAAACCGACCTTGGTTTAATAGAGATGAAGTCACTTTATCAAACAGCTCAAGAACTTGATACAAACCGAATAACCCACTTAGTTATTGATAAAAAACGAACTGATTTATTAATTGGTGGTCAAGTTATGCTAGGCCAACAATTGGCTTCGGTTATCTATCCTAAGGCGGGCCAGGAAGACTATTCGGAAATCAGAGAGTATATTCAAGAAACAATAAGTAATGAGTGATAAAGATGTGCCTAACCTATTCCTCAAACGAGTTCTGAAGCTTGAAAATTAAAGCCATTGGCTGCGGCAAAAACTTAACGCTGTTTCGTTTGCCTTTTTGCCCTCTGGGCAAAAAGTTTTCCGACAGCTATTTTTGCCTTGCCAATGACTTAATTTTCTAAGCTTCTCCACTATGTTTTCAAAATAGGTTAGGCACATCTTTAAGCTATTTATCAATTTATGAAATTAATTGTTGGTTTAGGCAATCCCGGAGAAAAGTATAAAAAAACCAGACATAATCTTGGGTTTTTAATAATGGATTACTTAGCGGCTGGCGACAAATGGAAAGAAAACAAAAAAGCCAACTGCCTTTATTTAAAAAAACAAATAGGCCTCAAGGAAGTTGAATTCATCAAACCCTTAACTTTTATGAATAACTCTGGCCAAGCGGTTAATTACATACAAAAGAAACATCGACTAAAACCCGAGGATATTTTAATTATTCACGATGAAATTGATTTGCCTTTAGGAGAAATCAGAATTCAGCAAGGTCGCGGAGCAGCTGGTCATAAAGGAGTTCAGTCAATCATTAACCAATTAGGCACTAAAGATTTTATTAGGATGAGAATTGGTATTAAGCCAATTAAATTTAGGGGCTTAGCCTCTGAAAAATTAGAGGCTAAGCCCTTAATTGACACCGAAAAATTTGTCTTGAAAAAATTTACTGCTGAAGAAGAAGAAATTGTCCAGCAAACAATAAAAAGAGCCGCTGATTTGGTTACAGCGGCCCCGTAGCCGGCCTGGCTAATAGACAACGAGGCCTAATCGTTTTCTTCTATTTCTTTCCCGTTCTGACGATAATGGCTTACTTGATCCGGAATAATTATACAAAAACATTCCGATATATACTACTACTAAAAGCGCTATTGCGATTAAGCAGGTAGAAAACCACGCCGGATCATCAATATCACCCAGGTAAATCGCACGATTGACCAACAGAAAACTCAGAATACCAAGTACAATCAAAATCATTCTCAGAAACTTTCTTTTCATTATTGCCTCCTTTTTATTGTCAAAAAATTTAAAAACAATATTAACCTCCATGAGCCTACCTAGGAGCGTCAGAGACAAATCTGTAAAAACAGATTATCTCTAATACTTAGGTTTCACTGAACATTAGGAGGGATAAGCCCAGATATTAACCACTCACTAGGCAGGCCCCTGGAGATTAATTCACACTAATAGTATACCAAAATGACGCAATTTGTCAAGACCGAGACCCCAAACCAAAGCAAATTCAATAAGGGACAAGCCAAATATTTTAATGCCTTTAATCTGATTGACGGTATGGGGCCAATTGCTTTTAAAAAATTACTGGCTCATTTTAATTCCTTGGAACAGGCCTGGTCAGCCGAGGTTAATGAATTTAGGCAATCTAGCTTGGATAATTATCTTATTGAACAGATAAAAAAACAACGCCCCCAGATTAATCCGGACTGGCAAATGGAGCTGCTGGCCAAGGAAAATATTGATTTAATCACTATTTCAGACAGAAATTATCCTAAGTTACTTAAAGAAATCTATGCGCCGCCAGCCCTTCTTTATATCCGAGGCAAGTTTGAACCAGACGATGAATTCAGCTTAGGTATTGTCGGCACCAGAAAGCTTTCTCTCTATGGCCAGCAAATAACTCCCTTAATCACCGCTGACTTAGCCCAAGCTGGCTTAACTATTATTAGCGGCTTAGCGAAAGGAATTGACACCTTAGCTCATCAAGCATCTTTAGAGGTTAATGGTCGAACCGTAGCTGTCTTAGGCTCGGGCTTAGATAAAGCCAGTATCTATCCTTTGGCTAACCAATGGTTAGCTGAAGAAATAAGCCAGCAGGGAGCAGTCATCAGTGAATTTCCTATCGGAACTAAACCATTAGCTCAGCACTTTCCTCAACGCAATAGAATTATCTCTGGTCTTAGTTTGGGTATTTTAGTTATTGAAGCAGCAGAAAAAAGCGGCGCTTTAATCACCGCCAAAGATGCCTTAGAACAAAACAGAGATGTTTTTGCCATTCCTGGTTCTATCCTGGCTAAAAACTCCTTGGGGCCTAATAATCTAATCAAGATGGGCGCCAAATTAGTCAGTCAGGCTAATGATATTCTCGAGGAGCTTAATTTAGCTCTTTTAACCCAACCAGATAAAAGAAACAAAAAAATCCTTCCGGGCAATCCCGCGGAGGCCTTAATTCTTAAACAACTTTCTGATGAGCCTATTCATATTGACAAAATTATCATGCAAACTAAACTATCTACGGCAACAATTAATTCTACTTTAACCCTAATGCAAATGAAGGGAAAAGTGAGAAATTTAGGAGGAAATAATTACGTTTTAGGATTATGAATTTAATTATTGTTGAATCACCAACTAAATCAAAAAGTATCTCAAGGTTTTTGAGCAAGGATTATGAAACCATATCTTCCTATGGCCATATTCGTGATTTGCCCAAAAGTGAACTTGGTGTTGATGTTGAACACGATTTTAAACCAAAGTATGTTATTCCCGTTAAAGCCCGCCCGAAAGTCAAACTATTAAAAGAAGCAGCCAAAAAAGCAGAATTGATTATTTTAGCTACTGATCCGGACAGAGAAGGAGAAGCAATTGCCTGGCACATTCTTCAAATATTAGATCCAACTAAAACTGAAAATTACCAACGAGTAGCTTTTCACGAAATAACCAAAAGCGCTATTGAAGAAGCGCTGAAAAATCCGCGTCAGATTGATATGAAATTAGTTGAGGCCCAGCAAGCCCGCCGAATCCTAGACAGATTAGTCGGCTATAAATTATCGCCTTTCTTATGGAAAAAAGTAGTCAAAGGATTATCAGCCGGTCGGGTTCAGTCAGTGACAGTCAGATTAATTATTGACCGGGAAAGAGAAATTAAAGATTTTAAACCAGAAGAATATTGGAGTATTGAAGCAAAACTTCAAAAACAAAATAAAAAAGACGAGTTTATTGCTCACCTTATTAAAAAAAACGAAAAGGCAATTCCAAAATTGGGCATCAAAACCGAAAAAGAAGCAGATAAGATATTAAAGGATTTAGATAAAGCCGTTTACAAAATTATTGGCGTCATTAGCAAAGAAGTTCAAAGATATCCAAGCCCGCCTTTCACCACCAGCACCCTCCAGCAAGAAGCGGCTCGTAAATTAGGTTTTTCCGCTAAACAAACAATGAGAATTGCCCAACAGCTTTATGAGGGAATAAAAATAGGCCAAGAAGGTCTGATTGGTTTGATTACCTATCATCGAACTGATTCTTTAAATCTTTCTAGCCAAGCACTAAAAACTGCTCAAGAATTTATTAAAAATAAATTTGGCCAGAACTACGCTTTAGCCAATCCGAGAGTTTACAAGACCAAAACCAAAGGCGCCCAAGAAGCTCATGAAGCCATTCGGCCAACCCAAGCTATTCACCAGCCAGAAGATATGAAAGAATATCTAAATACTTATCAGTATAAATTATATGATCTTATCTGGCGCCGGTTTATTGCCTGCCAAATGTCAGCCGCTCTTTTGGAAGCGACAACAGTCAATATTCAGGCAAATGGTTCAACGGGCTCACCATATATTTTTCGAACGACTGGTTCAATAATCAAGTTTGATGGTTTTCTAAAAATCTACCCGACTAAATTCAAAGAAACTATTTTGCCTTCATTGACTAAAAACGAACTATTAGAATTAGTTAAACTCTTATCCGAACAACATTTTACTCAACCGCCGGCCCGCTATAATGAGGCCTCCTTAATTAAAACCCTGGAAGAATATGGCATTGGCCGACCTTCAACTTATGCGCCGATTATCAGCACGATTCAGGAACGCGGCTATGTTGAAAAAAACGAACAAAGAAAATTTATCCCCACTGAAATTGGCTTTTTGGTCAATGATATTTTAGTAGAAAACTTCCCTAAAATTGTTGATATTGAATTTACCGCTCAAATGGAAAATGATTTAGATAAAATTGCTGCCGGCAAGGAAGAATGGGTAACAACAGTCGGTAATTTTTACCAACCTTTCTATAATAATCTTCTTGAAAAATATGAAACCGTAGAAAAGAAAAAACTTGAAGAACCCACTGATAAAAAATGCCCGAAATGCGGCAAGCCAATAATTATTAAATTAGGCCGCTTTGGTAAATTCTATGCTTGTTCTGGCTTCCCTGAGTGTAAATATACCGAACCAATAATTGTCTCTACCGGGGTTAAGTGCCCTAAATGTGACCAAGGAAAAATCATTGAGAAAAAAACCAAAAAAGGAAAAATATTCTATTCTTGCTCCCGTTACCCCAAATGCGACTTTGCCTTATGGGATAAGCCGACTGGAGAAAAATGTCCGAAATGCGGCTCTTTGTTAGTCCAGACAAAAAACAATAAAATTAAGTGCAGCAATAAAGAGTGTGATTTTACACCGGTTGAAAAAAAATAAGCCCCGATTTTTTATTTTGCTTTTACAAAAAATCGGGGCGAGTTGGCTAGGAGACAAACCTTTCTTGTTTTTATAATTCCCGAACAGCCATACACTCACTGGGTCGTTTTCTGAAACTTTCGTCAATTCCTCCATCATTCTACCCCCCCTTTTTTTTAACAGATTTTCGGGGATATCCTTCCAAAAATCTTTCTATTCCTTTTTTAGCTACTTCATCTAGAAAGTCCAGAACTTTATCTATTCGCGCCGCCTGCAACGGTTTTATCCAGGCTATTAACTTACCCTCTCTATAGCCTCTTACTTCCTTACTTAGAACCCGGCAAGAAAATATTTCCATCAACTTTGAAGGACTGCTCTTATTCCTGACTATCGTACCTAATGACCCAATAACAGTTAAGTGTTTTAACCCTATTATTTCTTCAAACATCTCTCGTATGGCAGTTTCTCTTAATTGGCCTTCCAGCTTCAGATCCATATGACCAGTAGGCAATGTTAAACGATTTTCCCTATCAACCAATAAAACTTCACCCTGGCTATTTCTAATAAAACCGACTGCTACTAATTCACCTATCTCAACCTTAACTCTCCCTTTCTTTTCCATAATAAACCCCCTTTTTCAATCTTAAGAAGGTTTATCTCCTTAACCAAATTAGAAAGAACTCATATTTTAATTGTATTCTTTGTCTTTATCTAGTCAAGGCACTAGAATAAAATATATGAAAATAAAACAATTTTTAGAAGAATTAAAAAAAAATAATCCGGAACTGGATTTTGATTTAATTAAAAAGGCTTATCTTTTCGCTCAAGAAAATTATCAGGGATTAACTCGGCTTTCTGGTCAAACCTATCTTGACCATTGTTTAGAAATCGCCTTGGACTTAGCTAAGATGAAATTGGATTCGGCCAGTATTGCCGCCGCCGTCCTTCACGAAACATTAGAAAGAGCTAAACTAAATAAAGACGAACTTAGAAAGAATTTTAGTCAGGAAATCACTTTTTTAGTGGAAGGAGTAACCAATGTTGGCAAAATAGAACATCAAAAAACTGAACGCAGTTTAGAAAACCTACGTAAATTATTCCTGACCATGGCTCAAGATATTCGAGTTATGCTAATTAAATTAGTTAATCGGCTGCATGGTCTAAAAACTCTTCATGTTTTTTCCCCAGAAAAACAAAAAAGAATTGCCTTGGAAACCTTAGAGATTTATGCTCCCTTAGCTTATCGATTAGGGATAGGCGAACTTAAAGGACAATTAGAGGATCTGGCTTTTGCTTATGCCTATCCTCAAGAATATCAAAAGCTAATTAACCAGGTTAAGGATAAATACATTCAGGGAAAAGAATATCTGCAAAAAATTATTCCTTTGATTAAAAAAATTCTAGCCAGGGAAGGAATTAAAGTAATTGAAGTTCACGCCCGATCCAAACATTACTATAGTTTATATAAGAAACTTCAACGATATGATATGGACTGGCATAAAATTTATGACTTAGTCGCTTTACGAATTATTGTTCCTGATATTGAAAGTTGCTACGCTACTTTAGGGATTATCCATAAAAAATGGAAGCCATTGATTGGCCGCATTAAAGATTATATTGCCATCCCTAAACCCAATGGTTATCAATCGCTTCACACAACTGTCTTCTGTCAATGGGGTAAAATTACTGAATTCCAAATCCGCAGTTCAGAAATGCACAAAGAAGCCGAGCACGGTATTGCTGCTCATTGGCACTACAGTGAGGAAAAAGGACTAAAGGACTACATCAAAAAAAGAATCTTAGGAAAAAAACCAGCCCAAGAATTAAAAAGAGAACTAACCTGGGTCAAACAACTTCAAGAATGGCAAAAAGAAAAGTTTTCTTCTTCTCAAGAATTTCTTGATTCCTTAAAAATCGATTTTTTAAAAGACCGCATTTTTGTCTTTACTCCCAAAGGTGATATTATTGATTTGCCTGAAGGAGCTACCCCGATTGACTTCGCCTACCAAATCCACAGCGACATTGGTCACCAATGCAGCGGCGCTAAAATAGATGAGAAACTTAGCTCGTTATCACAACCATTGCAAAACGGCCAAGTAGTTGAAATTATCATTCAAAAAAATAAAAAACCAAACAGGGATTGGTTAAAATTTATTAAGACCAACGAAGCCAAAAATAGAATCAAGGCCTGGTTCAGAAAAAATTAAATTTTTAATAAATGTTTAACCACCTTATCCAGCTCTTCCTGATTAGCAAATCCGATATTTAAATACCCCATTTCACCTCTTCGGAGAATGCTCACCCGTCTGCCCAAGACCTCAGCCAGGTCTTTTTCTATTTTTTTAAAAAGAGGGTTTTTAGGACCGCCGCTTCTTGGCTTATTAAGCAGAACCACTTTTCTGGCTCTTTCTTCGGTCTGACGAACATCTAAATTATTTCTAACAACCGCTTGATAAATAGTCAGACGAGCCGTTGGTTTAGCCATCAAAATAGCCCGACCATGACCTTCGCTAATCCGACCTTCCATCATTGCTTTCTGGACCTTGGGCGGTAAGGTCAAAAGCCGGAGTGTATTAGTCACGGCCACCCGGCTCTTGCCTATTTTCTGGGCAATTTGACTATGTTTTAACTTAAAATCTTCCTGAAGTTGTTTAAAGGCCTGGGCTGATTCAATGGGGTTAAGGTTTTTCCGCTGCAGATTTTCCACCAAAGCGAGCTCTAATTTTTCATGAGCGGAACTATCCCGAATAATCACCGGCACATGAGGTAAGCCAGCTATTTGAGCCGCTCTCCATCTTCGCTCCCCGGCTATCAATTCGTACTCCACTTGACGACCTCTGGCAGTCGGCTTTTCAATTTTAGTCACAATCAATGGCTGGAGAATACCATGCTCTCTAATAGAGTTAGCCATTTCTTTCAAATTTTCTTCGGACAAGTTTTTACGAGGTTGATGGGGATTAGGCCTGATTTTGTCAACCTCTATATTAAAAATACTTTCCTTTTTCAGATCCAGCCAGTCTTCTCTTCTGGTCTGACCTTTTATCAAATTAGATATCTTAGACTGTTTTTTAGGAATAAGTGATTGAAGACCTTTGCCTAATGATGATTTCATAATTTTTTATTTATTTATCCAAAGAGATAATTTCTTGAGCTAATTGTCGATAGGCCTTGGCTCCTTTAGAATGTGGATTGTATTGGAGAATTGATTGACCAAAACTGGGCGCTTCAGCTAATTTAACACAACGAGGAATGACGGCGCTAAAAACATGGCCGGAAAAATTTCTTTCCATTTCTTTACGAACCTGCCGGGAAAGCTTATTGCGACGGTCGTACATAGTCAATAAAGCTCCTTTTATTTTTGTCGGGCTGGCTAAATTTTCCTGAACTAATTCAATAGTTCTTAAAAGCTGACCTAGCCCTTCCAGAGCATAGTATTCGCACTGCACCGGAATAATTACTTCATCAGCCGCCACTAAACCATTAATGGTTAAAAGACCTAAACTGGGCGGGCAATCAATCAAAATATAATCGTAATTGGTTCTGATACGGCGCAGCAATTCGTAAAGTTTAAATTCCCGATTAGGTTGCGAAACTAATTCCACGGTTGCCCCGGCTAAATCCGGCGCGGCCGGCATAATATCATAACCAAAAAGAGCTGTTTTTCGGATAATTTCTTCGGGCAAAAGCCCGCCTATTAAAGAATGGTATAAGTTCAAGGGGACGGTCTGCGAGTCAAGGCCAACTCCCGAAGTAGCATTAGCCTGCGGGTCAATATCAACCAAAAGAACATATTTACCCAAAGCAGCTAAGTAGGCGGCTAAATTAATTCCTGTGGTTGTTTTAGCTACCCCCCCTTTTTGATTTACCAACCCGATTATTTGAGCCATTAACTCCATTATACTCCGATTCTCAATTGACAACAAGAGGATTTTAAGAGAAAATATAGTTAAGCCGAAGTGGTGAAATTGGAAAACACGCAGCACTCAAAATGCTGTGGGCGTAAGTCCTTGAGGGTTCGAGTCCCTCCTTCGGCACCAAAAAAATAAATCTAAAAATCATTAAGGAACCTGTAAAAAATATCGGCTTGAATATATTTTGGGTGGAAGAAAATTTTTAACATTAAATTATTTCATGAATCAAGAAAAAGAAAAAAATAATAATGGAATAGATTTAAGTGGCTCTTTTAATGATTCCGACGAAAAGTTTAATAAACAACGACCGCAAACTCCCTTATATCTTCCCGGAACTCCGAAAATCATTCAATGGGTGATAAAATATTCTGGCGGATTGATTAAAGATGAAAAACAAGCGCAATATGTTCTTTTAGGATTTATAGCATTGGCGGTTATCACCGTCGTTGTTATCGCGGTATCAGGCGGGTCAAATCAACCAGCGCCAGGTCCGGTGCCTACGGATCAATTTGTCCCGTAGGATATAGACAATTGTTGTGTATTTTATAAATATGAAGAAAAACCCTGGATTTACCTTAATTGAACTTCTGGTCGTAATTGCTATTATTGGTATTTT
>Ga0315533_1000717_pt1 | contig 27202 bp, 26 predicted proteins | sample SalMarSW160130MG_FD_203081 | JGI IMG/M metagenome (GOLD analysis project Ga0315533, IMG submission 203081) | Salt marsh sediment microbial communities from the Plum Island Ecosystem LTER, Massachusetts, United States - Salt Marsh Sediment SW1601-30 ... | reverse complement strand
CCTGTGGAGCCGCCTGTGGAGCCGGTGCAGTTTCCGGTGTATAGCCAGCGGGACCCCAGATGGCAGGGTGACCAATTAGGGCCGGACCGGGGGGGCGGGACGATCGGTGGGGCGGGGTGCGCGGTGACGTGCGCGGCGATGGTGGCGACGGCGGCAGGCTGCCAGGTGACGCCGGGGGAATTGAACAGGTGGTTGTGTGAGAACGCGGGGTTCACAGGCGCTCCGCGTAATTTGTTGAATTGGGAGAAGATGGCGGCGTTCTGTCCGGTGCTGGAGTGGCGAGGGAAGCGGGTGTGGCGGGAGGGGCCGGCGGATATGGAGATGGTGCGGCGGGAGTTGGAGTGGGGGCCGGTGATCGCGGAGGTGGATTTCGATTACACGGACCGGGACGTGGATCAGCATTTCGTGGTGTTGCTGGAGATGGAGGGCGACGACGAGGCGGAGATTGCGGATCCGTGGGATGGGATGAGAGTGGGGTTGGTCGAGAGATACTTCAATCCGGAGTGGGCGGCGCCGGATGGGAAGGTGGCGCGGGTGATCACGGGGCTGAGGTTGTTGGTGGCAAAGTGCTAGCCAGGTTAAGGCTGAGGTTAAGGCTGAGGTTAAGGCTGAGGTTAAGGCTGAGGTTCAGGTAAGACCTGGCGGAGGAGCGAGATGGCTAGAAAGACTAAGCGGCGAACGGCAAAGCGAAAGACGAAGCGAAAGCCGGCGAAGGTGGTGCGGGGGTTCGCGGCGAACGCGCGGAAGATCGCGAAGCGGCAGGGGATCTCGATGAAGCGGGCGCGGGCGATCCTGGCGGCGGGTGCACGGCGGGCGAGCGCGGCGGCGAAGCGGCGGAATCCGAGACTGAAGAGAGTGAAGGCAAAGCCCAAGCGGCGCAGCGCGAGACGGAAATAAGGTTAAGGCTGAGGCTAAGCCCGCCTCAGTCTTAGACATTTCGCGTAGTGAATATGTATCATAAACGGGCGCGGCGGGTGACGTGTGCGGCTGCGTCTCGATACAGGAGAGTTGGAGACAAGCGAAATGCAAGGTGCGCCGGGGGAATTTAGTACGGAGTTGTTGAAGCGGATGGAGCGACTGACGCCGAAACAGCGGCTGGCGATTCCCCAGATCGTGCGCTGGCGTGGGGAGAACAGGCCGTGGAAGGGGCTTTTCCAGGGTGAGGAGCGCGTCTGCAATGAGGCGACGTTCTGGCGGAGGGACCGGGGATGGTGGCACCAGGAGTTATTCCGGGAGGTGCTGACGCAGGCGCAGCGGGAGTACGATGCGGCGGTGCTGCGGACGTCGGTGCAGGACGCGGCGGAGGGGCTGAGGAAGGCGGCGCCGCTGGCGACGGAGTTGCTGGGGGTGTTGATCGCGGTGGCGCTGCGGGGGTTGGATGAGAATACGCCCCCGGCGGCGCGGAAGATGGTGGCGCTGACGGGGGATGAGAAGCCGTCGGTGATGCTGCGGGCGGCGGACCGGTTGCTGGCTATGGGCATGAAGGCGGCGCTGGGGGTGTTGGACCGGGCGGACATTGAGACGGCGGTGAAGGGGCTGGGTGGCGCGGATGAGCGGTTTGCGGCGCTGCTGGCGGAGTTACGCGGGTTGGACGGGGATGGATGAGTCGTTGGCCGGGATGGAGGCAGAAGAAGGCTATCTTGCGGGCGGCGGGGTACGAGCCGCACGAGTTGCAGGAGGAGGCGCACCGCTGCGACGCACGGGTGATGGCGGTGTTCGGTGCGGAGCGAAGCGGGAAGAGCAAGTGGGCCGGGATGGAGGGGCTGGCGCGATTGCCGTGGAGTGAAGAGATTGCGATCGCGGGGCAGGAGTACGGGCGCACGTTAAAAGAGTTCGGATACCTGGTGGAGGGCCTGCGGGTGATTGGGGGGCTGGGGCGGGTGTCGGCGCCGGCGCGGGGGCAGCAGCAGTGCTGGGCGAAGAGCGGCTGCCACGTGCGGACGATCTCGCTGAACGATGGGCCGGAGGAGTTGACGGGAACGGGTGAGGCGTTCGACGTGGTGATCCTGGCCGAGGCGGGCTTGATGCGGTACGAGGCGTTCCACGCGGCGCGCGGGCGGGTGGCGGAGACGCGGGGCGTGGTGCTGATGGTGGGGACGCTGTGGGACAACTTCGGCTGGTACGCGGACTTCTACCGGGCTTTCGCGGGGCCGAATGTTTACGGCGGCGCGCGCTTCTCGTTTCCGGCCTGGGTCAACCGTGCGGTTTATCCGCTGGGGAGGGAGGATCCGGAGATCGAGGAACTGCGCAAGAGCCTGCCGGAAGACGAGTTCAGGCGGCGGGTGGCGGCGGAGTTGGTGCCCTCGCCGGCGCGGATATTCCCGGAGTTCAACCACGTGACGCACGTGGGGGTGTATCCGTTCGACGAGGAGCGGCCGGTGACGTTGTGGATCGATCCGGGCTATTATCCCTCCGCGTACTGCGTGCTGGCGGTGCAGTTTTACCCGGGGGAATGGCCGGAGGTGCGGGTGATCGATGAGGTGTACGAGCATCACCGGGTACACGCAGATGTGATCGAGATTTGCCGGGGGCGGGAATGGTGGGATGTGGCGTGGGACGCGGTGATCGATTTCGCCGGCCGGCAGCACCAGGCGGAGAAGAGCGCGGAGGAGGTGTGGGGGGAACTGACGGGGATCTGGCCGCGCTCAGAGCAGGTGGGGATACTGGATGGGATCACGCGGCACCGGACGTTTCTGCGGGATCCGGGGACGGGGGAGGCGCGGATCGGGTTTGATTTGAGGTGCACTAATGGGATCGCGGAATATGGATCGTACAAGCGGAAGACGGACCGGCGGGGGAACGTGGTGAGCGATATGCCGAACGAGCTCGATAAGACCACCGGGCACGCGATGAATGCGGTGGCGTACGGGCTGGTGGATAAGTATGGGTACGTGGAGCATCGGGCGCAGGGGGGAAGGCCGGGGCAGAGGCGGTTGCCGAGGCGGGGATAGGGGCCAGGGAGTAGAGGGATGAAGCCGAGGGAGATTACGACGGAGTTTGTGCAGAGCAGGTACGATGCGCTGTCGCTACGATGGTCGGATCGGAATACGCGGATGGACGACTACGAGAAGCTGTATCTGTTGAATACGTGGGAGACAGCGCCGGAGCCGGACGAGCGGCGGATCAGCGCGCCGGTGTGTTTCAACACGGTGGAGAGTTTCCGGACGCTCCTGCTGACGCGGCCGCCGGTGATCAGCGTGCCGGTGAGCGAGGTGAAGGCGGTGGCGACTGACCAGGCCGACCAGATCGAGAAGTTTTTATACGGGGTGTGGTATCAGGGCCGGGTGCTGGATGCACTGAATCTGGCGGAGTGGCACGCGAGTTGTTTGGGCGAGGGCGTGCTGCGGTGCGTCTACGATCCGGAGGCCGTGGAGGATGAGTTGCCGCTGGTGGTGCAGGCGCTGGACCCCAGGACGGTGTACGCCAGTCCGAGCGGACGGGAGGGGCAGGACCTGGAGGTGATCCACAGTTTCAGGCGGGCGCGGCGGGAGATCGAGGCAGCGTGGGGGGAGTTGAAGCGGGGGCCGGAGGCGGGGGCGAATCTGGAGGAGTGGCTGGACGAGGAAGTGGATTTTGTGGACTACTGGCGGGTAGACGTGGAGGAAGTCAAGGAGCCGGTGGCGGAGAGGCGGGCGGTGGACGAGGGGGAGGAGCCGGAGGGTGTGCTGGCCAGGCTGGTGGCGATGGCGAAGCGGGCGCTGAAGGCGGGGGCTCCTGAGCCATTAGCCGTTAGCGGGGAGCAGTTAGAGGGGGAGGAGCCGGGGGAAGCGGCGGAAGGGGAGCAGCCACGGTTGCGGAAGGTGCGGCGGCGGGTGGTGACGAACTGCGTAGTAGTGGAGGATCAGTTTCTGAAAGAGCCGGTGCGGGTGCCGGGGTATAAGCGGCTGCCGTTCGTCAGGTACGCCGGGATCGCGACGCCGCTGGCGGACGAGAATGGTTCACTGAGTGTGTTGTTCCCGATCACAGGCGGCAGCAGGAAGAACGGGGCGATGGGGTTGGCGGCGGGGATCAACGAGCTGCTGGCGATGAAGCAGAGACTGATCGAGATGTACGCGAACGGGGCGATGATCACCGACGATACCGATCTGGAGATCGACTTCAGGCCGGGGGCGGTGAACGTGATGCGGAAGGGGGCGCAGTGGAGTTTCCTGGTGCCGCCCGGGCCGCATCCGGCGGTGGACCAGCAGATGGCGTTGGTGGAGCGGTTGATCCAGGATGCGACGGTGAGCGCGGCGATGCAGGGGCGGTATCAGGGGACGGTGAGCGGGATCGCGCTGAGTGCAATAAATAATCCGGTGCTGATGCGGATCGCGCACCGGCAGCAGATACGGGAGCGGGCCTACCAGGAGTTGAACAAGTTGATATTGTCATTGACGGAGGAGTATGCCCCGGCCGAGGGGTGGTACGTGTGGGGGACGGACCGGCGGGGAGCGACGTTCGAGCTGGCGCTGGACCCGGGGATGATTGGGGGATACTACCGCAACCGGGTGGAGTTGAGTGCCAGTTTGCCGAAGGATGAAGCGGGAGAGGTGATGGGGCTGGCGAACCTGGTGGGGCAGAAGTTGATCAGCCGGGAGACGTTCCTGGACCAATTGCAGAGGATCAAGCATTTGAGCAGCCAGAGCCCGCAGGATGAGATGAAGAAGATACTGCGGGACTTGCTGCTGTTCGAGGGACCGACGGCGGAGAAGCTGGCGCAGGTGGTGCTGGCGGATTATTCGGAGGAGTTGGCGCAGGCATTGGCGCCCGCGCCGGAGCCCCCACCCCAACCCTCCCCCGGTGGGCGAGGGGGAGGAGGGCCGATGCAGGGGATGCCGCCGGGGGTGGTAGCGCCGCAGGCGATGCCGGAGGCGGTGGGGGCCGGGGGGCCGGAGCAGATGGCGGCGATGATGGCGATGATGGGTAATGCGCCGCCGGGCGCCGGACCGCTGGCCGGCCGGGGGGGACGATGAGGGAATTAGTGCATTCGGCGCTGGCGGGGGCGCGGGAGATGGTGGGGGACGTGGTGCACGACCTGCGCGGGGAGGCACGGTTGACTGACGACGAGTTGCTGGCCAGGTACGAGGCGCAGCACCGGGGGAAGCCGTTCGAGATGATCCGGTTCGCGGCGGGGCAGGCAGGGGGCGTGGATGTGCTGGAGGAGGCGCTGAGGTACGAGCGGGAGATGGAGAGGATGATGGCTAAGGCTAAGGTTAAGGTTTAGGCTAAGGCTAAGGCTAAGGCTAAGGTTAAGGTTTAGGCTCAGCAGGAGGTGGATGATGGCTGTAGAACCTGGTACGGGTGGAGGTGGAGTATGGCCAGGCTGGCCAGGCTGGCCGCCGGCGCCGCAGCAGCCGGTGTGGACGCCGCCGAGTTATACGCCGCCGGCGCCAGCGCCAGCGCCGGCGTGGGGCGGGGGTGGTGGGGGCGGAGCGGCGGCTGGGCCTGCGCCCTGGGCGGGGACGATCCCGGGGTGGGGGGCGCTGCCGTGGACGGAGTGGGGGCAGACGCCGTGGGCGAACGTGCCGGAGGGCCGGGCAGGGGAGGCGATGCAGTGGTTCAATACGATGCTCCCCTGGCTACAGGCACAGGTGCAGCAGGGCCAGTGGGGGACGGAGTTCGACTGGCGGAAGGCGATGGACGAGTGGAATCAGGCTTTCCAGGAGTCGCAGTTCGGGTGGCAGAAGGAGTCGGACGTGTGGGGGCGGGGCTTCCAGGAGCAGCAGCTGGCGCAGCAATCGGCGTTGGAGCAGGAGCGCCAGGCGATGGAGACGTTCGGGCGGAGGTGGAGGCCGAGCACGCGGTGGATGTAGGTTGAGGCTGAGGCTGAGGCTGAGGCTGAGGCTGATTTTTGAAACCGGTAACCGGTAAACTTCTATTCTACCGGTTATCTCACCGGTTGAGGTTGAGGTTCGCTCTTAACCTTAGTTCTCAACCTTAAGAGGAGAGGGATGCCGAGTTCGTGGGCCAGACAGCGGGAGATAGAGGAGGCGCGGCTGAGGCAGTGGGCGGCCGAGCGTGGTGTGCCGGCGCGTGCTATCGGCGCGCCGAGGGCGGTCGGGGGACAGGCTGCCGGACGGGCGGGGAAACCGAGCCGGGCGGAGTGGTGGCGGGAGATTGTGCCGACTGTGGCTCCGACTGTGGCGCCGCGGCCGGTGATGCTGCCGACGACGATGCGGCCGTGGGCGGGGCCGAGGTTGCCATGGGGCGGGCCTGCGGGGCCGGCAGCGGGGGTGATCGGTGGGAGGCGAGGGCCGGCTGAGGGACCTGCGGCGATGGCGGGGCTGGGGGAGGTAGCGGGGAGGCCGGGGGCGTGGATGCTGGCGCCGGGGTTGGTGCCGCCGGTGGCGATGAGACCGGAGGAGGTGGAGCCGGTGTTGCCGATGGCCACCTTCGAGAGGGCGCGGGGGCGGATCGGGCGGGTGTGGGAGGCGGTGGGCGCGCCGAGGGAGACGGCGCGGTTGCCGGGGGAGTTGGCGGCGTTGGCGGAGCCGGGGAGGGCATTGCCGGAGGTGGGTAGAGGAGCGGCAGTGATTGGCCCACAGGTGTTGCCGACGGGATTGGGGTTGCAATTGCCGGCGGGGGCGCCGCTGGAGACCTGGAGGAAGGCGGCACCCTGGGCGACGGGGGCGCTGCTGGGTACGCTGGGAGCGGCCTGGCACGACGTGAAGCAGATGCCGTGGCTGGGCAAGCCGGCGAAGGTGGTGGAGGCGCTGCTGAAGACGGGGTTCGAGACGGTGTTGCAGGCGCCGGTGTCGGCAATCGAGGAGACGATCGGGCGGGGGATCACGCAGCGGGCGTCGGGGGAGTATGGGTTGATTCCCCTATCACCGGGGCGGCATCTGACGGAACAACAGAAGCGGATGGCGGGGGATATCGCGGAGCAGCGTGGGATGCCGACCTGGATCGCGCAGCAGGGGGTGCTGGCGGCGGCGCGGTTGGGTACGTCGAGTGTGCGGGAGTTGGCGTTGGAGCAATATGGGGCGGGGGTGGAGACGGAGCGGATGCTGGGGCGGCTGGGGCTGATGGGGTATTCGTCGTACGAGGCGCAGGTGGAGGGGCTGCACCGGCTGGGGGCGGGGGAGGACATCGAGACGGTGATCGGCGGCCGGCAGATCGATACGTACGAGCCATCGGAGGAGGAGAAGGCGGCGTTCAAGGCCTACGTGGCGGGGGTGCGGGCGGAGGATGGGGACCAGGCGGCGCAGGCGGCAGGGCAGCGGGTGGCGGAGACGGGGGTGATCCCGGGGTCGAGCGACATGGGGAACGAGATATTATTCCAGATGGGGTTGGATCCATTGAACTTATTGGACATCGGGGTGTGGAGGCGGGGATTTGAGGCGCGGCGGGCGCGGGCGGCAGGGAGGTTTGCGGAGGAGGCGGGGCAGTACGCGGACGAGGTGGCGGATGGGGTGAAGGTGGCGCTGGGCCACGTGGATGATGGGGCGCGGGCGGTGGGGCGGGCGGACGATGCGGACCTGGTGAAGGCGCTGCGGGGGGTGTGGGAGCGGATGAATCCCCTGGCGCCGACGGAGCGGGCGGCGGCGGAGACGGCGGCGAACACGGTGTACCAGGTGGTGACGCCAGGGCTGATGGAGGTGGACAGCGCGGACGGGGCCAGGGCGATGGTGCGGGCGCTGGTGGAGGAGCCTGGGAGGTTGGTGCAAGGTCTGGGTGCGGTGCCTGTCAGTGAGGCGGCAGAGGAGGCGCGGCCGCTGCTGGCGGCGGTGGCGGGGAAGCTGGATGATTTCAAGAGTCTGCGGCCGGGGAAGTTCGACCGGCTGGCGTTCCTGGAGGAGTTGGATGGAGCGGTGATGGATACGGCGCTGGAGATCGCGGGGGTGGGGAAGAAGGAGCGAGGAGCGTACCGGCAGTTCGTGGATGGGTACCGGGGTTTGACGGGCGAGTTTTATCTGAGGACGCCGGGGTACGCGGCGCGAAACGCGATGGGCGACCTGGTGACGATGGCGTGGGACGGGGTGTTGACGCTGGACGGGCGGGGGCAGATAGATGATTTCCTGAAGCGGTACGGGCCGACGACGCGGCGGATGCGGGGGGTGGCGGGGGGGCCGCAGGCGATGGAGATATTTGGCAGGGAGAGCCGGCTGCCGGGTGTGTTTGGGGAGGTGAGTAAGTGGGCGGGCAAGAAGATCGGGGCGATGGAGGAGGGGCGCTATAGCAGGGCGTTCTATAAGGCGTTGACGGACGTGCACGGGCGGACGTGGCGGCCACGGCTGCCGGATGAGTTGAGAGCATTAGTGGCGCCGGAGATGGCGGACGCGATCGAGGCGGGGTTGCGGACGGGCGTGAACGGGGACGAGTTCGTGCGGGCGGTGGACAGGGCGCTGGGGGCGGAGGGAGCGGGCGGGCTGGTGGACGTGGGGCGGTATCTGGATGATTCGAACGACTTGAGCGTGGGGCTGCGGCTGGACCTGGAGACGCGACTGGCCGGGGTGACGGACGTGGGCGACGTGGATGGGGTGATTGATGAGACGCTGGATGCGGTGCGGGCCAGGGCAGGGGCGGCGTTTGCGACGGACCCTACACCTCCCGGACGGCAACAATGGTCACAGTTCGAGTCGCTGCAGGATCTGCGGGAGGAGCAGGGGGCGTTGGACGGGCTGGGCAAGGCGATGGGGGTGCCGGACGAGGAGATCGCGCGGGCGCAGAAGGCGTTGGAGGATGCGCTGGCGGCGGGAGAGGCGGGGATCAACCAGGCGGAGGAGGAGCTGATCGCACAGGCGGCGACGCACTTCGACGGGGACAGTGCGAACCTGGTGCGGGCGGTGAGAGCGAAGGCGGGGCAGCGGGGGATGGAGGTGCGGGCGGAGGTGGACCGGCTGAGGGCGGAGGCCTGGCGGATGTACCGGGAGTTGAAGGAAGAGGGGAAGCAAGCCCAGGCGGGATACGTGTGGCAGTTATACTTCGAGGAGGTGGGGCGCGCGCGGCTGGCGGAGCAGACGGAGCGGGTGGGATGGATGCAGGACGGGCTGGGGCAGTTGAAGCGGATGGCGCGGGGGGAGACGTTCGAGGAGGTGGTGGGGCGGCCGGCGCAGGCAGTGGTGGACGAAGCGCTGGCGGGGTTGCGGAGTCTGGCGGGGGACGTGGCGGCGCGGCAGGCGAAGTTGCGGCGGCTGGGGCTGGATGACTTCGTTGATTTCGACAAATCGCTGGATGCCAGACGCCTGGCGGTGGACACGGCGGAGGCGGAGAGCTGGCGGCTGCTGGCGATGAATCCGAGCCGGGACGGGCTGGACGTGGTGATGGATGTGCAGGTGCAGGTGGACCGGGCGGGGCGGGCGGCGGCGTCTGAGATGGAGTACGCGCGTACTCAAATGCTGGCGGGGAAGATGAGCCTGGACGAGTATCACAAGGTTGGGGAGCAGGTGTGGGGGGGCTACTTCCGGGATGCGCCTCACCGGTGGGACCTGGCGCGGGCAGAGTTGGCGGAGTTGCCGCTTGCGGCGGGGGCGCAACAGCGGGCGTTGCAGGCGCTGGGGTGGCCGGCGGAGCAGGCTGGGAAACTCTCGACGGAGGAGATCAAGGCGGTGCTGGGCGGGGGGGTACGATGGGATGCGCTGCTGGAGGGGCCGACGATGCCGCTGGAGGAGGCGCTGCGGGGGACGCTGGGGGACGTGGCGCGGGCGGCGGGGCTGGACGTGACGCGGGCGGCGGACTGGACGCCGGCGCAGTGGGACAGTCTGGCGATGAGGGCGGATGCGCTGCGGAACCAGGCGGGGGCGCGGGCGAGTACGGCGGGGCGGATGGCGCAAGCGGCGGTGGAGACGGCGGCGGAGGCGGCGGCGGGCGGGGCGCGGACGGTGGAGGCGGGGATGGAGTTGGCGTGGCCGGCGAACGTGGACGACGTGGCGCGCTCCATGGGGATCAAGCCGCAGGCGGCGACAGCGGACGACTGGGCACGGGTGGCGGATTACTGCGAGCAGAAGGGGACGGCGGGGCGGTTGCTGGGCGAGGAATATGGACGGCGGTCACTGGCGGCGCAGGAAGCGGAACGGCTGGCGGAGTTGGGGCAGGTGGGGGGGGCGGAGGCATACCGGTGGCTGGAGGTGGGGGAGGAGGCGCGGGGGCTGGCGGGGGGTGTAGCGGAGGAGGCGCCGCTGACGGCGGAGAGAGCGGGGCGGTTGGCGGGGGCGCGGGAGGTGGAGGTTTTCGAGGGCAGCGCGGCTGAGAGTGAATACCTGGGGATGGGCCGGGTGAGGGTCGGGCGCCGCGCAGACGAGTCACCTGTAAATTTGGTGCTGATGCGCAGCATGGAGGCGGACGACGTAGTGGGGCGCCCGGTGTTACCGAGCGTGCAATCGGCGGTACACGAGGGAGTGCATGCGTTCTTTTCTGAAAATCCAGAGGTGGGACACAGGGCAATAGCGCGGCTGAAGGAGGTGGCGCCATCGGGGAATGAGTTTGAGCACCTGACACAGATTGGTGAATTTTATCATCTGGACCCGGCGGCGCTGGAAGTGCAGGCGCCGGAGTTATATGACATAGCGCATGAGTGGCTTGGGGAGCCGGCGATAGGACGAGGCATCCGGGAGGCTGAAGCGCCGGCGCGTGTGGTGGCGGGGCCGGGGATGTACGATGCGGCGGGGAGGCCGGTGGCGCGGGAGGCGGCGGAGCGGGCGAGGCGGGTGCAGTTGCCGGTGATCGAGCGGGCGGTGGAGATGGTGCCGGAGGCGGAGCGGAGGGGGCGCGGGCTGGCAGGGGCGGGGTTTGAGGAGCAGCAGGCGCGGTTGGCGGAGAAGTATGGGGACGTGGGGGATATGGCCAGGGCGCGGGCGGGGCTGCTGCGGGACGGGCGGCGGCTGGGCGAGGGGGTGGAGGTACCGGCGGTGGTGGTGAAGGCGACGACGAGGAAGGAAGCGGGGATTTATATTCTGGAGTTGGCGGACGAGAAGGGCCAGGTGGTGAGCACTCATTGGTTCGAGCGCTGGCCGGAGGTGCGGCAGGCGCGAGACGAGGCGCGGAAGATCATAGATGCCGGGCAGCAAGGGCGGGGGGCGACGACGGGGACGGCGGTGACGGCGTGGAAGGCGGACGACGTCTTGCGGGCGGACCGGAGGGCGGCGGCGGCGGGAGGGTATGCGACCCCTCCGACGCTGGCGGATATGGCGGCGGTGGTGGAAGACCAGGAGTTGGGGGCGCTGGAGAAGGTGCGGGCGGGGCTGAAGGGGGACTGGGGGCGGCTGGACCAGGTGGCCGGAGGAGAGGTGCCGATGCCAGTGCGCAACCAGTTGAAGAAGTGGCTAAACGAAGACGTGATGCGGAACTGGTCAGGGACGCGGGCGGTGGAGGTGGAGACGGCGCGGCAGGCGGCGGACTTCGCGCTGCTGGACTACAGCGGGGGGCGCAAGGTGGTGGATAACTGGCTGTCGCTGGTGTGTCCTTATACGTTCTGGAAGACGAGGAGCGGGAGGAACTGGGTGCTGCGGGCGATGGCGCGGCCGGGGGCGCTGGGGGCGTTCGTGCGGGGGCGGCAGGCGCTGGCGCGGCAGAACCGGGAGCGGGGATACAGGGGGCGGTTCGAGGGGAAGGTGGAGATAGCGGCGAAGTTTCTGCCGGAGTGGACGGGGCAGGCGGTGTTCGTGGACCCGCAGGCGTTGTTGATGCCGTGGTCGCAGATACTGGGACCGGAATGGACGGATGATCCGGCGGAGGCAGAGAACGCGGTGGAGTACGCGTACCGCCTGGGGCAACGGCTGGGGGTGCGGCCTTACGGTTTTATCGAGTGGCCGTTGCAGTACTACGGTTGGATCGGGGAGAAATCGGAGATCGGGTACGTTCTCCCCCACACAGGGGCGGCGCAGGCGCTGACGACGATGGCGCGGGAGGTCAGCCCGGCGGCGGCGGAGAGGATACCGCCGGGCGGGGTGAATCTGGAGGCGATGGTGCGGCGAGGGGTGGGGCTGCCGGAGCAGGAGCCTTACCAGGCATATCGAGTATCCAGGATGCTGAGCGACATGGCGGGGGAGGATGCGGGCCGGACGGGGGCGGCGCTGCTGGCGGCGGAGTTGCAGCGGCTGGTGGCCACGGGGGAGTTGACGTTGGTGGAGGCGATGGCGGAGGGCGGCGGGAACGTGGGGCGGCTGGCGGGGGCGGAGGGATGGTCACCTGAGGAATTGGCAGCGGGGCAGGAGATGCTGCGGGAGGCGGTGCAGCGGGCGGGGCTGGAGCGGGGGACGGCGGCGCTGACTTCATTTGCGGCCGGGATGCCACTGACGATGTATCCGGCGGGGGAGAGGGCGCAGGTGGAGTTGCAGCGGGAGCGACAGGGAGTGATGTGGTCACCGCTGACGGAGCGGGGCGGGCGGGAGGCGCTGAAGGCGTGGGAGGCTGAACATCCCCAGGAGGTGACCAGGCGGACGATGTACGGCGCGCTGCCGGGGGCGGAGGAGTACGAGGGGTGGACGCCGGGGGAGGCGCGGGCGTCGAAGGCGTACGCGGCGGAGAAGGATGAGATCGATGCGACGTACGATGAGGCGGCTGACGATTTGCTGAGGCGGGAGCCGTGGAACAAGGCGGGGGTGCAGGAGTTAGAGGATCAGCGGCAGGCGGAGTTGGACGTGCTGCGGGATAAGTACGGGATGGCGGCGGAGGAGGGGGCGGAGTACAGGCCCTGGTCGGTGTTTGGGGCGGGGCCGGAGGAGGCAGCGGGGATACGGCGGGAGGAGGTACTGGCAGCGGTGAGCGGGGCTATGCCACACAGCGACGATTTCCGGGACGAGGAGACGGGGGAGGTGGATTACGATGCGTACGAGACAGCGCGGGATAAGTTTTTTGCGGACCTGCCGGCGGCGATGGCGGGGGATGAGAGGCTGGCGGCTGTTGCGGGAGTTATGGCAGAAGAGGTGGGGCGTGTGGCTGGGGGAGTGGCGGGTGGAAGGGCGGGGTATCCGCGTATGCCTGTACGGGAGGAGCGGGTCGCTGTGCCGGAGGATCTGCTGGAGGGGGTTGACCAGGGGGCGGTAGAGGAATACTGGCGGCGGAACGATCGTCCACTGGAGGCGGCGCAGCGGGTATGGGAGGAGACGGTGTACCGGCCGGCGTGGGAGGCATACCATGGAGCGGTCGAGCGGGGGATGGAGAAGGGGGACGCGTACGAAGGGATGATCGAGGCGGCGGGTGCGGTGCGGGCGGGCGACCTGGTGGGGGCGATCCAGGAGCAGTATCCAGGGCGGTGGACGGATGAGGAACTGGGGGAGGCGCTGAAGGGGGTGACGTTCCCGGCGGTGGGGGAGGTGACGACGCTGCGGAAGCCACCGGAGGAGCGGGAGTTATCGGAGGCGCAGGAGGCGTTCTGGGATTTCTACAACGAGCAGTTACCGCCCGGACAGCTGGCGACGGGGGCGCGGGACTACACGCTGGTGCAGTTGGTGCTCGATGCGGAGACGCGGGGGACGGCGACGACGGAGCAGTACCAACGGGCATTGGAGTTTATGCAGGGGTGGAAGGCGGAGCATTTCGACCGGGAGGAATGGGGCACGCCGGAGGATTGGGCGCAGGCGCGGGAACTGAATGAGGAGTTCCAGGCGCTGGCGGAGCAGGAGTTCCCGGGGATTGATGATTTACTGGACCGGTATTATGACTTGTCATTGACGGAGCGGCGGGCGTTCCGGGAGGAACATCCGGAGATCGGGGAGTATTACGATCTGCGGGATGAGTTTGGGGAGCGGGAAGGAAATGAGGTGTGGGCGTGGTTCTATCTGGGAGCGGGGGCTGGGGCTGGGGCTGGGGCTGGGGCTGGGGCCAGGAGGCAATACTACAGGCGGTACTATGGTGGTGGTGGGCGGCGGTACGCGGGTGAGAGGTTCGGGGGGACGCGGTATCCGCCGAAGGTGTATCTGGAGACGCCCTCGCCGTGGCAGGGGGCGCTGAGGACGGAGGGGTTCGGGGAGGAGTTCGAGCCCAGGCGGGGGGCGACGCCGTGGTTGATTCAGGCGTCGCGACGGGTGGAGCCGCTGCCGTGGTTGAAGACGAAGTGGTAGGGGGAAGGCTAAGGCTAAGCCTTAACCTCAACCTCAACCTTAACCTTAAAGGAGGTGAGAGAGGATGGACGTGTTGAGTTTGTGGGAAGCGGTGATGGCGTTTTTCCAGGATGCGCGGTTGTATACGATCCTGGGGCTGATCGTCGTGGACGTGGTGCTGGGTGTGGCGGTAGCGATCAAGAACGGGTGCTTTAAGTGGCATCTATTGGCGATGTTCTACCGGACGATGGTAGCGCCGTACGTGCTGGGTTACCTGGCGCTGTACGTGATGTTCAGGGTGGTGCCGGGCCTGGCGGGGATCGTGGGGCAGGGGCTGGACTACGTGGCGTTTGGGACGATCGTGGCGAATGTGTTGGGAAGTATTGTCACGCACTTGCAGGCGTTGGGGCTACAACATGATAAGGTCTTAACCGGTAGCGATGACGTGTTGCAGTGAGTGATGCATAGGAGATTTTGGAGGGTGAGAGATGACTGAGGAATTGACGGGTCAGGCTGGAGGGGTTGGCGAGCAGGCCCTCTCCCCCGGCCCCTCCTCCATGGGGGGAGGGGAGCAGGGGGGGCAGGCGACAGCCGGCGGTGGTGCGGCCGGAGTTGCCGGGGGCGCGCCGACAACCGAAGGCGCTGCGCCGGCGATAGCCAGGAAGGTCAAGCTTGAGGAGTTGCCGGAGTTCCGGGCGTACCAGGCGGCTTTCGACAGGCGGTACGAGCAGTTGAGGCTGCATCTGGAGCAGGAGCGGCAGCAGAGAGGAGCGATGCAACAGCGTCTCGATGAGGCGCAACTTGCTAACGCGGATCCTGAGGAGGTGGCGGCGTATTACCGGCAGCAGTTAGCGCAGGTGCAGCAGGAGCAGCAGAACGCTCAGGCGGCGATGGCGCTGAGGCAGCAGGTGGACGACGCGGCGGGGAAGATGCTGGCCGAGCACGGGCTGGACGTGAATACGCCCGGGCTGGACTGGGATGGCGGGCCGACCTGGGAGGGGTACGCAAAGTTGGCGGAGAGTGTGGCCAAGATCGAGGCGTTGAGGGCATCGGAACAGGCGAAGACGACGAGCGCCGAGGTGAGCCAGGCGGCCCAGGCGGCGAAGGTGACAGCACTGGAGCAGGCCGGGGTGACGAAGGTGAGCACGGCGACAGGAGCAGCGCCCTCGGGAGCAAATCCCATCGCGGACATCAAAGATCCCAACGTACTACTGAGGATGGCATTGGCCCCGAAAAAGGGAGGGCGCTAGAGTATGGAGGATTAGGAGATGGCGTTTACAGTGAACGATTATGCGAAACAGGAGACGGACCCGCTGCGCAAGGGTATCCTGATGAACTTGCTGCGGTACTCGAATGTTCTCGGGTTGGTGCCATTCGAGAACGTGAACGAACTGGACAGTATCGCAGTGCGGTGGGAGACGTTGCCGGAGGCAGCGTTCCGCAAGATCAATGACGGATACACGGAGGGCAGCGGGCGGACCGAGCAGATCACCGAATCGGTGAAGGGTCTCGGGGGTGACGTGGACTTCGACCGGGTGTTCGACAAGGTGAGCAACTACATCGAGCATCCACGGGTGACGCAGACGAAGATGAAGACGAAGGCAACGGCGTTCGTTTTCAATTACTACTTCGTCAGGGGCAGCCCGGTGCTGGATGCGGACGGGTTCTACGGGCTGGAGTACCGGGTGGACAACCTGCCGGCGCGGCAGAAGTTTGCGCTGGGGGCGGCGGGGACGCCCTACGACTGCACGGTGGACGTGGCGCATGAGCATGGTTTCCTGGACGGGTTGCACGAGCTGAACGCGCTGGTCGGGGGGGCGGACGCATATTTCTGCAACTTCGGTATGCGCCTGGGGCTGGGGAAGGTGCTGCGGCGGCTGGGGCTGCTGGACACGACGAAGGATCAGTTCGACCGGGAGGTGTACGGTTTCGGTGGAGCGCCGATCATCGACGTCGGGTTGCAACACGACCAGGCGACGGAGATCATCATCGACACCGAGGACCCGGGCGACGGCGTCGGCGACACGACTTCGATCTACGCGGTGAAGTTCGGGCTGGACGACGGGCTGATCGGGATCCAGTTGGACAATCTCGAGGCGTACTGGGTCGGGGGAGACGAGCACGAGCTGGAGGCGAAGCCGGCCAAGCGGTTGAGGATCGACTGGTGGGTGGGCCTGGCCGGGTTCGGCTCTTACTACGCGGCGCGGATGTACAATCTGATGCCGGCCGGCGACTGGACGTAGGAGGTGTGAGATGGCTTTGAAAGGACGAATGAGCGGAAGTGCGTTCGATACGCTGCTGATGCTGCGAAAGAGCACAGATGGCAGCCTGACGACGACCGGGACCTGCGAGGGGGTGGACGTGGGTGAGACGCCGGTGGATGGCATGACGGTGAAGGTGGTCGTGCCATCGGCTTGCGCTACCACCACGCTCCTGGTGGAGGTGCAGGTGGCAGGGACGGACACGGATGGTTCCTACGCGACAGTGGCGCAGAGTGAATTGATCACAGCAGCCGGGGAGTACGATGTCCGGTATGCGAGCCAGCGCCAGTACGTGCGTGGGAAGTTCAGTGTGGCGGGGACGTCGCCGGACTTCGGGGCAGTGGAAGTGGGCGTCGTGCCGCACGGGTTCTAGGCAAGGGTAAGGTTGAGGCTAAGGTTGCTAAGGCTAAGGTTGAGGTTGAGGTTAGTCCTTAACCTTAATCTTAGTCCTCAACCTTAGTCCTCAACCTTGACTGGGGGACTGGATGAGGCTGGCGATTGGGCTGCCGCATATCGGGGCGTTCTCGGGTAAGTTCGTGGACTGTTACGTGGGGCTGCGGAAGCCGGCGGAAGGTTACCGGCATCTGCGGGTGGGGGGTGCGCCGGTGGATATCGCGAGAAACGAGTTGGTGCGGCGGTTCCTGGCGGGGGAGGGGGAGTGGCTGTTGCAGATCGACAGCGATATGGGTTTTGCGCGGGAGAGTCTGGCGCGGTTGTTCGAGAGGACGCAGGAGAGGCCAGAGATACGGATGATCAGCGCGTTGTGCTTTACGCGCTACGTGCCGCCGCTGCCGACGATCTTTCGCGACGTGACGCGGGTGCGGGATGACGGGCGGGAGTATTTGCGGATACAGTGCCGGGAGACGATGGAGTGGCTGGAGAAGCATCCGGAGGCGTTGACGGAGTGTCCCTGCGTGCTGGAGCCTGCGCCGGACGATGCGCTGGTGCGGGCGGATGGGAGCGGAGGCGCTTTTTTGTTGGTGCACCGGGAGGTATTCGAGACGCTGGATGAGCCGTGGTTCGAGCGGGATGCATTGAAGAGGGGAGAGGACTTTTACTTTTTCCAGAACGCGCGGCGGGCGGGGTTCGAGTTGTGGGTGGACCGGAGCGTAATCTGCGGGCACGAGTGGGGTGAGGGGCAATACATCGGCCCGGAGACGTTCGTGGTGTATCAGAGTTTGTATCCGCTGGAGCGATTGATCGAGACGTAAGGAGGCGAGCGATGGGAGGCAGGAGCAGGTCTACTGTGTTGGAGGGGAAGTTGGTGCGGATTCTGGACGGGAGGACGTGGGATCTGACGCTGGCGGAGGGTGGGCACGCGGGGCTGGAGGGTGTGCTGAGGGAGTACGAGGGGCAGGACGTGGTGATAAAGATTGAGCGTCAAGCGCCAAGGGTCAAACGCCCGGAGGGATGACGTGACGGCGGTTCTGGTGATGGGGACGGGGAAATGCGGATCGAGCGCGGTGGCGGGGGCGCTGCGGCGACTGGGAGTATGGATGGGCGACGAGTTTGTGGAGGGAAGATATTACCCGGTGTATGAGGATGCGGAGATGGCCGGGGCGGTGGAAAGGATCATCAGGGCTCGTGTGGAGGATGTGGCGCTGGCGGGGAATCCATTCGAGGGGCTGGTGGAGGCGCGGCGAGAGCGGCCGGTGTGGGGGTTCAAATATCCGAGATTGATCTGGGCAATCCCCTGGCTGTTGGACCTCCTGGACGACGTGCGGATTATCGTGGTGAGCAGGAATAGGGCGGACACGATCGCCAGTTGCAGTCGCAGTTATGGGTTATCGGAGGAGCGGGCGAACGCGTGGTACGATTGTGTTTCCGGTGCTATCGGGGAGTTTGTGTCGGATTGGTGCGGACCGGCTTTGCAGGTGCAGTATGAGACATTACTGAAGGATCGGCGGGGGGAGGTTGGACGGCTGGCAGAGTTTGTGTTTGGTGGAGAGGTGGAATTGGAGCGGATAGAGGCAGCAGTGGAATCCATAGCGCGGCAAAGCCGCAAATCTGCAAATCAGCAAATGCATAAGAAAGGGAGTAGGGAGCAGGGAGCAGGGAGCAGGGAGTGATGATGGCGATAGTGGTGGCGGTGGTGCTGGGGGCGCTGGAGTGGCGGGCGGTGCGGGCAAATATGGGGGCGGAGTGGAACGGGTACGGGGCGATGTTGGGGACGCTGCGGCGGGATAATGCGGCGCCGATGCGCTACCGGGTGCTGGTGCCGTGGGTGCTGGTGGGGTTAACAAAGGTGTTCAGGTTCCGGATCACTCCGGCACATTACCAGGTTGCGAAGGTGGCGTTGTTGGCCGGGGCGCTGGCGGTGGCGGAGGCGCTATTGGGGATGACGGGGATGCTGGCGCTGGCGGTGCTGGTGGCGGCCACGTTCGAGTTCGATTATTGGGATTGCTACGCGGAATTGTTGGGGGCAGGGCTGGTGCTGAGCGGGTCGCCGTGGATGGCGGCGCTGGGCGGGTTGGTGTGGGGGTTGAGCAGGGAGACGGCGATGATCGCTCCTGTGCTGGGCTTGCTGGCCGGGGGGCCGTGGTGTGGATTGGCGGCCGGCCTGGGGCCCGTGGCGCTCGCGGCGGTGCGGCTGGTACAGGGGCGAACGTCTCTGTATTGCGAGCGCTGGGAGTTGAAGGTGTACAACGCGCCGGACCTGGCGGGGGCGTGGAGGCGGGAGGACGTGGGGCCTTATTTCTCGCTGCTGTGGAGTGTGGGGACGCTGGCGGCGGTGGTGTGGGGACGTGGGAGGATGCCTGGCGCGCTGGCGGCGACGGCGGGGGTGGCGCCGGTGTGGTTGGCGGCGGGGTGGCTGATGGCGAGGGGACGGGAGACGCGGATGTTTATGCCGTGCGCGTTGTGGATGGCGGCATGCCTGGGCGACTGAGGTTGAGGGTTGAGGTTAAGGTTTAGGAGGGAAGGATGGCCGTGGGTAGGACAATCAAAGTAGGGCCTATCGCGTACACCATGCGGGAGATTGGGGATCTGCACGATGGTGGGAAGAGGTTGTTCGGTCAGGTGAATTATGACGATTGTGAGATATTGATACACGCTGGCAATGCGGCGCAGCAGAGGCGGCAGACAGTGTGGCACGAGATCGTGCACATCATTCTGACGCAGGCTGGGCGTAACGAGGATAGCGGGAATGAGCAGCTGGTGGATGCGCTGGCTTACGGCTTGATGGATGTGATCGAGAGTAATCCGTGGCTGACGGAGGGGACGAAGGCAGGGAGTAGAGGAGGAAACAATGGCAGAGAAGACGCGGGCTGAGTTGGTGGCGGAGGTGGCCAGGAGATTTGGTCACTATAAGACCGGGACGGCGACGGGGGGCTCCACGACGACGGTGGTGGATACGGCGGGGTTGTACGCGCCAGACGACTACTGGGTGGGGCACTACGTCTATATTCTGGAGGATGCAGGCGGTGGTGGGGCGGCGCCCGAGGCCGAGGAGCGGCCGGTGACGGATTACGACCAGGGGACGGCGACGTTGACGGTGGATCCGGCTTTCACGGCGGCGGTGGCCAGTGACGACACGTACCAGGTGCTGGCGGTGCGGAGGGCAGAGATCGAGGCGGCGATCAATGCGGCGATCGTAGATGCTGGTCTGTCGTGGCCGGTGATGACGGAGGACGCAGCGACGTTGACGATCCTGGCTAACGACTACGATTATGCTTTGCCGGCCGGGGTGGTGAAGCTGCTACAGGTGTCTACGCGGAGTGGGGCGACTCATCCGTGGCTGCCGCTCGCGCCAGGATCCTGGATGGTGTCAGGGACGCCGGGGGCACAGAATCTACAGTTGTCGCCAGCGTGGGCGTTGCCGGTGGGGGACCTGGTGAGGCTGGATTATCTGGCGCGGCCGGCGGAGTTGACGACGGATGCGGGAACGCTGGGCGTGGGAGAGCCGGCGGAGCGGGAGTTTGTGGACTTCATCTATGCGTACGCGCTGTTTTGGCTGCACGATCAGATGGCGAGTGCGGCGCCGGAGGGGGCGGGGTTCCGGCCGCACCTGACGCAGGCGCAGTACTATCTGGAGATGGCGGAGAGGGTGCGGATGCGGGCGGGGGAGGATGCGGGGGTGGTTGAGGAAGAGAAGAAAGGGAAGAAGGACTGATGGCAGAGAAGACGTTGAGTGAGTTGAGAGAGTTAGTCAGGCACCGGTTCAGGGGGACGGCCGGGGATACGATACTGACGGAGGCGATCAACGCTGCGATCCGGGCGGCGGGGGAGACGTGGCTGGCGCAGGTGGTGGATACGACGACGCTGACGATCGCGGCCAACGATTACGACTACGATCTGCCGGCGGCGGTGGTGCGGCTGGGGATGGTGTCGGTGCGGGGGGATACGGACCAGGCGTGGGTGGAGGTGCCAGGCCGGCTGTGGAGTGTGGGGGGGACGCCGGGGGCGCTGGTGCTTTATCTCGATGCGCTGAAGGGCCTCGGGGATGGGGACTCGATCCGGCTGGATTACGTGGCGCGACTGACGGAGCTGACGGCGGAGGACGACGATCTGGGGATGGGGGAGCCGGCGGAGGCGGAGTTGGTGGAGTACGTGGTGACGTATGCGCTGTCGTGGTTGTACTACCGGGAGGGGGAGAAGGTACAGACTAAAGAGGCGTTGGCCGGATACTTACGGCTGGCCGATGGGTTATACCAGCGGGCGATGGAGATCAAGATGCGGGCGCCGCGGGTGGGGCGGGGGACGGTGCGGACGATGCTGTGGGCCAGGAGCAGGGGTTGAGGATGAGGATGAGGTTGAGGTTGAGGTTAAGGTTGAGGTTGAGGTTGAGGTTAAGGTTGAGGTTGGGGGCCTGGTCTCAGTCCTCGACTACAGGAGTACACAATGGCTGAGGGACGGTATCACGTAAGGTTCGAGGATGCCCCAGCGGGGGAGGAGCTGGGGTTGATGCTGGTGGAGACGCCCCAGGTGGGGATCACGCGCCGGCTGATCAACCCGTACGCGGCGAAGGGGAGCACGGGGGCGACGAAGGATAGCGACCTGACGGAGTGGAGTGTGGTCAGCCAGCGGGATTGGAGAGGCGGGAGGGGGCAGGAGGAGTTCGAGGAGGCGACGGCGTTTCTGGATGCCTGGAATCTGGAGACGCGGATCGAGGGACAATTGACGCTGGGGCCGCTGCCGCAGAATCCGAGCGGGGATTATCCGAGATATGAACCGGGGAGTGCAGAGCGTTATTGTTTAGGCTGGCCGCCAGCGGAGCAGAATCAAATAGGAGGGGAGGCGGGACCGCTTAAGGGGGACGAGAAGTGGGGGCAGCGCTTTCTAGTGTACGGTCTGGGTCATGGGTTCGATCATCGCATTGGATCGGTAGATCTACGGCTGCGAAAGCTGGCGGGGGCCTCGGGCTACATTCGGATGGGGATACACGCGGACGACGATGGGCTACCGGGGGCGGAAATGACGCATAAGGATCTGGACGAGACCGACGTCGGGCTCGACTACGCCTGGATTAGTTTCGAGTTGGCAGCGGCGCTGGACGTGGACACGCTGGGTTACTATTGGATCGTGCTGTCAACAAACAGTTCAATTCCATACCAATGGGAAATGTCAAAGGATGATCCATATCGCAGGGGACAGAAAGGGTATGCGGCGGCCTACGTGTCAGGGGTATGGTATGACCGGGCGCCGTACTACAAAGAGGATATGACGTTCAAGGTGCACTGGCAGCCGATCTCACTGGCGATGGGGTTCGTGGCGCCTGCGGGGGGGATAACGTGTAACATAGTGCAATTCTATCTCCAGACGATGTACGCCGGGTTCGGATTTACGGCGAAGTTGTGTGAGGATAACGCCGGTGTGCCCGGGACGGTGTTGCAGTCGAAGGCGATTGACTTACCGGAAGGTAAGGCGGGCTTGCGGTGGGTAGAAGTGGCCTGGGACAGCGGAGAGGCGCTGACGGGAGGAGTGACCTATCACATAGTGATCGAGCCGGATGGAGAGGCAGGGAATTCATGGTGGTTGAGGTGGGGCAGCGATCCGGCAGCCGGGTATGCCGGCGGCGCGGCGCACAAGCAATTTGCGGACGAAGCCTGGGTCGACGAAGCGCGGGACTTATATTTTCGGATCAACCGGGACGTATTGGATGGCTGGCCGACGGCGTTTGCGCGGTACAAGGGAAAGTGGTACTGCGCAGCGGGGGAGACAGTATATGAGTGGGACGAGGGGGGGCTGATGTGGGACGTGTCGGATGCGCAGGCCGGGGACGACGTGACGGCGCTGGAGGTTTGGGGCGGGTATCTGTGGGCGGCGCGGGGGACGGCTTGTGTGTTGAGACGATACAATGGGGGCTGGGCGGATGCGCCCGGGGCTATCAGCGCGCAGTTGCTGCGGGCGGGGGGCGGGTATCTGCACTATTCGGGGGCGGCGGCGGGGGATACGCACAAGGTGTACTACACGGCGAACGGGACGGATTGGAGCGACGCGATTGAGATCGGGAGCGGGGATCACGCGGTGACGGGAATGGCGTGGTACAGAGAGATGCTGGTGGTGGCGAACGCGGCGCGGCTGTGGGGGATATCGGCGGAGATCGGGTATCCGCTGCTGGACTGGAGCACGCAGGAAGACAGCGACAATGGGCGGGGCTTGCTGGTGTGGGGGCGGACCGGGTGCCTGTACATTCCCCTGATGTATGGACTGTACCGGTGGAACGGGGACACGATGGTGGCGGTGGGGCCGGAGCAGGGGATGGGGTTGCCGGCGGCGCGGGCGGGGAAGATTGCGGCGCTGGTGGGGACGGGGAACTGGCTGTTTGCGGCGATTGACGCCGGGACGAGCGGGTATTCGAGCGTGCTGGCGTACAACGGGATGGGGGGCTGGCACGAGTTGCAGAGGTGCGAGCAGGATGGGCAGCGCGTCCGGGCGCTGGGTTTCGAGACGGTGCACACGCCGAGCCGGCTGTGGTTCGGGATGGGGAACGAGACGCGCTATCTGAAGTTGCCGGATAAGAGCGATAATCCCTGGCAATGGACGGGGTACGAGTTCAATGCGAGCGGGGAGATCGAGACGTCGTGGATGGGAGAAGAGCTGCTGGAGGTGGTGAAGGATTTCCAGGAGGTGGTGATCAGGGGCGAGGGAATAAACAACGATCAATCCGTGTCGGTCTATTACGAGGTGGATCGCAGTGGCAGGTGGACTTATCTGGGAGAGGTGACGCACAGTCCGCGTGAGGCGCTGGCGTTCCAGGCTTCGGGGTTCGTGGCGAAGACAATCGGGACGGGGAGTACGCAGACAACGATCGAGTTGGACACAGGGCACACGACGGTGGATATGGCGGCGGGGGACTGGTGCCGGATCAACGGCCAGGTGGCGCAGGTGGCCAGCATCACGGACGGCGATACGTTTGTGCTGGAGACGGCGCTGAGCGCGGCGCCGGCGAGTGGGGACGTGGTGTACGCCAGCAGGCCGGCGGGACGGGAGTTCCGGTTGAAGTTGGTGCTGTTCACGACGGATAAGACGGCGACGCCGAAGGTGAAGGCGATGTTCGTGCAGTATCAGAACAACGTGCTGGACCGATTCGTGTACGCGCTGCAAATCCGGGTGGAGGATGGGATGCGCGACCTGGCGGGGAATCCTTATCCGCACACGGCGGCGGACCTGCGGGTATTGCTGGATGGGTGGGCGATGCGGGTGACGCCGTTTACGCTGTACGATCAGGACGGGGTGGAGCACACGGTGAAGGTGACGAGTGTGGGGGAGGGGGGGATGACGCGGAGGAGCGCGGAAGGGCAGGCGGGACGGTACGGGAGTGTGTATTCGACGAACGTGGTGGAAGTGGAGTAAGGCTGAGGGTAAGGCTGAGGTTAAGGTTATGGCGGCAGACAACGATGGATATCCACGGGTGTTGGACAGGGCCGGCTGTATTTTTGGGCAGCAAGCGGTGCAGCGGGTGGAGCGACTGGAGGAGAGGATGGAAGGGCTGGAGGCTAAGATCGACCGGTTGACGTGGGCGTTGGCGGGGGCGGCGATCACGTTCGCGACGGGTGCGGTGATGCTGGCATTGAACTTATGGATGGGGTGACGAAGATAGCGCGGGTGGGGAAGGTGGGGAGGATGGGACTTCTACCTCTCCCCCTGGCCCCCTCCCCGAAGCGGGGAGGGGGAAGAGGGGTGACGGGGGGCGGGGTGGAGCAGTTGGATTTGACGCCGGAGCAACTGCGGGAGGTGGCGCGGCGGATCGGGGAGACGCGGGCGAAGAGGGTGTGGCGGCTGATGGGGAAGGTGCAGGCGAGTGTGCCGGAACTTTGCACTTATGATTGGCTGGAGCGGCGGAAGTTGGTGTTTGAGTTCCAGTCGTCGCAGATGGGGGGGAGGCTGATCGCGGGCGGGGCGGTGGTGGATTTCATTATTTCGGGGCTGGCGGCGGATGGGTTGTACGTATGGCGGGTGCAGGGGGAGTACTGGCACAAGGGGCCGGAGGTGGAGCGGAAGGATGAGGTGCAGAAGCGCCGGTTGCTCCACCTGCGGATTGGGGGTGTGCCGGTGGTGGCGGTGGTGGATTTGTGGGAGGGGGATATTTACGATCGTTTTCCGACCGTGTTTGTGAGGGCGGAGTATGGGTATGGGATGGGGCTCAGAGGTTAAGGCTGAGGCTAAGGCTAAGGTTGAGGCTAAGGTTAAGGTTGAGGTTGAGGTTAACGATGGCGGATAGAGCGGTGGAATTGAGGCGGGGGGCGGGGCAGCCACAGATTGGGGAGGTGGTGACGTGGGACGGCGAGGGTTGGGTGGCGCAGGCGCCGATGTCGCGGCGGGGAGTGATCGGGCCGACGGGGATCACGGAGTGGCTGCGGTTGTCGACGGGGATGGAGGGTCCGGACATCGACATCGATGCGGCGGCGCTGAAGATCGGGCGGGGAGGGGATACGATTCTGCTGTTCGACAGCGGCGGGGAGGCGGTGCGAGAGTTCGCAGCGACGAATGATGGGCTCGCCGCTGTACTGGCGGTGGCCGCTGCGGGGGATACGATTCAATTGCCTTCACGGATGATCACGCTGACGGGCACGCACGTGATACCGGCGTGGGTAAAGGTGGTGGGGCTTAGCCAGGCGCGGTCGGCTGCGGAGTTGCAATGCACGACCGATGTAGGAAGTCCACTGATCACGGTTGGCCAGGGCGCGACGTTGGAAGGTGTCTGGATCTCATACTCAGGTGCGAATTCTGCTGAGCAGCGCATTGCGGTTGTAGTCGGAGATGAAGCATACATGCGGCGCTGCTGGGCCAGGTGTGATAACGCTGCCAGCGGAAATGCAATCGCGGTGATATTATCAGGCGTAACTTCCAACGTGAACCACACCACAGCGTACGGCAACAACACGGGAGGCGGCGCGGGCATCGGGCTCATCGTGGCCAGTTCGACGGCACGAGCGGAGCTGTGCGTTGGACATGGGGAGGGAGTGAATACTTCCAGTGGCATCTCGGCGCGGGGTGGCAGGATAAATTGGTGCTACGGGTATGGTGATGGATACGGGTTACATGCTTACAGCGGCAATGGCGCTGTCACTGTCACCGTGACCGGTGGATATTACGTTGGAACAAATAAGGATATATTCATCTCGGGAGAGGTGACGTTGGAGGTCTACGCTGTGCAGTACGTCACTATGACTAATAATGGGACGTTGGCGTACCTGCAGGGCGACCGGGGGGCCTACAGCGTGGAGGACTATCACGCGGATGACATCGAGGCGGGGGAGATGACGCGGCACTTGCCGGCGCCGGGGACGGCGGGGCACGTGGCGCGGGACGATGGGTCGAAATGGGTGTCGGCTGTGCTGGACTTCGATGATCTGGGAGGGGATTGTGACCTGGCGGACCTGGCGGGGTACGCGCGGGGTTCGATTATCCGTGGAGGGGCGGCGGATTGGGAAGCGTACGATGCGAAGGCGGCGGGGGCGGCGCTGGTGGGGGATGGAACGGATGTTCGGTCTGTGGCGATGACTGGGGACGCGACGCTGGCGGGATCGGGTGCATTGACGGTGCCACAGGTGCACGACAACCTGCGGCTGGCCTGGCTGGGGTGGTGAGATATGACGATAACGACGAAAGAATTGGCAGCGGGGCAATTGCCGGCGGCACGGGGTGATCTCTACACTGTGCCGGGGAGCACGACAACATACATCAAGAGCATTACGCTCCACAATACGCACACCTCAGCGCTGACGTGCACGCTGGCGAAGGAGCCGGCGGGGGGCGGCACGGAGTACGTGATCATCTACGTGGAACTGGGAGCAGACGAGACGTTTTATTTCGATGAGCCGACCATCCTGGATGCGACGGATGTGCTGAGGGGAGATGCGGGTGGGACGGCGGCGAAGGTTGATTACACGGTGAGCGGGGCGGAGGAGGCGTAATGACAAAGACGTTGACGCCGGAGGGTGCGGAGAAGATCGCGGGGATGGGGTGGGATGGCGCAGCGTGGCACAAGCTGCCGATGGTGTGGGGCTACTCGACACACTTCTTCTACCGCGCCATTGATGAGTCTGCGACGGCGGGGGATAACCTTCTCGCAATCCCTATACCTCCCGCGGGCGAGGTCTGGACGGTGACCCAGCTCGCTGCGATGAACACAATAACTGTCTGCACGCGGATCTCGTTCGTGGTCCGCACAGGCGGCGTGGACTGTTATCTGTGCGGCAAGGACTCGCCTGCCGCAGGCGAGGTCGTTTCCCTGGCCTCCCACATCATCCTGGGGGAAGGGGATCAGCTGCGCGGGTACTACGAGGGCTGCGTGGCCGCCGACGACATATACCTGTACGCAAGTGGTTACAAGATGAAGGTGGCGGAATGATGTGGAGATTCTGGCATTTCCTACGGACGCCGGTGACGCTGGCGACGGTTGTGATTTTGATGGCGCTGGCGTGCGGGGTGGGGTATGGGCTGTGTGTTGTAGTAATTGGGGGATGGTGAAGACGTAGTGATTGGAACCGGGGTCAGGTGAGGCGGATGGAGGTGATGGCGCCGGAGTCGACTTCGACG
>Ga0315533_1000716_pt1 | contig 27207 bp, 51 predicted proteins | sample SalMarSW160130MG_FD_203081 | JGI IMG/M metagenome (GOLD analysis project Ga0315533, IMG submission 203081) | Salt marsh sediment microbial communities from the Plum Island Ecosystem LTER, Massachusetts, United States - Salt Marsh Sediment SW1601-30 ... | reverse complement strand
CTTACCCTGTAGGTTCTTGCCCTCAAACGAGACTCATGTATACAATGACCGTTATGTGTATGCCCTTCACATCAGTCAATTACCCACCGGCACTGTCTTAGCAGACTGGGTCGAACTGACAGAGGAGTGAACCATGAAACAGTGCAGAAATTGCTGGTGGTGGGCACAAAGACTACCAAGTCCTCCTTTGTACGAAGAGAGTACTCTTGGAGGATGCGTACTTGACGACTTAAAAGAAACAGGCGCCACAGACACTTGCCACAAGTGGAGAAAAAGGAAGGCTCCCTTGTGGTGGAGAATCCAATGGTTCTTCAACCCCCCTCCTGGCGGGGGCTAAAAAGAAGGGAGGCCAACAGAATGACTGAAGCACTTCAGAAATTTTCAGATGACCTGGAGGACTGGTCAGCCAATGGAGCATGGAAAAGTGCTCTTAAGGCCAAGGAAGTTTGGCTACGTGTACAGGAATCCACAGGATTTGTACCGGGTTACCACCACCTTATTCCAGAGAAGATTAATTGCTTGGAAAAACTTGGTCTGTTGAAAAAAGGCACTCGGATGTGCGACCTCGGGTTCGGTCTCGGTGCAATAATATTTATGTGGTGGAAAGTTGGTTATGAGGCAGACGGGTTTGAGATTAATCCCATTTTAGGTCATATAGCACAGAAGAAACTAAACAGCTTAGTAGCCGAAAAAAGACTTCCTCGAAAGGCACTAACTGCTAAACTATGGCAAGGAAGCTACATTCCTCCGGAATACTGTTTTCACTGGAGGGATCAGAAAGCTCCTAAATTTTCTGAAGGGATACAGCATAATTTCGTAATTCCTGGATACCTCCCGCTAAGCTCTTGGTCAGCATATGATATTTTCTATGCCTATTTATGGCCAAGTCAAGTAGCCACCGTATTCGAGTTATTCAGCCTCTACGCCAGAGACGATGCCATACTTACAGGACAGATGTGCGGAAACTGGCGCAGAAAGGACCTGACAGAAGCCTTCGGATTGAAAACCCGTATAGTCCAAGCGTCAGAGTACCACTATCTGCACATAATCCAAAAGAGGTGAAGAGAATCTGCGAACCATCAGCTCCAGAGGAGTAAACCACAAATGAACGACTTCCAGTGGCACCAGCTCCGCATCGCCAAGCGTACCCTTCTCATGTCTGCTTGGTCTGTCATGCAGCTCGGCGGCATGACCAAGGCACAGGCAAGGGACACACTACGCAAACTTGGCTGGAGCGAGAAGCGCATCCGTAAGCATGAGAATCAACTTCCACTTAGCCTGTAGGAGGCACAGATGTCCTTGACTGAAATACGGCATTGTTCATGTAAACATGAATACCAAGACCAAAAGTACGGGAAACAGATGCGGCTGCATAACATCCGGATCAAGCGAGACAACAAGAGTACGGATAAACACGGATCTCGCTGTACGGTCTGCGGCACAGTTAAAGGGGAATGACATGGGACACAAAACCTATCATGTCTTTGACGGCATGGAAAACCCATGCCAGATAAGAACTGCTTGCTCCTTGCTGATTAATGTCCCGGCAGATTTTGACCTTGAGGATTACGGTGTAACATATGCTGACGAGGGAATGGCCTTGCTACATGACCTCGGAAGGATTTGCCCTGACTGTTTAAGAAACCTTCAGTGATGAAAGGAGGCACAGATGTCCATGCAGGCTATTGCAGTCAGTTACATGCTGGGAAATGCCAATGAAAGTTCCCACAAGATCAAGGAGATTCGGAGACTTGCCAAGTCTACTCTGATGGGTATTGAAGAGGGAACCGGCGCACCTATTTCTGTCAGCAGTGTACAAGAATTTGCCGAACAGATCGAAGACCTGGCAGTCGAAGGTCTCGATGCCTTAGACCGGCTTATTGGCCAGCTTGACAAACTTGCATAAAGGAGACCACATGACCTCAGAACAGTCCAACAAGAACTATGGAGCCATTGTCTTTACTGGATGGGTAGTCGGAAGCTATCTGGCTACTTTCATCTCCATAACCATGGACAGTCTGCTCTCGCTTTCAAAGGCAGAGACTGTCATGCTGGCCGTTTCTGCCGGAGCCATTTTCACTGCCATATCCATCCTTGTCCTGCTTGTAGCATGGACTTGGTTCCTGAAAACCTTCCCCACTGTTGACTCCCCGACAAGGCATGGCGGCCGTGTAGAGCAGACCGACAGGAGAGCCAAACTTTCTGTATGGTAACAAAAGGAGACCACATGACCCTCAACGCAATGGTGGCATCGTGCAAGTCACAAGAGCCTTTTTTCTCATGGTCGTCGTGCGAAGAGTGCGGCGACACAAAGGGAGGAAATCGTTATGAAATAGAGTACAGGACAGCCCTCGATGGAGGAAAATTTACGGCAGAGGTCTGCGAGAGCTGCATGGTAGACCTGTGCGGATAAGGAGAGTGCTCGATTGAACCCAGTAATAAGTGGATTCTCAACGCTCATAATACTCGCTGCTCTGTGGGAAGGTGTAGCCCTTCTGATCTGCGGTATACACTGGCTTGCAGGGCGCTTTAGAAAAGGAGGTACAGATGTTGTACGGCAGCATTATGAAATTCACTTTAAGTGATGGTATAATGTTGTCCGGAGTAGACGGAGACCCTGAAGGCTGGAGCGATATAGGTTGTGAAGAAATCTACTTCTACGTCAAAAGACAGGGAGGTAAATGCGCTCCTGTTCCGAGAAAGATAACACTGGACGAACTACTACAGTTGGCTAAGGTTGAACTGGCTGACCCTGAATGAAAGGAGGATAAATGGTAACAGCAAGCCAGCTCAGAAATTTGGATCTGTCTGGTCCCCGCCATGATTATAACTGGAAGCTGCTAAGGGATTTCGTGAATGGAGTGATCGACACCCGGTTTTTCCCAATAGAAGCCCGCTCCTCTAACTTTCGAAATGGGTGGCATCCCATGTGTGTGTTGGCGGGACTCTTAGGGATAGATAATATCTCGGATATGAAAGGCGGGCCAGCGGGCGTCGTCGAGGCCCAGTACCTGAACTTTGGACAGTCAGGCAGCACTCCAACTCTGATCTATGACTGGCGATACCAAGTAGCCATAGTAGAATCAGTGAACAAGTTCAGAGCCAGGTACAAAACACGCTTCAGGGTGCGAAAGGCAAAGCCTGCGGAGCCGAGGCGACTCAGGAGCGTAGATCCAGATTTCCTGTATGTCACAGAGTCTGTGAGCACCGGGGCGGGAGGATTCGGATGGAGAGATCCGCGATCATAACCATAGGCATGGCGCTCCGAAGGCTGGACAGCGCTCAGCTTCTCCTGAGAGAGGCTCTCGAATCGGAGGACAGCAAGTTCACTAAAACAGAGGAGGAGTATGTAAGACAGATGTGGCTAATCGTACACAAAACTCAACAGTGGGCAAAAGAAAGGAGTAGAAAAAGTGGACTATAAACAAATGCGATTCGGTGTCGAAGTTGAGTATGTTGGTATGGGCACCGAAGAAGGATGTTGTGTCGTTGCTGAACACCTGAACTGGACGCGTGACAACTCGAATATCATTGATCCCCGAGGAGGCGATTGGGACTTCAGAGACGACGGGTCTCTCAGCGACAACGATGGAGAGTGCGGATCGGACAACGTTGGTGAGATGGTAACTCCACCTCTCTACTACAAGGACATCGGATTTCTGCAAGAAGCCGTGAGAGCCCTAAAAGCCGCTGGTGCATATGTAAACGAGACCTGCGGAGTCCACGTTCATGTCGAGAGTTCCTACCTGAGTGATAGAGCTCTCGCTCGCCTTGTGAATCTGATGCATCGGCACCAGAACGAGCTGTATCAGGCACTTGAAGTGCTTAGCTCAAGAAGAGAGGCTTATTGTAAGCCAGTTAGACATGGCCTTGTACAGACAATCAGGTATCATAGGAAGTCACTCTCAAATTTCGGATCGGATGGCATGAAGTCCATGTGGTACGGTGACCCGCACGCTGGGTCAAGCCAGTATGACGGCAGTCGGTATTACAGCCTAAATCTGCACTCGCACTGGTACAGAGGCACAGTTGAGTTCAGATTCTTCAATGGTACACTACACGCCGGGAAAATCCGGTCTTATGTTGTACTTGCCCTCCATATGGTGAAGAAAGCTGCCGAAGGAGACGGAATAGGGAACGGCGATCCACTCAGAACGGTAAGTAGAGAACAGGCACTGAAGAGACTCAGGCGATTCATCTATAATCTCGGAATCAAAGGCGCCGAATTCGAGAACTGCCGCCTTCACCTGTGCAATGGTTTGCTCAAACACAGAAAGGACTTGTCATGTGCGGATTAGTAGGAATGGTCGGAAACATAAATGCAGATTCTAAAAGGGCCTTCACAGCTTTGTTAACACTGGCCCAATGCCGGGGTACAGACGCCTCTGGAGTTGCCGCTTTCTACAACAAGCCAGACAAGCATACCTGGAAACTGGTAAAGACGAATATCCCAGCTTCCGAGCTGATAGAGCTAAAGTCTTATAATGAGTTGCTCTCTACAAGGAACCTGTATTACTTGATGGGCCACACAAGGCTATCCACTCAGGGCAATGCAGCTTCCAACGGAAACAATCACCCAATAGTAGCCGGGTCTGTCGTCGGGACTCACAATGGAATGATCTACAATTCAGACCAGCTGTTCAGGACCTCGGACCTTCCGCAGGAATATGCAGTGGATAGTGAAATACTGTTTCGGATAGCGGACAAAGCGATGACACATACGGGTTTGGAGGTGAAACCCTTTAGCGAGATGCTGAAACTCTGCAATGGCTCAATAGCAATGGCTTTCTCGTCCATACGACATCCGAACATCCACATACTGTCGGACAGTGTATCGTCTCTATATCAGGGATCCAACAGAGAGCAGGGCCTGTTTATCTACGGGTCGATACTGACTCACTTGAAGGGGATAACACAGATGCTCCCAAAGGGAAAGTGGTCTCTGTGGGAAGCACCGACTGATACTCTGGTCTCTCTGAATCCGAAGACTCTCGAATGGACCCAGTCAAAGCTTGATCTTCCGCGTTCTCAATATTCGAGCACACGATGGGCAGGGCACTATTACGATGATTACGCGGACGAAGACTATGAGTCCTACTCGTATACTAAAGGCAGGGCCACAGAGAAAACAGTGTATTATACAATCACCACCTCAACTCCGAAGCCCGGCAAGGAATTGCCCTACAGAGCGGGAGCAACGGTTATGTATTATGCCTTTGCCAAGCTCAACGACGCAGTGGCAAAGATATACAAGTCAGGTCAGACAGCTCCGAAGCCCTCTCGCGGAGGAGTGTGTATAGCCTGTGCTGAGACTGTCGCATCCGTGAAGCACCAGTGCGCCATGAAGGGGTATTGGAAAACCACCGAAGTATTCTTGGCGGGTAGTGGTGCCACACTAATCAAGGGAGCTACATCATGTTTCGATGGCTTTTCAATCTGATAAAGTCCCTCTTCTCTTGCAAACCAAGCGCGGCCAAAAAGGAACCAAGGAAGAGGTTCTCCGGGCAAGGTACAAAGAAGTCAAAGCGACTTCGCAGACTCCAAAAAGAGTCCCGCCGTCAAAACCGTAGCGGAAAGAGGCCCAACAAAAGGAGGATAAAATAATGTTCACTGCTCCGGATATAATAAAGCTATTTAAGCATGCCAAGCTAAACCCACAAGAGCTACTTATGATTCGCCAGGTTCTCTTGGGCTCCATACACCCTTACCACTTCATGCAATCTGATAGAGTAGAGGACATGAGATTGACAATTCTGAGACTGGTTAGCCGCTGGGTGAGCGGTGACGAGTCATTGTGGTCGCTTCGAGGACGGGCAAATCGGAACAGCTTGCTATACGAATATGAGAACTCAGAGAACATACAGGCCTTATACGGTTCTCCCGAGCCAAAGAACCCGTATCAGATGGCCTTAATCCTCCACTGCACCAGCGGAAAGCTTCAGCTTACCAGCCCTGGAGTCTTCGTCGAGAACCGCCCCAGTGTGTTCTTGGGTGGAATCGCTAATCCCGAGCGCTTTGTGCTTCGACGCAACAGGTCGAGCCGGGAAGAATCAGAAAATCCTAACCCCAATTCCCGTCTCATGAATTTATGGGAAGTGGCGGCGACATACAGGGAGCCGACCGAGGAGGACACATAATGCTCGTAGCAAAATTAGACACAATGGGCCGCCGGACGGAGCTTGTGTCCGTGCCCCTGTCACAAGAAGTGACGGCGACAATGGGATGCCCGTCAGGGCTGGTACGGCTGACCTGCAACGGCGGCGGCTTGTTTTCAGTTCAAATTTCCACGCCCGAAGACACAGAGAACTGGACCACAGTGTGCATGGGCGACCTTGACACTCAAATAGCAGCAGACCCGAGGAGGATCGAATGAGCGACATCGAAGGCGACGAACTTGAATTTGAGAGGGGCCAGATAAACCAGAAAATGTCATGCTCGAATTGCGGTCTCGCATGGTGGGACATATATGAACTGACCGCCGCGGAGGTCGAATTTGACCTACGAGATTGAGAACGGTTCGCATCCTTGTTTGTTTGCAACTTTGAAATTATCTACATAAGCACCCGACTCTCGCGCGATACAAGCTCTGCTTCATGTACTTTATCATGTAATCATATTTAAATGCATATATAGGAGAGATTTGTGTAGGAAAGAAAAGGAAAAAGGAAAGGTGATCTTGTGAGTGTGTATCGACCCCGGTATTTCAAAATTACAAAATTTCAAACAAACAAGGATGAGATTGACTTTCAATCTCGCCCCGGAAGGAGGAACACAAAATGACGATCAAAGAAGCCTTGCGAATAGCCGACAGCTTCAGAATTTATCGGACAGAATTCAGCATCCCGAAAGGTCTCACACTCCAGAACCTTGTCCTGGGCATACAGGAGGCAGAAGCTGACCCTTGATCACTCTGCGAAGGCACATAGGAAGGAGGACCGACATGAGCCAGCCACGGATGGACATTCTAACTCGAAGGAGGCACACGATGAGCAACATCGACCCACGGTATAAGGGTCACAAGACACTCACTCGCTTCAAGGCCGCTCTGCGTGAGAGCACAGAGCGCGACTTATCGAGCGCTCTCATTGTAATTTCTGACGAGGTTGTGCGGGCCATCGGAACACGAGACTTCCGTGAGCTGCTCAACCAATTCGTAGCGGTGATGCATGAGCTGAACCGCAGAGCGAGAAAGGAGACTCCAAATGACTCTTAAAGAGGCCGTATCTTCTGTTGTCAGGACTCGGATCAAGAACAACCTCAAAGCAATCACAGACAAGGACTTACAGAAATGGGCCGACTCCGGTCTTGTTCCCTTTGCTCTGTGGCTGTCCGAGCAGGTCATGAATAGCATGCCGGACATTCCACCAGAGGACGACCAGGACACACAAATCGAGGGACTTGCAAGTCATGCCTGTTATCTGACTGCGAAAGATTTGGTCGGCATAGCAGCTCTGATCTCTCCCGATTCGTTCGAGCAACTTCCCATGGATGAAGACGATCCAGGACTTGAACTCCCATCATAGATTGCTGGAACAAATCACGGTTTTAAGTGTAGTGTACATATAGTGCCCCGGATACGGGCAAAGGAGGAAAGATGAGTGCCGATCTGTACATTCATGCGTTTAAAGAAGGAGAGCTGGTCGAAGAAGACTTCAAAAATTTCTTCTGTAATGTCATTGGCTCCAGATGGTTCAATATCCAGCATTATCGCAGCAATCGCCATGCAGGAGCTGATGTCAGGAATGAGAAGATTATGAACACTCCCAGTGTGTGGATAGGAGAAGTAAGTTGGTTAAAGGCAAGCTTACTCGACGACTCTGATACGTATATTCCCGCTCCCGTAAAGGCAGTATCGGAAATTATAAGAGAAGACTTGCCTGTAATAGATGATGCCTTGATTCATAAGATAACCGAGGGACTGGCTTTATCCAATCAGACAGCCTATGATACGGCATCACAGAGCAGCGTGGTTGAGTTTCTCAGGAAGCACAAAGGGAAGCACATTTTCACAGTAAGCTGGTAGTTCAAACAGCCCCGCCAGCCGACAGCAAGCCCGAAGGGGAGGAGGAAAACGGATGAATGACCCTTATGGAAAGACAGGAAAAGAAATAAAAAAAGAACAGGCTTTGCAATTTGGCCGTGAACTCGGAAGCAAGGCGGCAAAGACCTTGGCCGATGCTCTTGGCGATGCCGTAAAAGAGCTTGTGATAAAACCGCTGGAGGCTCAAGTTGCCGAACTTACCCGCAAGCTGGATGCAGCGATGGAGGTACTTGCAGAATTGGTGGAAGCAGCGGATAATTTTCATCGCTGGGATGGCGAGGATAAAGATGGGAACGATATAATAGCTACTTTAGATACATCGCGAGCCAAACAAGTTCTTGCTCAGTACCCAAAAGAAGCCCCACCAGCTGGGGCGAAGGAGGAAGCGTGAGCGAAAGCAAGCATACGCCGGGGCCGTGGAAGTGGAATATACAAGATAAATCTTCCTGGCCAGAAGACCATTCTTCTCGGATAGAAAATTTAGAGGGCAAGATTGTCCTCAATGCGGAGAATGATGCAGGACTGGAAGTGGTTATAGGTGTTTCCCAGGCAGATGCCGCCCTGATAGCGGCGGCCCCGCTGATGTATGAAGCGCTAAAGAGTTGGGCAGATTTATTCAAGAAAAATAAACCGGCATTCTTTTTATTAACCAGACTTGAGGGCGCCGATGAAGTAATTGAAGAAACCGCAAGGATTCTCGGTGAATTTAACCAGCAGCCCCCATCAGCCGGGGCCAAGGATAACTAACCGCCGGGCGACCGGCACACACGGAGGAGAAAGATGAGCGAAAGATGCTGTTATTGCGATGCTGACATCACGGACAAAGATAGATTATTCGATAAGTGGGGAAGAATACTTGGTTATAAGTGTCCCCAATGTCATTCTATCATTTGGCTCGAACAATAAGTCCCGGCAGCCGAGGCCGGGAAGAACTAACAGACCGGGGCGGCGTCGGCATCGCAGCGCTCCTGGGTTAACAGTTAACCCGACCGCACGGCCCCCATCCGGCCCGCCCCGGTCAACTTAACAGGAGGAGAAAGCACAATGGTAGAATGGCTCAAAGCGACTGAACAAGCAAGATATGAGCTTCAAAAGATTTTTGAAGGCAAAATTCCTTATGTGAAAAAACCAATTTTTGATGCTATAGGTGTATCGGTAGCCCTATATCAATGGTCGCATAAAAACAAAGGACGAGATGATATTTTTATCAAGCATATAGAGGGCCACCTTAACAAAGGGGAGGAGGTTATCTGTAAAATTTGTGGAAAATCTGCAAAGCAGATAATTGCAGATGAATTAGTGAAAAAGGAGTGGGAGGAACCTAAATTGGGTTGCGCCACAACAAGGCAATTGCTTGCCGAAATAAGGGCACGGCTTGAAGTAGATGGCAAACTGGATTATAGAACGATAGACAGTTAGCCCTTACCCAGCCAAACAGAGGCCAAAGATGGAAGATGAACTAAGAAAAGAAGAACTTATCGCTGATGATGGTCATAGAGAAATTCTATGGGTAAAAGGGATAGATATAATAGCGGGTCATATAATAGGAGATAGCGGTATTCCAGAGCCAATAGCAGATGATCTTCCTATGTATCCGTGGGAAGTAACTTAACCCAGCCCCGCCCGCCGGGGCCGGGAAGAACTAACCGCCGGGCGACCGGCATACCTGGAGGAACAATGAAACTTGACTTGACCGTAGACAGCCAGGCCACAAAGAAATATGTGGCTGAGAGGATATTGGGATGGGAACGCAAACCGGAAACCAAGAAACATGGAGAGTATTTCCTAAGACCAGGTAATACTTGGCCTACCTTCCCGCTTCCCAATTTCCTGCGCCGTTCCGAATGGACGGGGCCGCTGGAACTGGAACTTCTCAAAAAGGCAAAGGAGAGAGAAGTAACAAAGATATATCGACAGACTACCATTGACTATTCCGAAGGCCGGGAAGTAGCCACAGAAAAAATATGGTTCGATGACAAACTTATGGGTGAGTGTTTCAATCTTGAAGGAAATCTAACACCAACGCAAATGACCAACATCGCCATCGCCCAGGCGGTTCAGGCGATAACGGAGGGGGAATGATTGACTTGACGAAAGACAGCCTTGAAGTACGAATATGGATTGCTGAGAAGATTTTGGGGTGGAAAAAAGAAACCGGAGAATTTACGCCACATCATGGAGCTAAACAGGAATATGGAACTTATACTGAATGGATAACGCCCAAGGGCAAATGCTATGAAAGCCTTCCCGATTTCCTGCACGACTCCGCATGGACGGGGCCGCTGGAAGATAGACTTGATGAATTGATGACAACTTGGGAATTGCATTCTGTTACCTTTTATGGTTGCCTACCGACCCTGGTTCGTACCAAAAAACGCTACTATGTTGAAGGAATAACCCATAGTGGGAAAAGACTCAGCGAAGAACAAGTATTTCATCTCATGTTTGACGTAAAGAATATCGCCATTGCCCAGGCGATACAGGAGATCCATCACCTAAACACAGGAGGAGAAAAATGAAAGACTTACCCGAGGCACTACAGCAGCTGATTTCTACACTCGTCTTGGAGCAACCATTCGTCGAGAAAACTCCAAGGATGACCATGTACCACATTAGAAAAAGCATCCAAAAGTTTCTCGCCGACACGCAACTCGACGAAAAAATGAACCCTTCTATGCCTTCAGGGGGTGGGGTGGTGGTGGCTCGTGACCGGGATACCCCGTCCAAAGCGCGCGGAGGACTTTCGGGCACCGAAGCTCTGAAGGCGAAGGACAGGCGCATCGAATGGCTTGAGACCGACGTAAAGGAGCAGATTCGGATTGCAAGGTGGTGGCGCAACAAATGGACTGCCCTGTCCAAGGCATCCGGAGCCAAGGTTCGAGAGATCGACTCTCTGACTGACAAGCTTGGAAAGAGCGAGGCACTTGTGAAGTGGCTTAGGTCGTCCGTTGCAAAGGCCAGAGAGGATGCATCATACTGGCATTCTTGGGGGACAGCGCTGTTCAAGGCATCCGAAGCCAAGGACAGGGAAGTCAAGTCCCTGACTGGCAAGCTCAAGGGAGCCAATGCAAATTTGAAGATCAGCCAGGAAGCAACGGGATACTGGAAAGAGAAGTGTAGCTCCCTGGAAAAGGCAAACAAGAAGGCACAGGAACAAGCCGATAGAGACTTCGACGACGTCAAGGCCTTCTGGGAAAAGAAGTACAGCTCTCTGTCCACCGGACTCGAACAAACCAAGCTGACCTTGGCTGCATACAGGCAACTCTGGAGCCTCTTCGTCAGGCCATTCATCAGAGGAGACTGACACATGCCCAAACAGATCGACTTCACCGAACACGAAGGAGGCACGTACGAACTCCCTTTCGACTGTCCCGAATGCGGCACTCCCATGGAGGAGGAGCTCGAGCGAGGAGATCTGAAGGTCTCCATATGCCCTAACTGCGGACACAGGGAGCAGGGAATCAGGGCTACCCAATCTCTCAACGATCCGAGTGCCGATCAGACATCCCCTTACAGCTTTCTCGGAATAGGCGGGGACAGTCTTAAATCCCTGCTCAAGCTCGCAGTGGTGTTCCTCTTCGCCGCCTGTTCTCCCACTCTCGAAAAGGAAGTCCCAGATGCCGAAACTCCACAGATGCACGAGCTGTCGGACTCAGTTCACGAACAAGAAAAACCTGATCAACTATTCGCTGTGTACCGTGTGCCGGGACAGGCTCCGAGTGTTTCCAGAATTGGTGTGGGCACTGCGAAACCTGGAGGAGAAGATCGACCAGCCGATACCCTCACTACAGGACGCATACAAATTGCGAAGGGAGGCCATCATTAGGGCAACCGCCTCTGCTCGGAGAGTCCTGAGTATAGCGGAGCCCCTACTTCGCAGGGAGGAGGAAGAATAATGAGCAGAAGCGATCAGTGGATTGGATTGCCACCAGAAGCGGAAGAGTGGATCGAAAAGCACAACCTGCAATCTATCAAGAGCGAGGTCGCATTGGAAATGGCCTTCGATGTCGGCTCCGTATCCCTGCGCGAATTCTACGAACCAGGGATCGATCCCGAGACTGGAATGTACGTCTGTCGCGAAGTTGAGCAGTGCACTCCCTGGAGTTCAGGACCCTGCTATTTCACAAAGCTCGTAGATGCCTACAATCGCGACATATTCAGTTGGTCGCCAGCAGACATCCGAAATGTCTGAAAGGAGGACTCATGAACATCGAAAAAGGTTTGAGATGTCTCTCAGAAAACTGGGGCGGAATATACATACTGGCGTCTCGGCCAGCTTCTACCATTATGAATGCAGAGATCACAATCTGTAGCCTTTTGTCGGCTAGGATGGGCTTCAAGACTCGACCTTCCAAAGAGTTTGGATGTGGAGATACCCTGAGAGATGCTGTGATCGATGCCTTGAAAAGAGAATACGGAAAAGTCAGGGAGACAAAGGCACGCTGCTTCGATGAAGTAGAAGACCTGAAGAGTTTAGAAAACAGACTCAATTCTGCCATCGCTGCCTGCACTCCCCAAGGTGACGGCGTGGCCTGACCGAAATCCGCTCCCGGAGGCCCTTCCCCGCACGAGCACCCTCGGCAGATGCCCACCATGTGGGACTCTGAAGGCATGCAGCAAAAAGCTTGACTTTTTCGCCGTTATGTATTATATTGTCTGCGTATCTTGGAGAGGAGCGTTAATGTCTGACATAACCACCGCAACGGTCACTTTTCGTGTGCCGATAACGGTGCTGGCTGTAATCGGACGCTATTATGGCGAGCAGGGGGTACTCCCTCGAAGCCGGGCGTCTCTGGTGCGTAATGCGCTTACAGACCTGTCCGTTCTCTTGGTTGAGCACGGCAAAGTACCAAGCTTCGAGAACGAAGACTTGGCTTTCGCCTGCCTCAACCAGCTTGGGATAGGTACGCGCGAGCGGCAAGTCGGCAACCGCTTGACCGGCGAGCTTTTAAATGAATAAAGGAGAGGAGACTGTGTATGGACAACAAGTGGACGGTATCTGCTCTTTTGGTACTTTTTGCCATCCTCATGTTTATCTTGGGAGGTGCGATCCATTTCTGCACTGAAGTAGAGAAACCGGTAATCGTGGAGGCAAGCCAGAAGAGTGCTATAATGTATGATGCAGACAAAGTAGTGGCTGCAAAAGAGTGGGAAGATGGCAGTGCAACGGTGTGGATAGCATATGGAGATGAGCTTGTCGCCTTGTACGTGTACCCTCCGTTGGACAGCATCACCACTGCCATCCTGAAGGGAGGCCCACGTGACCTTCGTCCCTGATCTCGAGTACCCAGTACCGCCGCATCCGACATGGCACATACTGGACAATTCAAAGCTTGCGTGCTACAAAGCCTGCCCGAGACGCTTCTTTTACTCATACATTCTCGGATGGGGGTCGAAGCGCAAGAGCGTACACCTGATATGGGGTGAGGGTGTCCATCGTATGCTGGCTCACTGTTACAGGAATGGCTGGTCAGACGTGGCAATGAAAGAAGCTGTCAATTTGGCAGTAGACTATTACCGAGAGACTTTCGATCCGATAGAGGACGCTGACCATGCACCCAAGACGGCAGCTCAATTCGAGGTGATCCTTCAGGCCTATGCCAACAAATATGTAGAGCACCAGGACTTTTCGGTCCTTCACTCCGAAGTCGGCTTTAAGATGAAGATCCTGAACGACTTGACCATAGCTGGTCGAATCGATCTGGTTGTCCAGTACTCCGACTCTTCAATTGGCCTGATAGACTTCAAGACGGCAGGTCGCATGCCTTCGGAAGCCGGGGCAAATCAGTGGTATATGTCTTCTCAGATACGCACCTACTTGTCAGCGTTGAGAAGAAAGTACCCCGATCATGATGTCGGACAGGCATCCATTAGGCTCATTGTGCCCTACAAGCCACGGGCAGACGGAACAGCAAAGAAAACGGCTCTCCTTGACCTGCCTGTGTCCCTCGACGATGCACAGCTTCTTCTCTGGGAGAAGGAGACAGTGAATTGGGTGGCCAAGATGGCAGACGACTACCGAAGCCTTTCCCGCGCAGGTCAGGGAGAGGATACGGATTTCTTTCCGGGGAACACCAACTCCTGCTTTGACTATGCCCGGCTGTGTACCTACTTCGATCAGTGTTCAGTGTGGCTTAACCCCTTGGATCACATAGACGTGGAAGGCATACCGGAAGGCAAGCATGAGGCTTTCTGGGACCCGACTAAGGAAAAAGCAGAGGAGGTGTGGAATCTAACATGAGCTACCCTCCACCGGATTTCAGAGAAGATTGGAAAACAGTAAGAAGTGATTTCGGTAGATTCGCGCTCGCAATAATTCTCCTGGCCGTCGAGCTGGTCAGTGCACTTCTCAACATGGGGGTGATATGGTAATTAAAGCCGATCAAAGGGAAAAGCTTACTCAGGTTAAAGCTCCGAAACCGGCGCAAGACCCAGACGAAGCCATTGCCGCTTTGCAGGCAAAGAGGGGAGAGTCCGCAGTCGGAAAGAAGACTAACTTCCTGGTCTACGCCTTCTCCGGCGCAGGCAAAACAAGCCTGATCGCCACTGCCCCGAGGCCGATCTTTATCGACTCGTGGGACCCGACTGGCCTTGACTCCATCAGGCAGGGCCTCGACGAGGGATGGATCATTGCTGATTGCCAGTGGGAAGAGCCGATGGAAAATCCTGCGAAAGAGTGGATGCGATACGAAACCACTCTCAGAGAGCGGCTGCGCTCGGGCTTCTTCGACAGATTCGCCACTTATGCCCTCGACTCGATGACGCTGTTGAACACTTCATTGCTTGCGTGGGGCCAGGAGACGGCTCCGACTTCCGATAACAGGTCGGCCTATCTGCCAGCGCAGACCCGGCTTCTGGGACTGTTGCGCCGAGTGGTTAGCATTCCCTGCGATGTGATTGTGACCGCCCTCCCCTATGAGAGGACGGATGAGGTAACGCAACGCACAATCGACATCGGTCCGTCTCTTATCGGACGAGTACAGACACCGTGTGCACTCTTCTCAGAATTGTACTACCTCGAAGTGAAGAAGGCCCTTCAGCCAGACCCGGCAAAGGGGATCAAGGCAGGCGACCCGGTGCGCAGTCTCATCACCAACAATGATGGGCTTATACGGTCAAAGTCGAGGCTCAACAACATGGGCCAGATACCTCTCAGAGTGCCTCCGGATATCCGTGCCATCAAGAAGATGGCCGGGCTTCCGTTCGAGGACAAGACATGAAAGGAGGCCGCGAAGACAGTCAGCGTACAATGACCCACTGAGTCTACGGACTCACCTTTTCCATCTTAAAAGGAGACTTTTATGGAAAGCCAAACTCCTGAAATGTTTGTCTGGGGCCAGGAAGCAACGGTCGAGCCTACAGTATTGATCAAGCGTCGCACCGAGACCGATGTAGTGATTCGCGGAGTCCCGATTGTGAAGGTCTCGAGCGACCCTGAAAAGTCAACCATGTGGCTCGAAGTAGTACTGGAGCCAATTGACTTCCCCAATGCCGACCTGATAACAGACCGGCTGTTCTTCCCTGACGACAATTGTGACCCTCGTCAGGTGAATCGCAGGCTCCGGGCGCTCAACGAGTTTGAAGCCTGCTTCGGCTGGTCTCCGGCTACTAGTGAGGCTCCGCAGGTGGGGCAGGAATTCAATGACCTTGCGGATGCTACCGGCAGGGCTCGAATTGGCATTGAAGAGGATTCAAAAGGGCAGTATGATGACAAGAACTCCATCATGAAGTATCTGCCTGCCGTAGCCTGATGCGTTGAGGGGGCATGGGGACTCCGGTCTCTGTGCCCCCTTTGGCCGGGGCGGCGGCGTGGCAGCGCCGGGGGAAAGGGTAAAGCTCCGACGGGATACCTGTCTTGTAATTGTATTCCAAGCAACGAGGAAGCCGGGAGAGGGAATCCGGCCCGCCCTGGTCAACTTAACTGCCACATAACCGGCGAGGACCTATGCACCTCAACGACATAAAGCGTGACCCGACGGAGATGCCTCGGGAAGAGCTCCTCGAACTCATATCAGAAATGCAAGCGTCCCGTCTTATATCCAAGAAGCGTGCAAAAAAGAAAGGGAGTTCGACTCCCGGAAAACTCCATATATACAAAGAGCTCCTCGACGGCAAGGAAATCGCATGGTGTAAGAAATCTCGGGAAGAGGGCAAGCGTAAGCCTCGGATAAAGCGTGTGAGTAAGTTCGAACCGGACGACACTTTCGAACTCTGTAAGGGCTGCGTGAAGGCTGTTCAGAAGGAGCATCCCGATTCTCTAACCCATATCCTGGAGGAAGAATGAGCATCGAGCTTATCATGATCGGATGTCTGTCCATATTGTGCGTTCTGCTTGGCGTGTTTTACTACCTGGACTACAATAAGCTGGCAGACAAGCTAAGGCTTCCGCTTACCACTACCGAGGTAGCCGAGTACCTGCGAGTCAGTCCGACTACGGTACGCAGGATGGCCCGCAGAGGCAAGTTGAGAAGCTACAGAATAGGAAAGCAGTACAGATTCCATGGCTGGTACATCAGAAGTTTGGACATTCATGCCATGCACAGCGAAAAGGTGGCTACAGATGACCAAGTTTAGACGCGATGTTTATCGGTACCTCGTGCAGATCATGGCAAGAGCAGCAGGATCCGACTGGACCGATGAGTGGGTGTTGCAGTACGGATTTGCCTTGGCGAGGATGGCCCGCAATCAGCTGTCCAGGAAATATGTCTCGGCCATGCGAGTTGCTGTGGAGGCAAACCGCCTTACAAAGCAAGAGGCCATCGAACAGGCTGCGTTCGTCGTGCTGGTATCCATGCGTGATGGCATGGTTGGCGAGGCACTCCCTGAAGTCTCCTCTTATGCAACGCGGTGCCGCTCGTGTGGAAAGTTTTATCCCTACATACTATGTCCCGACTGCGAGCGAGAGCATGCCACTCCGAAGTGCTGGTGTGGAAAAGAGCTAATAAGCGTATGCACACCAGACTTTATTGGCGATGTGGTGGGAGAAATGGAAGTGTGTACCTCCCACTACGAGTGTCCCGATCACGGAGTTGACTTTGAAGCAGAAGGGGAGGAACACGATGCCGATCCGAGTTGAAGCCTTCCTGGGCCAAGTGATCTGTCGGGATTGCTGCGAGTTTATGCAATACCTATCGGATGCATGTGTCGATGCGGTTATCACCGATCCGCCTTACGGCCTCAAGTTCATGGGTAAGAAATGGGACTATGATGTTCCAGGTGTTGACGCATGGCGAGAGTGCTTCCGGATATTGAAGCCGGGCGGGCATCTACTCAGCTTCTTCGGCACCCGCACTTATCACCGGGGCGTTGTGAACATTGAGGATGCGGGGTTTGAGATTCGAGACCAGATCGGCTGGCTGTACGGGAGTGGCTTCCCGAAGTCGCTGGACGTGAGTAAAGCGATAGATAAGGCGGCGGGAAAAAAGGGAAAAGTGGTGAGAGAAAAGAGGACGCCAGACGGGAAATTATACAGCAATAGAACCCCTAATAGTTCTGGCAACTACAATAAAGAGTGTGCTCACAACACCTTAAGCGGGAAAACAAGACATAATAACTTTATCACGGCCCCAGCCACCGAAGCGGCCCGTCAATGGAACGGTTGGGGAACAGCACTTAAGCCAGCCCATGAGCCTATAGTTGTTGCCCGCAAGCCGATTGAAGGGACGGTTGCCGAGAATGTGCTGAAGCACGGGACGGGTGCGATGAATATTGACGGATGCAGGATAGAATTCCAACCAGATGAAAATGCTTATGAAGCGGGCATTAAAAGAGCAGAATCCCCAAGATCAAATTTTAAGTCTGGGAATTTTCATACTGGTAATGATTGGTCTAAAAAGAAATCAATAGTTGTATCAGGCATGACCCCGCAAGGCCGCTGGCCCGCAAACATAATCCACGATGGAAGCGAGGAAGTGCTGGCGGGGTTTCCGATTGCCAACAGTGCAAGAGCCTCCGGTAATCCAAATAATCCAGTTCATCAAGACATCCCGGATCAATTGATGAGTTGGGGAGGGAAAAGAGAAACGCACGACTTTCGAGATAAAGGTTCCGCCGCTCGGTTCTTTTACTGTGCAAAAGCAAGCAAGGCCGACCGTGGCGAAGGGAACGACCATCCGACAGTCAAACCGACCGCGTTAATGCGCTACCTGTGCCGACTGGTTACGCCGCCAGGTGGAATCATTCTCGACCCATTTGCCGGAAGCGGCAGCACGGGAAAGGCGGCCATACTTGAAGGCTTCAGTTTCATCTGTATCGACAGCGACCCTCACGCCTGCGAAATAGCTAGAAGGAGGCTTGCCGATGTCCATAAGAGTTGAACCCTGCGGTCCCCTCGACGCCCTCGCCGTGTTCATCGGCGAAGCTCCCGCTGCCGAAGAGGTCGCCCGTGGCGAGCCCTTTGTCGGGGAAGCCGGACGCGAGCTCAACAGGTGGCTCTCCACTGCCGGTATTGTTCGCGAACGCATACGGCTCACGAACATTCGGAAAGAGCGTGCTCCGAATGACAACATGAGCGTATTCGCACGGCTCACAAAGCCGACGAAGACCCGGCCCATCGAATCCGCACCCCGGTGGAGTGAGTGGCTCGAGAGTGTGGAAGAGCTTAGGCATGAGCTCTCCCTCTGCACTGCCAATGTACTCGTGCCCTTGGGTAACTATCCTCTCTACGCCTTAACTGGCCTGCGCGGGATAGGCAAGTACCGTGGCTCCATTCTCGAGTCCACTCTCTTACCCGGACGCAAAGTGATCCCGACATTCCACCCTGCCGGTGTCCGCCGAAACTGGATGAACCGGTATTATGCCATTCAGGACATAATGCGAATCAAGAGTGACATGGAATTCCCGGAACTGCGGCGTCCCAAATACGGGTTCACAATACAGCCCTCGTACGAAGCGGTCCATGAGCGCCTACAGAGCCTCCTGCTGGACGATCTTCCAGGCGGCGTCCTTGGCCTCGACCTCGAAGCGATCAACGACGAGGTGTCACATGTGGGCCTCTCGTGGGGCAATTCGGCCATCAGCATACCCTTTCTGGAACCATGGCAGAATATATGGACACCCGAGCAGGAAGCCGACATATGGCTTTTGATTACCCATGTGCTGAAGAAGCACCCGGTCGTAGCTCAGAACATCGGTTACGATGCATACATGCTGTTTCGCAAACTTGGCATACGTGTCAATGTGCAGCACGATACTGGAATTGCACACAAACTGTCCTTTCCCGACCTGGAGAAGGCACTCGAGATCCTGACCTCCCTCCACACGCGGACCCCGTACTACAAAACAGAAGGGGACGCATGGAGAGGTAGGGAGTGGGACCAGGCGCAGTTCTCCCTCTACAATTGCAAGGACGTGGTGGTCCTGCAAGAGATCCTCCCGAAGGTCTTGGCACAGGCCAAGCGGCGCCAGTGTTCAGACCTGTACAACAAAACGATGCGCCTGATGGGTCCGATACTTGCCATGCAGGCCCGCGGGATCAAGATTGACCTTGCAGAGCGGGAGTCCATGGCCAAGGTATACGCTCAAAAAGAGAAGGATGCGCTTGCCGCTTTGAAAAAGGAGACCGGCATCAAGCTGAATCCCAATTCGTCTCAGCAGTGTATCGCCTTTTTCTACGGCGAGAAGGGGTACAGAGAGTTCTCCAAGAAAGAGCCTGGGCCTGTCATAAAGCGCGTCCTCAAGTACAGCAAGAATTATCCGGTATACAAAACCAAGGGCTCGGTCACGGTGGACGAGCACGCCCTTGTTCGTCTTCAGATCAAGGGAGAAGAAGCGGCTCGGCATGTGCTGGATGCGAGACGTGCAAGAAAGGCCCTGTCTACCTTTGTCCTGTTCGATATGGATCCGGATCAGCGTTTGCGGTCCTCCTTCGATCCGACTGGGAAGGCCGGGCGTCTCAAGTCTTCGAAGTTTCTGTGGGGAACAGGAATGAACCAGCAGACCTTTCCCAAACGAATTCGTAAGATATGGGTTGCTGACAACGGATATGCAGGCTTTAGTGTAGACTTGAGCGGCGCAGATAGCCGAACGGTTGCCTATCTCGCAAATGAGCCCGAGCTCATGAGAGCCTACGAAGAGGGCAAGGATGTCCACAGCTTGACGGCTGGCAAGATACTTGGCAAGGATCCAAAAGATATCAGCAGAGAACCCGGAAGCACTCCATATGCCGGAAGGCCGGAAGATTCCGAGCGTGATGCAGCGGGCAAGCGCCCAAACCATGCGCTCAACTACGGCATGAGTGCGATAGCAGCCAGTTTGGACTGGGAAATGCCGGTGAATCAGGCAGCCGGTATCATTCGTAAATACCACCTGGGCTATTCCAATATCCAGAACGTGTTCCATCGCGACGTGAAAGTCCAACTCGAGAAGGATCGCACGCTCACTAATCCAGTGGGAAGGAAGCGGTACTTTATGGATCGGTGGGGCCGTGAGCTGTTCAAGGATGCTTATGCATGGATGGGTCAATCCACGACTTCCGACATCATTAACTGGAGGGGCCTGTTGTTCATTCATGAAAACCAGCAGTGGTTCCAGTACTTAGAATTGCTGAACCAGATACATGACGAAATCTGTTTTCAGATTCCCCTTTCACATGGATGGGTCAGAATGGCTGACATGATACTGCGCCTTCGCGACAGCCTTCAGCTACCGCTCTCATGGAAAGGCCGGAAGTTCTTTATCCCGGCTGAGCTTAAGATGGGACGCTCATTCTACCCGATGAAGGAGATAGACTTAAAGTCGGTCACTTCAGCTGTGAGCCTCGGTGTCTGCTTGAAAGAGGCATGGAATGACTAATAGAGACCTCAAAAACCTGTTTGGCAACTGGTACGAGTACTCTTGTGCTGTGTGCTTTCCTATACTACAGGACAACGACTTGGTCGAAGATGCCGTGCAGGAAGCTTTCATGGATATCTGGCGGCAGGCTCCAAAGCATTTCGGACCGAATTATGTCAGAAAGATTGCACAGAGAAGAGCACTCGACATAAAGAGGAGACACTATGGGAGAGGAAAAGAGCAACGGGCCTTTGTTTCTCTGGACAGTGTAAAGCACACAGAGAAGGAGCTCTGTCTGGAGAACTACACACTTTTGAAGGCAAGTATTGAAAAGCTACTTGGCAGAATGAAAGCCAGAGATGCACAGGTATTCCTGAACTACTGCCGTAATGGTGGTGGGCGTGTGGAAGCTCAAAGGCTGGCAGATGAGTACGGACTGTCTGCTGGCAGGGTTTGGCAGATCATACGCAGAGTCAGGAAGAATTTGCGCAGATGTCTGTAACATATACTTAAAGGAGGTATGGAATGACTGAGCACACTACACCAGAGATGCAGAAAATCCTTGACTTGATTGGTGACAAGGGGTTCTACATGGAGTCCATTGAACCCTCTCCTTGGGGTCCTGGATATGTGTTAATGAGGGCTGACCTGAAACTGCCCGACTCTTCGTCGGGAAAGACCAGGCGCTTCTCAGCAGCAATATCCCGTCCTTCTGGAGTGGCTCCAATAGTGAATCTGCAAATCGGCGTACTTAGAAAGGCAATCATACTCGCAGCCGAGGAGGGGTCTCTTGGCTCAGAGGCAGCTGAATGACTGGCTTGACGGGTTCATGGAATACACAAAGCCCATGGAATGCTGTGATGCTTACTGCATTTGGTCTGGCATAGCAACATTGTCTACCGTGCTGGAGCGTAAGTGCCGGCTGGAACATGGTGCAGACCTTGCATTCTACCCGAACTTTTACATTGCCCTTGTTGGCCCTTCAGGCAATCGCAAGACCGAGGCTTTGAGAGTCGGACTGCGCATGCTTGAAGAGAATCAGGTCTCTATGGGGGTAGACAGTACCACAGCGAGTGCTCTCTTTGACGAAATGATTGCTGCGTACAAGGCAAATTACGAGGAGTCCGGAGGAGCATACGGTCACGCTTCTTATGCGGTGTTTGCTGAAGAGCTCAGCACGTTCTTGAGACCTGCAAAGGTAGATGTAAAATGGCACGAGGCTCTTATAAAGCTATATGATTGCGGGCCGTATAAGCATCGAACTGTTACAGACGGTCTGCGCTTCGTTGAGAAGAGTTATCTGACACTCCTTGGAGGGATAACTCCAGATGGGATCAACAAGGCTATCCCTCCGACTGCCGTGGGTGCCGGGTTGACTGGACGAATGATCTTTGTATGGTCAGACACTCGTGGCGTCGATCCGAATCCGGAGCGATACAACACCCCGGAGCGCAGAACTCTGAGATCCAACTTGAAGGCTGACCTGAGAGCAATTCACAACCTGAGAGGTAACTTTTCCAAGACCTCAGACTTCCAGAGAGCTTACGAGCTCTGGTATATCGAGAATGCCAAGGTCCAGGAGGTCCCTGGGAGGGATTTCGACGGGTATAATTCCCGGCGTGGTGCTCATCTCATGAAACTGGCCACAATTTCCTCTGCCTCCAGACGAGACGGGAATAGGCAAGTAAACGAGTACGACTTCTCTAGGGCTATGAAGATTCTATCCGATGCAGAGCGGGACATGCCGAGGTCTCTGTCCCACGTGACAAGAGACGACCTTGCCCAAACCCAGCAGTATGTAATAGACCTTCTGAGGCAAGCCTCTACTGCTCTGAGCGTGCAGCAGATATACTCAAGAGTCAAGGGAGACGTGTCGTACGAAAATCTGAAGAAGAGAGTGCTTCCTGCTCTCACAGGCTCTGGCGAGTGCGTAACTCGAGTAGAGAATAAAGATATACTGTATATGATCAATCCGAACTTCAAACCATTCATCTTCGACAATGGAGGGCAAAAGCATGACAGATAAGTCACAGGGTACCAAGCACGATGAGGGCAAATCTCGAGTAGACCTGATCCCCCCTGGTCCCATTCTCCAGGTTGGCGAGGTTCTCGCCCATGGTGTCAAGGAGTATGGAGCCCGTAACTGGGAGAAAGGGCTAAGTTGGAGCCGCTGCATTGGAGCAGCCGAGCGGCACATTCTGAAATTCAAGGCTGGCGAAGACCTGGACTACAAAACCGGCAAGCACCATCTCGCCCATGCAATATGCGAACTCTTATTTCTTCTCGAGTTTGACCGGACACATCCAGAGCTGGACGACCGGACACATAACCCCATCAAGGAATTTCCCGAATGACTGACGTGGACTATCGCAAGAATCCCATCATCGGCATAGACTTCGACGGTGTGCTGGCTCAGTATGACGGCTGGAAAGGAGAATTTGTGCTCGGGGATCCCATGCCGGGAGCTAAAGAGGCCTTGGAGTCTCTCAAGAAAGAGGGATACTTAATCCTCGTCTGGACTACCAGAGGAAACTCTCCGCACCTTCGCGAGTGGTTCGAGAAGCACCAAATCCCGTATGACTTCATTAACAGTGCTCCGGTCTGCAAGCATCAGAATCCAGGAAAGCCTCCTTGCATTGCCTGGATTGATGACCGTGGCATAAGGTTTGAGGGAGATTGGAAAGCAACGCTCTCTTATTTCAGAGAGCTTGTGGCCAAGGAAAAAGAAAGATCTAACGGAGGGTATGGAGTATGGCCAGAGGAGGAAAAGCATGACAGCCTTCCAGAATGATCTCATTAACGGCAGCTTTGAGCTGCTTGGGGCAACCTTACTGGCTGTAAACGTTGTTCGAATCATGCAGGATAAGATAATTCGAGGTGTCAGTTGGTTGCCAGTTGGCTTTTTCACGGCTTGGGGATTCTGGAATCTCCATTATTATCCCTCTTTGGATCAGTGGTGTAGCTTTGTTGGTGGGTGCTGTATAGTGACAATGAATCTCGCATGGCTAATCCTGGTATTCTACTACAGAAGGAGACGAAATGAGTAACAAGGTTTACGTTGAGACACCAGCAACTTTGACACTTCCCGGAGCTTCCGGCAGCGCTCGAGTGAGTATGGGCAGAATTGCTGAGGTAGCTCGCCTTGCCCTGTCTTGTGGGCACCAAGCTGCGGCACGCGAATTCGAGCTCTCAGACAGCACTGTTGATGCGTATCTTAGGTGGTATTACAACAGTCTCGTTGACGCTCTCGACTTTGCAGATCTGAAGGAAAAGTTTGCCAAGTATTCCCGCCGGTGGGACACTCAGCCTGAGCTCGAGGGCGACTGGTTGATCCTGTACGATGCACACGTGCCCTTCATTCATTGGAAAACCCTGGAGAAGGCCTGCGCTGCTGCGAAGTACATGAATATCAAGAAGGTTTTATTGGCCGGGGACTGGTTTGACTTTGAAGACCTGTCGCGGTTTGACTTTGGCGGGGATCAGGTAACAGCCGTACAGGAACTCAAGATGGGCAGGGAAGTGATCGAACGCATGCTGACCCAGTTCGACGAAGCAGTGGCTTTTCGGGGGAACCACGAGGAACGCCTGATAAAATTCTTGAAGAAGATCAAGCGCGTGTACCGAGAAAGCGAAGACCTGGGACGCTATAGTGCACTCATGGAAGACGAGCTTGGCTCCGGATGGCGCAGGTATAAAGAGCTTCTCGAATGCGACCGCCTGCTCGTGTCGAACGACTCTCGGGCGTCCATCAATGGCGATATAATGGTAGTCCACGGGTCATCGCAGAGTGCGATAGCCCCGAATTCAGAAGAGCAGCTGTGCTACTCCTTTGGGATGAAGCACACCATAAACGGGCACATTCACAACTTTGGCATCAGAACCTGCAAGGATGGCAAGACTCTCGCCGTCAGGTCCGGCATAATCTGCGACCCGCTCCGCGTTTTCTACAAGCAGAAGCGAACAACGGCGCACTACGGCTGGGTCAATGGCTTTGCATGGGTTAAGGACAACAAGATCGGGCTGTACGTCGACAACCCAAATTATGTCAATCCCATCGAGCCAATCATTCCGGAGTAGCCCGCAAAAAGAAAGGGCAGGCCCCAAAGTTTCGGAGTCTGCCCTTTCTCTGCTTCCGAGAGTGCTGCTCAGCTTAAATCTTGGTCTTGGTAGGAAGCAGGCCTCCCAATACCAATTTCAGATCCTTGGCCAGCGGTACTGCTTTCCTGCCGAAGTCCTCATACTCTTCGGCTTTCCAAACCTTGTCACGGTCCCCTTTTTCAAAGGACTGTACCACCAAGGCTAGTTGGTTGGCCACTCGCTTAGCCATGATGAATTTACCAGCGAGAAAGCTAACTCCGAGAATCGCTGGCACGATCAAGTGTAGATATTCGATGATAAGCTCATACATGTTACCCTCCTACGCCCGTCTTCAACGGGCTGTCAGATGGAGAAGGCGCATCTCTCTTCTCCGCTTTCTTGCTCTCCAGAACAAGCTTGGTCAAAGCTGCGCCTCCGGTGATAAAATCGGCCACCTTTCGAGTCTTGCGACTTTTTGCCGACACGGCTACTTCTTGACTGGCACTCGCAACCAGCCCCAGTAAAAACCTTCCCCAATTGAAACTCATCAGAGCCTCCTTAGTAACGGTCCCATATGTATATCCCTCTCACGTAGGTCTCGTTTCCATTTAGAGTAGTATCCCCACTCTGGACATAGTTCGGAATGAACTCAAGATAGGCAAGTGGAGCCCAAGTTGCAGTGAACGATTTGTAATAAGTACCTGCTGCGCTTATCCACAGCGTATCCGCTAAGGCAAGGAATGATCGAATCAATGTAGTATCAGCCAGTGCTGCGTTGCTGGTATTCGGCTGTGCCCAGCCATAGCGTAGCACGACTCCTAGACCCACATTGGTTCCGCCCTCCGACTCTGCATGAAGTAAGATTGAGCACCGGTGGCCGGGGTTGAACAGGTTGCTGTATGATCTTTCTCCGAATCCTTGATAGACGTATATCTTTCGGTCTTTTCGATTCACAGCATTGCCGATGGAATCCTGCCCGGACAGGTCTTCCGGATCGGGAGCGTCTCGGGAGGCCAAGACCTGAAATCCTGACGGTATTGGTGCTGAGGTTTGAGCATCCATGACAACCCACGCACCAGTCAGCAGGGCCGCCGCCATCAGTACAGTAATTAGTTTGCGCATGGTTAAGCTCCTTTGAACGGGTTAACGCGGTTGTTATATATGGCTTGCTTTGTAGTCAAAAATATCATGCCTGAACTTGTCCATGTCAAAGTTCTTTCCAGGGCATGTCTTTGGACTTGATACATCCCCCTCTCTATGCCCAAGTACACTGTCGATTGGAATTCCAGCAAGGTCACTCAAGGACGCCGAGAATGCGACTGCCAGGTCCCACTGTGCCTTTGGGGGCACCGTGATGTCAAAGTTGCCGACTAAACAGATACCCCAAGAATTGCGATTCTTGCTCTTACAGTGGGCTCCCGTATCAGTAGGCATTCGCCCAACTAAGATCTGGTACAGGCTTCCCACTTTTTCAATGCCCCACTGGTACCCGATATCCCTCCACCCGTTGTGCTCCACATGCCATTTCTTGATCCCGGCCCAGTCGAGAGTACCGTGGTCTTTTGCTTCGCTGTGGTGTATGATGATAAACTGCGGTGTTTTCATTTGCTCAGTTCCCAGATTAGCAGTCCAATTAGAATGGGCACAGCCGCTCCTATACTCCCCCATATCCCGCTCTTGACCTTCAGCATGGCAATGTCGACACGGAGCTGTTCTATTTCGGTATTCACCTGCATATAGCACGCGTTGAGACGCTCGAGCTCCTTCAAGACATGTCTTGACCATTCGTTCCAGCCATTGGGACGTGTATCTGGCATATTACTTCCCTTCCTTCAGGGGTACCGACATCACAATGAACCAAGTATCGCGGGGCCAATGCAGAATATGCTCCTTGCCGGACTCCAATACGATTAACTTCCCCCCTCCAAGGTTAATCGGCTCAATCGAAGGGGTTATCTCCATTTCGCCCGTATGAATCAAGATGACCTCTTGTCCCTCCCGGCGCTCTACGAGCATTTCGGAGTTCTCCGAAACGAAGCATCGGAACACGGAAACATCCAGCTCATTCAGCAAGCACCAGACCAGCATGGTACCCTTCTTGATGGCGAGCCGTTTCATGTCAGGAACGAGAAGATCATCCTTCGTTCGACTGAAAGACGACGTCGGTGGCGGAAGCCTGTTGGTCATGCCTCGCAAGGTTTCCAAGTCGTTATTTTTCTCTTCCATCACATGTCTCCTCTATGATTATTGACTTATGTGGCCCCGGTTGTCTCTCATGCTGCACACGGGGCATGACCGCCGCCGCTGCCATAGCTATG
>Ga0315533_1000715_pt1 | contig 27208 bp, 46 predicted proteins | sample SalMarSW160130MG_FD_203081 | JGI IMG/M metagenome (GOLD analysis project Ga0315533, IMG submission 203081) | Salt marsh sediment microbial communities from the Plum Island Ecosystem LTER, Massachusetts, United States - Salt Marsh Sediment SW1601-30 ... | reverse complement strand
TACCCGCTGCCCGTTCTTCACCAGCACCACGTCCAGCCCGTCACGGCTGACCGTCATCTCGGACAGCTTCGATTTTAGAATCTCTACCATCTCGCTCCTTTACAGCTTGAATATCTTCTTGTTGGCGCTGGAGTCCCACTGGACGGTTATATCCCCGCCGTTGGGGGTGCAGGGCAACCCGGTGGCGGTGTCGATGTAGGCTATCAGCAACGATGTGCCGGCGGTGCCGGTGTGATAGTAGATATTGATGCTCTCGAACTCGGCTCCGCTGACCGTGCTGACGGTTGAATCGGCAGCGTCGGCGACTCCGGCGGCGATCGTCTTCGACGCCAGCGTGTCGCTGGTAGCGATAGTGGCACTGCCGTCATCGATGTCGTCCAGGTCTTCATCGGTCGCCACTACCGGCGTATCTTCGCCGTGGTCGGTGAAGACGAACCTGATATCCTGCGTGTCCCAGTCCAGACTTCCGTCCAGAAAGTGCTCTCTTCCTTTATCGTAAAGTGCGTTCGCCATATCTTACCTCCTCCTGCCGGTTTTCTTCATGACCTTCTTCTGCCGTTTTGCCTCGGGTGGCCATATCTGCTTCGTTTCGCGCCGCTCATCGATTTTGTTCTCTGCCGGCGCCGTGTTTTTATCCTCCATCCCGGTTTCCCGCGGCGACGGCTCGCCGCACTGAACGCAGACAAGGCGTCCCTCTTGATTCCTGGTGAAATATTTGCATTTATGTTCCATCTTTCTTCTCCTGATATATATAACTCAAGAGACAGTGGGGCGGGTTATATCCCGCCCACTGTCGCAAAGGAGGATGATGCCCCGCCTTGCCCGGGGGCGGGGCTAATCTATTCATCGGCGATAAGAGCCAACCAGTACACCGCAGCTACTACAGAGGTATTTGCCGTGTTGATAGTAAAGGCTGTCGCATTGATTGAAGATGGATATAAGGCAGTACCCTGGGTATATGTGGGAGTAACCGAGTATGTCAGAAATATCCGGGTGGGAGTTCCAGCCATACCATGAGTAACGACAACGCTCCCGCTAGACAAATTAGAACTGACTCCGGAAGCGCGCGGTTGGATACCACCGAAGTGCCCCCTATTGTCGGTGATGTCAGTGTCTTGTTGGTGAGGGTATCGGTAGTAGCTCTGCCCACCATTGTATCGGAAGTATCCGCCGGCAAAGTGAGTGTGCCATTGTTGGAAATGGTTGATATCGTTGGATTTGTATAAGTCGCATTGCCAGAGACCGTTCCGGTTATCGTCGGACTCGTCAACGACTTATTCGTGAGCGTGTCTGTGGTATCAGTGCCAACGAGGGTCGTAGTTGAAGTCGGTAGAGTCAGATTGCCGGAGCCGTCACTGGTAAAGATATTCCCGTAAAGATAAAAGTGGCGCCATTGCTTCGTAGCCTTACCGATATCGAAGCTGTTGTTGGCTGTCGGTATCATTGAGCTGGGATAAGCCCCCGGCGGCGTAATGGCCGGCGTAATAGCCGGCTCCCCGGAAGGCACGGGCGCCGGAGGTAAGACTGGCTCTGTTTCGCAGCTGGAAAAGACGAAGACCGCGGATACCAACAGGGTTATCAGCAGTATGATTGTCGTCAGGTATTTTTTCATTTTTTCCCTCCTGAAATATTTATTCCCGGTCATTAAACGATATACCAGCTGGTGCCATCGCAGGCGACTCTCACGCTCTCGTATTGCGCGGAAAGCTCGATGTTCGCGGCCCCGTTTATCGTCTCCGCGCCGTTACCCTCGATAGTCACGGCATTCGCGCTGGAATCGACCTTGATGATGGTGAACTCGTGGTATTTGCTGCTGGCGACCGCCGGGAGTGTCCGGGTGATGGCGCCGCCGGTAGCAGTTACAAGCTCGATGAGGTATGGCCCGATATTACCCGTCGCGGTGATAGCGCCGACCGGTATGGAACCTTCGATTATTGTTCCGCCACTGATTTTTCCCATGATATTATTCCTCCCGATTAAGAAGGGGCGGCTGTCAAGCCGCCCCTAAGATTTTCTTTCCTCTCCGGTTTAGATGCCGGTTACCTGACAGAATGCCGTGCCGCGGAAGTAGACTGCCGCGCAGCGCATCGTGGCCTTGATGGCTACCACGCCGGAAGCGAACAGTTCGCCGTGACTGGTGGTAGTCTCTATCGCCAGCCCCCTCTTAACGAAGAGCGCGGCATAGTTCGTGAAGTCGCCCACGACGCCGGTATTTTGCGTCTCGGCGGATGTCACGATGACCGGTACGCCCCAGAGCCTCTCCGGCCCGGGATCCATCGGGCTGCCGAAGATGTATATCCCGTCCGCTGTGCGGAGCAGCCGTATATCCTGCCAGTCGCTCGGGTGGATAAGGGAATGGGAAGGCTCGGCGAAACCGGTGCCGGCCGTGGTGCCCCTTATCTTGGTCATGGCTTTGAAGAATGCGTCGGGGGTCGGGTCGGTGCTCTTCGCCTGCGTCTGGATGCCGCTGGCATGAAGCACTCCCCGGAGACTGGGCGTCGAGCCGCTGCCGGCTACCAGCTGCCCGTCCAGGCGGTTCCTGACCATGTAGGTCAGGCGACTCTCGATAAATGCGCCGATTCCTTCAACGTCCTCGAGCTGCTCCTCGGTGACCGGAATCCAGACGGCGATTTTCTCGACCGGCACGGAGCGCTCGGTCATGGCGATAGCCCCTTCGCCGTAAGCCGTCGGGCTGGCAGCATCGTCCTCTTCCGCGATTTCCGCGGCGTTATCGGTATGGGTCGTCTCCTCCATGTACTTGATGTCGGATGCGCCGGTCGGATAGGTGGGGAAAGCGTCGGCCACCCGGAGCGGGCGCAGCGGGTAGAGCTCGACCCTCGGCAGCCGCATCGACTCCGGCGCCCAGCCGGCGCCCGTCTGCACGATGCTCTTCAGGTCGACGTCTAATTCTCCGCGGGCGCCTTTCTTGTTCAGCGCCTTCTCCATGAACTGCTCGCCGATTGATTTGGCGGGGGCAGCGGCTTTGCCCGGGTCTTCCCTCGGGACTTCCCCGGTGAATCCGGCTGCCTCATCGGCTGCCTGCCGCGCTTTCCGGATTATGTCCTCGGCCTCTTCCAGCGCCTTGATGTCGTCATGGATATCGCCGGACTCATCGTTGAGCTTTTTGAGCTCTGCCAGCTTCGCGGCGGTATCGCCTTCTCCCAGGACCTTAACCCTGGAGAAATCCATGTCTTTCTCGTCGCCGGCTTCCTCGAATACCTGGGTGATTGTTTTCCCGATTTCTTCCTGCCTGCCGCGCAGGTCCTTCAAGGTTGTATGCTTTGTTTTGAGTTTCGTACTCATGTTAATTTCCTCCATATATGTATTTGATTGTTATGAAAGCCCTCTTGAGCTCGGTCCTGATGCTTTCACTTAGAGCATCTTCGGGTTTTTCGAGCAGGGTTTTTATTTCGACCTCGATTTCCCCAAGCCCATCATGCAGCCTGGAGATTTCTTCCCTGCTGTTTTTGGAAAGGTCCCGACCTTCCTTCCGCCTCAAGTCAGCAAGCGACTTCGCGCGGGCCACCAGGTCGTTTACGGCAGCAAGCGCCGCTTCCGCCTGGACTGTAAAGGTCAGGCCCTCTTTATTATCGTTTTTTATGGCCAGCGTGGCCGTGTTCATGCCGGCGCCGCGCAATACCGGCGACGCCTCGAACACATCGAGTTTCTTCAAGATGCGGTTGACATGGTTGCCTTCGTATTCCGTATCCTCTTCGGCGTCGATTATCTTGAATCCGTAGCTCCATTCCTGCAGGTCCGGCGCGAATTTAATCGTCTCGTAATGCTCTTTGCCTGTATCGGAGTTGAGGTTGAAATCCCCCTCCACCAGTACCTCTTCACCCTGCTCATGGATTACACCCTTCCCCACCGGCAGCTCGCCCATCCAGCTCCCGTGCATATAGGCAGAGATAAGTATCGTCTTCCCCTCCGGGAATGCGCCGGGCAGAGTGACATCGCCGTCCTTATCGATGACCTTCAGCGTGGCAATCCGGGCGATAAATGCCCCCGGCTTATCGGCTTTGAGTTCGATACCGGTAAATGACTTTCGTTCTAATTCCATCTTGGGACCTCCCTTATCTCGATTTTCCCATTGCGTATAGCAGACCCCGGCGCGCACGTCTTCGTCGGGGTATTCCTCGTTCATCAATTCATCACTCATGCAACGGCTGATAAACTCTTCTTCCGTTTCATCTTCTCCAGGCTTAGGTATTGGCATTTCTCCCCCCAATAAAAAAGCCCTCCGAAGAGGGCAATTATTTCACGCTAAATATTGTTTACTCGGTCATATCAGGGCAGTATAGAGTCAAAGACAACACGACCATGATTCTCTGCCACCACGTTAGCCCGCCCCATGCTATCGAGGGAAAGCCTTTTTCTATAAATTCATCCGGGCCCATCGGCGGCATCGGTGGTTTAATTTCATTCCCTTGCTGGTCGTAAAGCATCATCTCCTCCTGAAATATTGATTTATTGTTTATCTATGGAGGCGGGGGGCTTCAGCATTGAGTTGTTGAACTCATCCGCGGGCATCATATTCTGCGGTGAAAGAAAAGTATCCCCACCATCCTCCGGAGGTATCGGCTCAAGATTCTCAAACTCGCATATCCTGTTAGGCGTCAGCCATCCCCAGTTCCGCCCTATCGCGTACGCCCGGTACCGACTCTCGATATTCCCCCGCAGCAGGCTGTCTACGAGGAATTCGACATAATAATTCTGCTTCTCATCCGGCAAGAGCAGCTGCCGGTTCATCGACCTCTCCCAGCGCACCAGCCAGGGCCGCATCGTATAGACGACGAACTCCAGCGATTGCTCCTCGATGTTTGAGAACGTTGCCCTCTCCAGGTCGCCTATCATGTGCGGCGGAATATGAAAGAAGGACGCCATCTCGTTCCGCTGGAATTTCCTCGCTTCCAGCATCTGCGCGTCTTGGGGAGAGATATGATTCTTGCTGTACTTCATCCCCTCTTCGAGGATGAGTAATCGGTGCGCCTTATCGACGCCTTCATGTTTTTCTTTTAATTGCTTTTCCCAATGCTGAAGAGCTATATCTGACATTTGATTGGGGTGTTCCAGGAAGCCCCCGAAGGTCAGCCCATTGGCGAATAGCTTAGAGCCCATTTTCTCGGCGGCTATTCCCAGTCCTATCTGATTCCTGGCATAGGTCAGCGGTGTATAGCCCATCATCCCATCATAACCAAACCCGGGTATATGCCAGACCCTGTATGCAGGCAACGTAATCTGGCCGTTTTCTGCCTGGTATTGATACACAATCTCGCGGTTCTCACTCCGGGCTTTGGTTACTTTATCCGGATTCATCGGCCATAATGCCTTGATTGTCGTTCGGTCCTCGTCCCAGTCTATAAATGAATAGGCATTGCCGTTGGATGCTATCAGGTGGTACATCAAAGTCTCAAAATAGGAAAAGCTGTCCATCTCCGGGTTCGGCTCGCTATGTAATCTGTGATATAGCGAGTGCTCCACCGCCTTCTCTCTTCCCCGCTGCCCCCTCCGAAGGTATAAAAAGCAGGAAAGCGATGCCAGCGTCCCCGCCAGCAATGTCACGCACGACCAGAATGCCGTGTAATTAAGCGCCTTATCTCTGGTCACCGGTATCCCCGCATCGCTGTCACTGTAACTTAATTCGGTAAAGAATGTTTTAAAATCACCGCGGTAGCTTCCGCCCATTAATCTGGCGCCATTATAAAATGTTATCGCCAGGCTCTTCCTGAAATTATTTAAAAATTTCGTTATGGGATTCGCCATCTGAGTCTCCCTATCCGAAGATTATATTTTATAGCTTAATGGTCCCCGTTCGTCATATACGCTGCGCTTATTCACATTCAGCGCCACCGCGTCCAGCCTCGCCTTCCAGCTCAATATCGCCGCCATGGCCAGGTCTATCTTATTGGCACTGTCTCCCCGCTCCTTATGTATCACCCACAGGCGCTTCCCCTGCTCGTCCCGCTTATTAAGCTCCTGCTTAAAAGCATTCCCGATATGCCTCTCCAGCCCCTTGTGGTTTTCATGACTCAATTCCTGGCTTTTTATCGCCGTGGCGAAGGCCTCTATCGCGTAGCACATCTGGTTGTACCGGTTCGTGTACCATTCGACGACCCTCTCCTTGCCGTATAGACCCGCCCACTGCGCGGTATAGGAAAGCCAGTATTGAGGGTCCGCGTAGAGCCGCCAGACATCGTAATTCTCGAAAGCGGCTACCACCGCCTCTTCAATTTCCTCTACCGGCGCCTGCCAGTCCTTCTTCCCGTAAGGGCATTCCCAGAGTCCCAGGACGAACTGGTATCCCGTCTCGATTTCCGTCCCCACCAGACCCACCGAATCGTGGAACATGGCGCCGTCAAACCCCAGCGTAATCAGTGCCCTGTCTTTTACCCGGTAGTTTTTCTTGGCCAGCGGCTTCCACTCTTCGATATCAAAGGCTTTCTGTGAAGCCTTCACCAGCCGGTTGCAATACACCCGGTCGAAAAAAGTCATGTCGGTCGTAGGGTCCTGAGACAGAGCGACAATCGCGTCGATATCCCGCCATGATGCCGCCATTCCGGAGGCCTCTATCACCGCCGCCCTGATGTCTTTCACGGCATTCAGCGGATGCTCATCCGATGCCTGACGGTGATAATAAAAGAACCGGGTATCCTTTATACGTCCCTCTTTCACTTCCCGGGCGTATTCCATGGCGCTTTCCGCGACGCTCCCCGCCCCCGGCTCCGGCGCCGTCGTTATCTCAAGGTTCCATGGGTCGGCCTTTTTTCTCTTGGCCAGGTTGGCCACCATCGTCTGGTGGGCTCTTAATAAACGCGGTAATGTCCACCAGTGCGTCTCGTCCATGGCGGAGAAGGTCGTCCGGGCGCCGTCGCGGGCGTTAGGAGACGAGGAAAGCGATACCACCTTCCCGTCTCCCCGCTTCCTCATGATCCGCTCCAGACCGATGTCGAAGTCTTTGCCCAGGTCGCATTCTTCGAGAATGACCTTGATAGTCCCGTAAAGGAGCTCGTCCGACTGCTCTTCCGTATATGCCACCACCGGGATATAAGGGTCGTTGACCGGCCCCCCGATGGGATTGCCCTTCTTATCGAAACCCGTGCATCTCACCAGGGCTTCGGGGTGCAGCTCGCAAATCGCTATCCAGGCCGCCAGTTCCGTCTTGGCCATCCCCTTCGCCAGGCTTATCCCCACTCTTTTGAACCGCCGCCGCCCCGCCATCCGGTGCCTCTGGGGATATACCTCATACATCCGCCAGATGAGAGCTCTCTTATCGGCATCGAGCCTGGCTTTTTCTCCGCGCAGGTCCCCGGGCCCGAACACCAGGTTCTCCTCGATGAAGTCGCAGACCCGGCTCCCCAGCGAGGGATACCACTTTCCCTTATCATCCGGCACTGTTAATACCGTCATGTTCAATTCACAGACTCCAGGGCGGTTCTGGGGTCAACCGTGTATTTCTTGACTTCTCGGCCCTGGTTCCGCCGTTTCTGGCCTTTGGTTTTGGCAGTCTCCGCCTTCTCGATTTCCCACTGCAACCTCCGGCGGTCTATCGGCGTCAGGCCGAAACACTGCCGCTGCAAACGTATCTCCGTCGCCAGTGCCGCCGACGGTCCCTTTTTCGTCGCCGAGTCCCGCCAGTACTGGTCTATTAAATCCGCCAGTATATACAGCTGGTGAATGTCGGACTGGATAAATTCCGGCGCCATGGGAGACCTCCATATATCCTGCCACCAAGTGATGGTTTCCTCGCGCCATTTCCGGCGGCGCTTTGGCAGTTCCGGGATGCTTTTTATAGACTGTTTTTCCTTCAAAGCACGCGCCGTGACATCTTTATTTCTCCGTTGCCTCAGCTTCGGATTTTTGGGAGCTGGACCTGGCATTTAAAATCACTCCATAATCGTAATTGTTCAAAGAAACGTAAAGCTAAACGTTATGTAAGCCAACACGCGCGCGATATTAAAGTATTTTCCCCGGACTTTCCCGATTTCCCTCCAACCCGTACACATTTCTTTCCTGTTTTGCACTCGGTTTAGAGCAAGAAGGCTGTAGAGATTGCTACCCCCCTCCCCTATTCCCGAATGCCCCATCTTCTTTGGCGGTCTTGTTGTCGTGGTGGTATCGCTGGTTAAGGATTTGGCAGCAATTCAGGAAGGCGGGAAGAGATGTTGATTTCATTCGCCTGATGAATGGTATAAGAGCGCCTCTTGCTCGATTGCAGTTATTACAACTGATGACCAGATTCTCCAGTCTGTTATCAGCCTTGTCTTCATTGAGATGGTCTACTACTGCGATCGGCCAATCTAAACTAAGGCCACACCAGTAACAAGACCTGATATTCAATTTATTGCCTCCTGAATATTTCTTGTCGGTGCTCATTGCGATGACATTCATCACAAAGCGCTATCAAATTAGATTTTTCATTATTTTTCGGGTTTCTGTCAACGTGATGTATTACGGTGGCTTCCCGAACAACCTCCGGCTTCTTCTTGAGACACAAGACACAGAGCGGGTGCGCGGCGAGATAAGCCCTGCGGTACCTCTGCCACCGGTAGTTATAGCCCCGCTGCGTGCTGGTGCCGCGCTCTTTATCCTGCCGGCGGCGGGTCTGTTTGAGGTGCTCAGGACAGTAGCCGCTTTTGTCGTCGGTGAGGTGGGGGCATCCGGGGAAGCGGCAGGGGCGCATCGGTTTCTGCGGCATCTGTATTCTCCTGAAGTTCCAATAAAAAAACCCCGGCACTTACCGGGGCTCTGATTATCATGCCAGCCAGTAGCCACTTCTGCCCTTTTATGTCGCCACAACAGCGTCGGTGCCCTTTAACGGGTGGCTGGCTCTTGCTGGCTCGGTTTTGTACTGTCTATCATAATTACAGCAGTAATCATACCACCAACACCGATATACAGAACACCAGCAAGCTATTCATCATGGCAGGCGGGTTGCTCAACCAGGCGGGGAGCATTTAACCGATAGACCTCTGTGGTGAGTTTTAATTCCTCACACCCGTTTCGGCACCCATCAATAAAAAAACCCGCCGTTCCTGCCGGCGGGACACTTTTACCACTACACCCCTATTATAACGGTCTACGGGCTATTTGTCAAGTTTTTCTATGCAAACGCATATTTTTGAGTTCAGGGCTTCTCAGGGGCATTCAGGCGGTGCTTTTGGTTTTTCCTGGCGATTTCACTGCTGCGGCTCCTGACCCACTGCCGATAAGGTATCCCGACGGGTTGCCTGCTGAACTTCCGCGGCGGGTTCTCTTTTTGCCGGCACTTCTCATATTCGGAGCAGTCGATACAGTTCACCCAGCGGCGGCACCGGCCGCTGGCGATGTAGGTGAGGGCGTTGAGGCGGCGGCGGCGGACTTCTTCCCGGTCGGGCAGGGAGAGCTTGCGGGCAATATCGGCGTCGGAGAGCCTGAGGCAGTAAAAGTCTTCGACGATGTAGCGGTCGAGGCCGGTCCGGGCGAGGCGGTCATCGAGCTCGGCGGCGACCTGGCAGGCGGTCTCGTAGTAGGCGTGGGTGCTGCCGCCGGGGGTCTTGCTTTCGGTATAGCCTCCAGCAGGTTCGGAAGGGTAGGCGCCTTCACGGAGCTCGGGGAGCCAGGGAAGCACAAATTCGGTATCCTCCAGGTCATAGCGGAGGGCGCCGGGGGCTACCCAGATGAGCTCCGAGGGTTTGCCGCCGTAGTAGCGGAGGGTCACGTTTCCCTCCTCATGTGCTCCTCGGATTCGGGGGGCCGGCTTACCTCCCTTTCCATCTCCATCTCGTGCTCTTCTTCATAGCCGGTGGCGTTGATGGTCACAGCACGTGCAGTATCATTGGGGAGTTTCAGACACTGACCGCAGTCAGCCTCGTAACAGTCACTCAATGCCTGAAATGCCTTTACCCACCTCTCGGCATCTACCGGTAAACAATCTAAAAACGGCTTGCTCATTCCTCTCCAAATAAAAAGGCAGACTCCGAGCCTCAGCTCTGAAATCCGCCTCCGGTTTCCCCTGGTCAGCGTTGGTTATTCAGTTGTTAAATCAGTCCCGCCTTTCGGGCGATTTTGTCGAAGAGGACGGTCTGGGTGCCGGTGCCGTCTTCAAGATAGACCTCGGCTTTGACGGGCACGCCGTCCTGGAAGTGGAGCTCCCGGATGATGCCGTAAGGGTGGCCCTTCCCCCACTCGATGAGGGCCGCCTGGAGCGGGGTGAGCTGGTAACAGGTCATCTTTCACCCTCAAGGTACTTAATCCGTTTTCCGATATTTTTAGCATATAGAATCTCACGCATTGTTGACTCACCAATATATCCGCCAACATTAAGAACCATAACCTCATCGGCAAGGTCAATTTTACGCAAGTGTAATTCATCAAGCATAGCCTTCAAATCAGGGGCTACGTACTGCGGGTCTGTATCCATTGACTGACTGGTGACAATTTCTATTGATAAGACAATTTTACCTTCATAGGTCAATCGCTTCCTCCATTCGTTGAAGGTAGCGATAAAGCGTGTCGAACCACAAAGACAAACAACCTGTGGGAATCCGTTATCTCTATTCATCTAATTTCCCCCTTACCAACCAAAACCGAACGATACCGTTTTGCTTTATCCCAGTCCTCCTGCGCTTTTGCATTTTCATCTGCAGTTCCATCAATGAAATCGACGATGAAATCTACGATTTGCTCCATGATTTTCATAGTAATCCCGCCTTTCGGGCGATTTTGTCGAAGAGGACGGTCTCGGTGCCGGTGCCATCTTCAAGGTAGACCTCGGCTTTGACGGGCACGCCGTCCTGGAAGTGAAGCTCCCGGATGATGCCATAGGGGTGAGCCTTGCCCCACTCGATGAGGGCCGCCTGGAGCGGGGAGAGCTGGTAACAGGTCAGGTTCACACCGGTTCTGTTAGACATTTACCTTCTTCCTTTCGCTCTTTCATAAACCTGTCGTAAGCCTCCGCGTATTCAAAGTATTTGTCTATGGTCTGCCACTGCCAGTCTCTCAGGCGCTGAGCCATGTAGCTGCTTACCCCCAAAGCCCGGCAGTAGGCGTATTTCTGCCGGCGCTCTTCGGCATCCTGCCAGAGATTGCATAGCTTGCGGGTGCATTGAGAGTACCTGTCGGGGACATCCAAAATATCAATCTCCTTTCGCAATTTCGCCGAGCCGCTTGATGAGGTCGACGGGGATGCAGTAGACGGCGCGGCTGCCGTCGCCGGTGACTTTTACTTTGAACGAGGCGAGCAGCTCGAGGGTTTTGCCCAGGGCGCTGCGGGCGCCGGCCTCCGCGAGCTGCCTGACCGCCGCATCGCTGGCGGACGGCTCGGCGCTCCTGACAGCCGGCATGAAGTCGTCAATCTTCAGCATCGTCATTTTCCCTCCTTTTGCCCGGTTACATTCCGGGCCCCGGATGGGTCTTTGAAGTAGACCTTCCATATTCCGCAGTCATCTGCCCGTTCGAGCGCGCCTTTTCGCGAGTACCAGGCTTTGAGATAGCGTTTGAGCGTGGTCTGGTTGGCGCCGATATCATTGGCACCGGAGTCGAGAAGGTCGTCCTCGGGCAGCGGTCCGTGCTGAAGGAGCTCTTTCCATACCCAGACGGCATAGGAAGGCTGGTATTTGCTGTTGGCCTTCATCTCCGCGGAACCGTTCATATAATCGAGTACCGCTTTGACCGAGTAATCGGGTACCGGTACATCCAGCCTGTTTCTCCTGGCTACCCTCCCGAATTCCCTGGCTATTTCGTTGTCCACTCCGGGTATACGTACCCCTTGGCGACTTGATTTGCCTTGTTTCTCGCGCTCGCGCGCGCGCTCGCTCATTCTCAGGGCACGATAGTGTTCGATGATTTTCCGGTGCATCCGCGGGCGGTTTTTGTCCTCCGCATCGATGCTGCGGAGATAGATATTGCACTGGCCGCAGACGAGGCTGATATTGTCCGGGTCCCATATTACGTCCGGGTCATAGGAGATATGGTCAATCTGGAGCTTCTGCCCGGGGGGCGGCGGGCTTTTGCAGATGAGGCAATTCTCACCATAGGTGGCTACCAGCCATTTATAGTTGGTTTCGCTGACGCTCTGGCTGCCCCGGTTTCCCATTAAGCTCCCTCCTATATATAATAGGTAATATGCTGAAGTTATTTTGATTCTCCCAACGATAGCCAAAAGGATAAATCGCTTATCGGGAGAACCCACCAAGGGCATTTACTACGAGCAAAGGCAACAATGCCTAAAACCTCACCATCAACCTTTTTCCTGGCATGTTCCATCGAAGCCCCTGTGGTTAGAACGTCATCCACAATGAGCGTAGGCCCTTCGGTTACATATCCAGATAGAGCATGAGCAAGTTTCATCCCGCCCTCTGGTATTCCAATGACAGCACCAAACTTAACACGCTTTTTTATCGAAAAGGCTAATGTTCGCCAATCCTCATCGGTAAGAGCGTCACAGTTTATCAAAAAATGGCTCTTATCTCCTGAATGTAATGTGAAATTGCCCAGTTCAAATAAACCCATTATCTACCCCCTGATGTTATTTTGTTGTGAATCTGCCTTTTTTATTGACTCACTTAATTCCTCAAAGAGTGCATCGTAATGCTTGGCTCTGATAATTTCTACGTCTATGCCCAACTCTTTTGCCAATACTGACAGTTCAATAATTGAGGCATTTACTCCAGCCCTAAAATCCTTCAACGTTATCATTCAACACTCCGATGTTAATTAATTTTTCCATCCCCTTTTACTGATAAATACTTTCCAACTTCTTGAACTCCTTCTTAAATACTGCCATAACTCCAAATATCGCCAAGAAATCAAGACAGACTTATCTTTTAAGTCAAAGTCGTATTCCCAAGGTCTCAACGGATTGTCAGGCTCTTTTATCCCCAACTAGCCCTCCCATTTTTACCTAGCTTATTCATGCCTGTTCACTTGTGTCATCTTTCACTTCCTGAAGCTACTTTGCCTTATTGAGTTTGTCATAAACACTATCAATCTCTGCTTTCCACTCCTCATGCGGGTTGCCACAAACGCCTGCCAAGGTTATTTGCTAACCCCATTGTTTTGCCATTGCCTTCGCGATTCCATTAAAAGTCCGGCTTCTATCATGCCCATTTTTACCTTCGTGGTAGTAGCCTCTATAAACTTGCCCTGCCTTCACGCCAGTCTTCCGGACATATACGCGGCTCGGCTTCGGCTTAGGTAAAATCTCTGAAAACATCAAGATTGGAAGGTTTCTCAACCATAAGCATGTTGTTTTCATTTCCAGTTCGCCAAAATAATATGGCTGTATAGTTTGTGACGGTGCATACCAATGAGAGTTAAGATAACCAGGCGGATTCTCTATACATATCTTCTCAATCGGGGCTGCCCAGAGTTCTAGTACAAAGTGATAAGCATGGGAAACCCTTTCCATTCTTTCCAACCTGTTAAGTCCCGTGTATCTCCCTGAGTAAAGGTAATGTAAGCCCGCATTTGAGAGATAGGTACAAGGCGGATGAGCTATCATCATATCCCAACCATCACCAAGATGCTTTAACACATCATCTTGAATATGATTCCCTGGTATTTCTGTTTCTAAAAAGTCACAGGACCAGACATCATGCCCACGCTCTGCGAAAGCCTCTCTTGCCACCCCGCTATATTCACAGGCTATTAATATTCTCAATTAGCCCTCCCTATGCTATTTTGCAGGCATGCCAGCCTTGAAGAAATTGACTGGCAGACAGTGGTAGACCAGTGGGAGCTCCTGCCTTAATATCCTTTTCAGGTTATCTTTAATCTTTACCTGGGTTATCTTTGCCAACTCCTGAATGAGCTGGCGTGTCTTCTCCGGAGACGGCTCTGGTAGGTTGTGTCCTTTGCTATCAGCACCGATGCTCACGAACTCTGGCTTAATCTCCTCTATCCAGCGCACTAACTCATCAAGGTCAAAATCCATGATAGGCTCTATGCTGACCATTTTTGGCAGGATTGACTCCTGTATGTGTTCCTTACGCAATTCTGTTCGTGGAGCTAAGCTGATAAAATCATATTTGCGATTTGTCTCTATAGTCGTGCCAATAATGGCTTCGTCTGGAAAGAAGTCTAATATTTCTATAAAACGTATTGGGTTCTTAGATTGAAACAAATATCTATTTCCATATTCCATACAATGAAACATAACTTGCTCAATCCATTTGTCAGGGATGTACTCTGCCCACATATCACATGAGCTTCCAACAAAGATAGTGTTGCCGGAGCCGAGGTCTGTTTTTAATTCCTTTTCGTCAAAGTGCAACTCAGGCTGCGGGTACTGTTTCATGTAGCAGTAAATGCAATCATGGGGACACTTACCCTTAATCACGTTCCATGTGTGTGTCACCCAAGGATACATGTTACCTGTCTGTTTATTTAAGCTCATCTTACTCCTTCAGCCCTATGGCGCATTCCAGCCCGTGGGAGCGGTGATTCCTCTTGGATACATCCTGAGCGATACACAGGCGGAGGTAATCATTCCTGTTTTCCAGATATTGGTTAGCCTCCCGGTGACTGAAGCCCAGACTTTCCAATCTACGCGCCCCCCAGGGTTTACTTTTAATACCTCTGGATACCTTCCAGGATATCTCTCTTCTCTCTGGCAAAATCATCTCCTCACCTTCACCTCTTCGTCCTATCCCAGTAACAGAGCAGGAACCCGAACAATATGACCGCCAGATAAATCTCGAACCAGCCGCTCATCTTTTACCTCCCGCCCTCATCTTGTTGCCGACCATCTTCAGAGGCTCCAGCGGCTTGATATCCCTCGTGTCCCCGCACTGGAGGCAGTGAAGGTAATAATCATGGTACTCGTCCCGCTCCAGGAACAAATCGCCGCCGCACCTCGGACAGGAACGCGGTATCATGCCTTACCCCTTACCAGCTCCCTGTAGGTCTTCAACCATTCAATCTGTACGTCCTTCCTCCACCACGGGTTGAACTTGGGGAAGGCCGGGAGCCCTGGTACATAATTGGGGAGTTTGAGAATGCTTGTCGGCATTTTATCACCGTGTTCAACGCTAACATCAGCACCGGCGGGGTTACCTTTGTCCACCGCAGCAGGCTTCTCAAACTCTGATTTTGGCTCCGCCGCCGGCTCAGGGTTTTTAGTCTTGTATTTTGCAATCGGCAAACCATGCCGCCTGCGGAACGATGACCAGCCGCACGGAGAAAACCCCCAGCGCTTCCTGGCAGCCGGGTTGCCTTTCCGTAAACCCAGCCTCTCAACAAGATAACGATGGTCGGCGAGAATGGCCTGGGCATTCTCCTCGTAATATTTCCCCAGCGCTATCCGGGCCCGGATATTATCCATGCCGGCGGTATCGGGCCTGGGCGGCACGGGGGGCAGGCCGGCGTGCATGGCGTTGTGGTCTTCCTTTTTCATCACCACGATGTTGTCAGCTCCGGTTTTCGGTTTTCTGTCCATAGTCTTCATACCTCCTTTTGATTGGGGTCCCTCCTTTTCATGTTTTTCATTCTGTATTCTGGCCTGCTCAACGGCGGCTGTGGCACCACTTCTGGGGAAGAACCGGATGGCGCCGCAGTAGCAGGTGGCGCGGTCAACAAGGCTGGTGAGGGGCTGCTTGTCCCACTGATGCTTATGTTCGTTCATCTTCGGCTGAACCTCCCTCCGTTAAATCGGGGCATTAAACCATCATCTCCTGGCGGGCATTTTCGTAATACCTGGCGGTGTCCCGGATAATATGCCGGCGGCGCAGGAATATCCGCACCGCCCTTTTCTGTAATGACCTGGTGTACCTTCTGGCTTCCTCCGTGCTGGCGGGGAAAAAATAACCGGGCGGCTCCTCGGTGGCCGAGCAGACGGGGAAATGCTCCTTTATCAGTTCCTCGATAGCCTTCCGTACAGGGCGGTCATCCCGGAAACCGAACATCCCGGCCAGTGACCCCGCATCAATAGCCTTTTCCCTGCCGATGTGCAGTATCAAGACGCGGCGCAGACTTGATTTTAGCTCGGCTTCAGTCATATTCTGGCACCTCGATATCCGGCTCGAAGAAGCCGAGCCTGCCCCTGCAGGGGATGGGGTTCTCATAGAGAACCGGGTTGGCGAGTGTGAAGCCATAGGGGCCAGTGAACCAGGGCGAATCCGACTTCTCAACACAGCCGGTGATGTCCACCTCGCCGATGATGGCACCAGTGACGAACATACCAGCATCTGGTAAACCATTGAACATAAATTTCCGAATGATAGCTTTAGGTATCCAAAGAGCTATCCATTTAAATGCTTCCCGATCTATTGTCTTAGAAGCATGGACGTAAATCCGTCTGGGGTTAGCCGGGTAATTCAACAGCGGTGGCATATGAAGCCACCAGCTGCGGTTCTCGATATCCTTATAGCCAGCGCAGATGAGCCACGCCCAGGGTTGCTTGATGCTAAGCGCTTTCATCTCACCACCTCAAGGTCTTCGAGTTTGACGTGGATTTGCTCTTCGTGCATCACGCCTCCTTTAGTCTGTTATATCATCCTCTCCCACGCCGGCGGGCTGGAGGGACGGCGCAAACAGCGAGCGGTCCTCAACAACCTCGCCGGTGACGGCGCTGACGGCATCGAACCTCAGGTCCATCTCGGCCTGGTCGCTGGCGATGAAGCCGTACAGCGGGACGTCCTGCCGGTCCAGGTTAATCAGGCGGGCGATGTCGCCGGGGTGGAGATTGGTCTCCATGGTGAGCAGCAGGGTGCCCTTCTTGAACTTGAAAGAGATATCGCCGATGCGTTTGAGCTCTATCTTTATTCCGGGCATTTATTCTTCCACCCTTATTAGATGTGAGTTTCTACGCAGTCTAAAGCCTCTTGAATTATTGCGGCTTCATTTGGTGCCCCAATTTCATCTAGATATTCTCTTAATCGTTCCAGGGTATATTCCGTAACTTCAGCCATATCATCGAGATGCAGCCCTGACCAATTAAGTTCTTCCTCAACTTTCTCAAATTTCTTTTCCAACGCCTTTTCCATCGTTATCACCTTCCTCCTTTATTGTTGCTGGCATTTTCTCCTTTAGGTCTTTGTGAGTAATTCTATATATATGTTCAATCCTACGAGCTCTTATGATATAATTTCGCTCATCCCGTTCGTATGGTTTATATGAGCAGGCTCTAACAATACCTTGTTTATCATCAATACTGGTTACACTTACCCATTCATTATTCCATTTGAATCTCGCACCAACGGCAAGCCTACATCGCTGTCGTTGCCTAGCAACAAAAGGCGGGTCAACTTCATTGGCGATAAAGGGCTTTCTATTGAAGTATTTTTCTAGGGCGTGGGTTGCTGACATATTGTTTTCTGCTACCGCCCGTGAATAATATTGCTCACCATCGCTAGCCCACCAAGCCCAACGGAACTCTTTAGCGATATAAGAAAAATCATCAATGCCGAAAGTTAATGCTGATTCTATAGCAAGGTGAAGACCATTATGCATGCAGGAATTAAGCCTATTCCAAGACCACATCGTTTTACTTTCATGAATTCCATTCCAGATTAAAAGCAGAAATTGAATAGCTAGACTTGTAATTATTTTTTCCACTATTAACCCTCCTCCTTTATTGAAGTGTAATTCAGTTTTAATCCCACCCAGCGCTGAATCTGCCCGGCATCGAGCTGCCAGGTTTCTCCAAAACCGGCGATAAAGTCTTCCTTAAATTCCTGGTGGTAGCCGAGGGCAATGTCTTTGTTGCCGGTGGCATCGAGCAGCAATGCCAGCGCCAGCTGGGCGGGCCCGCTGCCGCGGTAGCCCCAGGAGAAGCCGCCCGGGGAGTGATTGCAAAGCTCCTGGCTGGGGAAAGGGTCGAATACTTCCATGCTGACGCGCCCCAGCTCATTTCTCTCATAGCGCACTACCAGCGGTTTGTATTCGCCGCGGAGGGAACCTTCATAGATAATCATGGCTTCGTCTCCCATTTTTAATCCTTTGATGGTCCGGTACAGGTTCATCGGTGCTATACTGGATTCATCAGTCATTAATCAATTCCTTTCCATGGAGCCGCCGCAGCCAGCCGGCTCCCCCTCGTTTATTTCCAGCGCCTCAGCCCGCTCCATCAGCATGTCCAGAAATTCACCCCATGCCTTGAGTTGCCGGGATGCGGGTTTGCCGGGCTTTACATTGATGATGACTGTCGGATGGGCAGGGGCTGCGTTCCGGCGCATCATTCACCTCCGAGGGATTCAGGGTTTACAGGATTGACGCCCAATCTTTTAAGGTCGTCGAGACTGATGAAATCGTTCGGAAGGTCTGATAGCCGGTATTTATCCCAGTAAGCCCAGTAACCTTCCTCTGTCTCGACGGCATACCGGGAGATGATTACCATCTGCTCACCGGTGGGCTGGAAGGTTATGAGCTTCTTTTCAATACTGCGCTTCGGCATCCGGAGCAGCTTTTGATTCCCCCGGGTCACCCACCATTCTTCCTCCGGGACTCCCTCCGTCTTCAGCTGCTCAATGACCCAATCTCTGTATGCCGTATTTCCCATGCTATCCTCCTTCAATAATTGACAAGCCTTTCAGGGAGAGTATAATTCGGGGTGGAGGGGAGATATGGGGCGGGTGGAGCCAGCGGTTAGAATTGCATGGTTTCGCCCCCGATTTTACAAGGTCGGTCAAGAAGAAAATTGACGAAATGAAGCGCCGCCTCAACCTAAATATCATGTCGTAAGTATCCCTTCATCTACAGTATTACTCTTTGAATTTTTTATAATAATCAGAGGTGACTCCATAACCTGCCCACTTGAAATAATCACACGTTTCTTTTACTTCATCATCACTAACCCGCCCTACTGCATTGATAAAAGTGTCACGAACATTAGTGGGAATTAAGAGGTCTTTCATCGCTAGTTTCAGAGACGATTCTATTTTAATGCGGATAGCCTCAATATCATCGTGATTACGATAACTATAGACATTGGTGTCAATAAGATAACCAAAACTGAGACGCAAGCCGTTGGGGCGGGGGCTAACCATTAACGCTACAGCAGGGTCGGGTGTTTTTATATGCCAGCAAGCTATTTCTTTATATGGGTCTGAGCCTGATACTGGGATACCAAACCTGCGATACATATAGACAAACAGAGACGCATAATCTCCATTTGGGAATATATCCTCAGCACATTTCCCAGGGTCGGCAATTCCCGCCATCGCACCCTGCCAGCGTTCACCATTAGTTTTTTGTATAGTAGCTCTCCATTTTTTAGCCATTACTTCTATATCCTCCATTACTGTATGTCAAGGGATAATTGCCACCTTTCTTTATATGTACTTTCCCAGTTCGCATACATACCAGTGCCGGTCGTTCTGTGGCTCGATAAACCAGACCTCAGTCCGGTCAAGTTCGCTGTTGTAGACATAAGCCTTGTTTATCGTGTGGAACTTGGAGGAAGGTATCATGTGGTAATACATGATAAATTCGTTATAGGACAGAGTTTCAGTTTCCAGGTATTTTCCGAAGTAATAGGCATTGTCCCTCAGCTGTTGCGCTTTCTGCCAGCAGGGAGGTTTGAGGCCAATAACCATTACCTCTATATAAATATTCCGCTGTTCGGTGTCATCGTACTGCAGGAAAGCCCGGAGTTCGTTAATGGAGTCCCAGTCCTGCGGCTGCCCCTGCCAGTCAGAGCGGAATTGGAACCAAGCACCATTATATTCACAGTAAACGGCTTCCGGGGCGTCGCTGGCTGAGACATGATTGTAGGCCAGTACCCCGACCAGAACCAGGACCGCCACTAGAATCAAGACTAACCTTTGCGTTCTACCCATAAGTCCCTCAAACCTTCCTCAATATTTCCCATGCTATCCCCCTATCTGTTTTATGGGTATATAAATGCTCTCTTGAAGGATTCCCAGCAACGTATCAGCCAGCCGCCTGATTTTTGATTCTGTGCGCTTTCAGCAGGGGTAGATAAATATCCCATTACCGCATTGCGCAACTCCGGGTAAGCAGCCGATAAGCGGCGGATAAAAATACCCCCCGGCGGGCGGTGCCCGTTCTTTATCTTCGACCATGTGGAAGGGTCTACCCCGAGAGAAAAAGCGAACTGCTGGTCGCTCATGCCTTTGGATTTTTGCAAGTTTTCGATAGCCTGATTAAGGGTTAGCTTGGTTGTGAGTTGTATATCTTTATGCATATGCTTATATTATACACGGATATGGCAATTTGTCAAGTGGTCTGGGGTGTATTTTTATGCAATCTTGAAAAAAATCCACAGGGGGTAGAGAATATTACACATGGGGGATATACCTATAGGCTTTTTAATAAAAGATTTGAGGGAAAGAGCAGGCTTAAGTCAAAGGCAATTTGGGAAACGCGCCGGTATAGACAGAGGATACATTAGCTTACTTGAATCCGGGAAAACTCACTCAATTACCATCACAACGGCAGAGAAGCTGGCGAAGGGATTTGATATGAGCCTGGGTGGTTTCCTAGATACCATTACTATTGAGGATGAGGACATCAGGGCTTTTTTGACAAATGAACTGCCAGAGCTAAGTGATGATAACAAAGAACTGCTCCGGCACTCCATCAATATCATCCGGGAGCGGGTGAAGGAGCGGGATAGATATAAATCAGCACCAGAGGAAAGGGGGTGAGAGGGTGGTCAAATTTAGAAAGAAAGGAGGTAGGAAATATGGATATTTCTGAAAAATCCAGATTGGCGACAACGCTTTTAGCTTGGTTTTTGGGTGCTCTTGGGGTACATCGATTTTATCTGGGCAAAATAGGTACTGGTATTCTCATGCTCTTCACCGGCGGTGCCCTGGGAATATGGTGGTTGATTGATTTCATTATGGCTGTAGCCGGTGTTATGAAGGATAAAAAGGGATTACCTATTAAGAATTGGTGAAAGGAAAGATATTGAAATCTATGCCGACGGCCGCTGTTTACTGCCGGGTCAGCACGGAGAATCAGGAGCAGGAGGGCTCCAGTCTGTCCTCCCAGCGCGACTACTGCCTCCGGAAGGCTTACGACCTGGGCTATGACGTGCCCGAGTATTTCATCTTCTCCGAAGTATTCTCCGGAGCCGATACCGATAGACCCAAATTGAACGAGCTGCGCAGCCTGGTTAAGAGCCATACGGTGGACGCCGTCTTTTGCTATTCCACCGACCGCCTGGCGCGGAATCCCATCCATATCGCCATCATCGCCGAGGAATGCGAGAAGCGAGACATCGAGCTGGTCTTCATCTCCGAGCCGCTGGACAGGACTCCCGAGGGTGCGCTTATCCGCTATGTCAAGGGGTACGCCGCCCAGATAGAGCGCGAGAAAATCCGCGAACGCTCCATCCGCGGAAAGCGAGAGAAGGCCAGGCAGGGAAAGCTCTCCACCGGCGGACCCCGCCTTTTCGGCTATAACATAGTTGAGGGGCGCCGGGTGACAAACGATACCGAGGCGGAAGTCATCAAGCGAATATTCGGCTGGTTTGCCGGGGGAGGCTATACTCTCTACGAAGCTGTAAGGCAATTAAACCAGGAGAGAATTCCGGGACCTGCCGGCGGGAAGTGGAGCGAAAACTCGGTCTACCGGCTGCTGACTCACCCGGCTTATCATGGAGTGACTTATGCCTTCCGCTATAAGTGCGTGGAACCGAAGCGCACAAGGGCCACCAGACGCACCAGGAGCGCCCGTAAGCTGCGTGACATGGCGGAGTGGATAGAAATCCCCGGCGCCACGCCGGCTATCGTCTCAAAAGAGGTCCATGATGCCGCCCGGGAGCAGCTGAGCATCAACCGGCACAAATCGCCGGTAAACCGGAAACACCAGTACCTTTTCACCGGCCGGCGCCTGCGCTGCGGGACCTGCGGCCGGAGCATGACCGGCAGCGTCAAGAAAAAGGCAGGGAAGCCCTGGCTCTTTTACCGGTGTGTCTGCAACGTCAAGCCAAACTATTATGAAAAGTGCCCCCAGCCCAGTGTGTCAGCCAATAGGATAGAGACTGCTGTCTGGGCCAACTTGCTGAGTATCCTGGACAACCCAGACATGCTGCTAGCAAACATCAGGAGCAGGAACACCCAGGAGCCGTCGGTCATAGAAGCGGAGGAATACCTGATAAAGAATAATATCAAAAAGTATCGACAGGAAGAAGAACGGTGTATCGAGCTCTACGTTCAGAACAAGATAACGGAGGTCTCATTCGAGACCCTGGTGGAAAAGGTAAGGGACAATATTCAGCAACAGGAAAGAAAACTCCATGACCTCCAGCTCAAAAGGGAATCAATAGAGAGAGTCCTGGCCAACGCCGACAAGCTGACAGCCTCCGCCCAAGTATTCTCTAAAGTCCTCCACGAGGCGGACTATGCCCTGAAAACAAAGGCGCTGGAGGCTCTTGATATCCAAGATTACCTACATGCCGGATAAATCAACCGTGATTGATGGACTCCTGCCTGTGGGGGTTACGGATTTCCGTATGCCGTTACACGTGGAAAAGCGTAGCTCCCTGCCTTTTCATTATGTGTGCAAGTAATGGCGTTCTGCCCGAAATAAAAAGGGGAGTGGAGACATCACCAGAAAAAAAGGGGAGTGGAGACGTTGCCATAAAAAAAGGGGAGTGGAGACATCACCAGAAAAAAAGGGGAGTGGAGACGTTGCCATAAAAAAACTGCCATGAAGACGCGGCCATAAAAAAAGGGGAGTGGAGACATCACCAGAAAAAAAGGGGAGTGGAGACATTGCCAGAAAAAAACTGCCATGAAGACGCGGCCATAAAAAAAGGGGAGTGGAGACGCGGCCAGAAAAAACGGGGAGTGGAGACATAGATGATGCCGGAGGGGTGCAGCGGGAAGGTGCTATTCTGGTTTATCATGACGCTGGTGATACTGGGGTTTGTTTATCTGTTTGCCGACCGCTTCGGCTGCCTGCATTATATATAAAGAATTCCCCCCTCCCTCCTTTTACGGAGAGAGGGGGGAATATTCTTCGGGAAAGCTATATTATTCTTCGTTGGTTTTCTTGGCGAAGTAATAGCCGAGCACGAAGCCTATTGACGTGGAGGCAATGCCGAGACCTGCGGCTACAAATTCAGCCTGCGCAGTAAGCGCCCCGTATACAGTGACAAAACAGGCTGTAACCGTGAAAAATCCTCCAACACCCCAGGCCAGGTACCTCCGGGTCATTAGTTTGAATACCTCGTTATTCATGATACCTCCCTTTTTACCTCATAATAGAATCGTAGTAACAAGCCAGAAAGAATGCGATGGCACAAGCCAGATATATTTCAAACCAAACGTCCATTTCTTATCTCCTTTATGCTTTTGCAGAGTGGCATTTAACAACGTAAGCTGGCTTCAGGTCATCGTCGGGGCCGGCAATCCCCAGGGGGTCGGCGTACCAGACGCGGTAATCATCGGTGACGATGAAACAGAAGCCGTGATTGGGGAATCCATAGACGGGGTCGGCGCCTTCGGCTTCTATATAGCCCCAGACATATTTGCTTTCCATCCAGAGAAGAGCGAAGGCCCTGCCTATCCAGGCGAAGTCCTCGCAGTCGCGGTCATCGTCTTCATAATCCGAGGGCTTGATGGGGGCATTGGCTTTGTACCATCTCAGGAAGCGTCTGGCTTCGTCAGGGGACATCAGCTTGTAGAGATAGTCCCCGGGCCCGCCGGATAGAGTAATGCCATAAGGACGGAGCAGCTGAAGGAGAGTGTTGCCGTTTATGGTGACGGTGCTTTTCGGCGGCGGGGGTTTATCATCGGAAGTTTTCTTCTGGAAAAAGCGCTTGAACAATTTGAATATCATCAAATCAGCACCCTCCAGATACCCAGGCCAATAGCTCCAGAACCGATGGCGAATGCGAATATTACGAGAACCAGGCGTTTGAATTTGAAATAGTCTTTCTTCAGATTTTCATGGTCCTTTATCAGCCCGGGTTGTCCATTGTAGCCCCGCAAGGCCTGCTCTATTGCATTTACTTTCTCATGGGTATCTTTAACCAGTTTGGCCGTTTCCTCATTCACCATATCGTATGCCTCCTTGCTGTTATAGAATTGAGCAGGCAAATTTCCCCCATCATTCATCATCAGAGCTTCTGGGCCAGGACAGCGTCCAGCGATGCCTTCTCGGTGTCCGGTACTATCTTCAGCGTCGCGGCATCCATGTCGTATTCCGTCTCCACAATATAATAGGTTCTCAGGGCATCCCGGCTGACGGTATCCAAATCGGCGCTGACCGGCACCAGGTCCTGAACCCTGATGACATCCCCAGCCCTCACCCATGAAGACGGGTAGGCTATGCCGCTGGTATCATAGACCATGTTCCCCAGCACCATGTTCTCCAGCCTTGGCCACAGGTCCTTATGCTCGACAAGATAAGCATCGCGGCGTGACTGGGCGGCGGCGGCGGATACCTCGCCGAGATTGGAGATTGCCTTCTGCCTCTTGAAATCACTGGCGCCGTCGCCGAACTTCCCCTGGCTCCTGGTATTGTCGGCGTCAGCCGTCCTGGTAAGAGTGCCGCCGGAGGTATACAGAGCGTAGCAGGAGTTCCAGAGGTCGGCGCCCCTGTGTTTTAAAAGAAACTGGGCGAAGTCACGCAGCTTGACATTCCAGTCCACCGAAGAAACCGAACGGGCAAAAAGATAAGGCACCCTGTCTTCCCACACGGCAAAGTACCACCGGTCATGATTCGTATCATCGGAGAATTCGGAGAGCTTCTCGACGATATCCTTGGGGTAGATATCCAGGTAGCTGTCGGCGGCGGCGCTGTCGATTGCCGGGCCGCCGGTAGCCTCAATATGGGTCTGGTCGCTGGAGAGCTGGGAGCAGTTGGCGGTAAGGACAGCCTTGATGACGACATCGAGGTTGTCGTTATAGGCGGTATGATAAGGGATATCGCTCAGGTTGGCATAATAGCCGTAGGCAACGACGGACACACCGCCCCGGGTGAAGCCAGGGTCTTCCAGCCTGCCTTCCCACAGCGTCCGGCCGCCGTCCGTGATTACCAGCCGGTAGAAGACCTTGTCCACTATCCACTGCCAGGCCTCGGGTAAATCAGCCTTGAGATTAAAGGAGCAGATAGAGAATCCCCCGTGCAGCCTGGTGGAGAATTTCAGGTTCTGGACTTTATAGGTCAGCTCGTCTATGAAAGTCGGGCTGGAGAGATTTCTGTCGTAGAGCTTTATTTCCATCATGCCCTCACGTTTCTGCTTACCGGAAATACCGGCTGGCGCTCCTATTACACAACAAGGAAAAGCGGCTGATACTTCACATCCGAGGCAAAGGTGACCCCCTTGACATCGTCGCGCAATACGTACAGGCGCGTGTTCTCCCTCCCCAGTGTGAAGGGCTTGCCGACACAGGTCGGGTAATCCTGGATATTGCCGATGCCGTCCAGTATAAAGACGTTGGGAGGGTCGGTGATACCGTCCACGGCGATGACATCATCGGCGTTTACATCATCTATGATAACCACGCCCTCGTCTATGGGGAGCAGGAAGATAAAATCAAGGTCCCACTGGTGGGCGGAGCCGGGGGCTATCCAGTCAACTTCATTTATTCGACATTGAGAAGCTCCGGTAACGTATATGCGGATACGAACCTTGGTGACATCATGGTTGCCATCGCTAAAATACTTGTTTTGAAACCCGCCCTCCGATATAGAACCTTCATATAAATCATGCCAAGCATCATCATAGTAGGCGTCAATGTCAACCTTATTGAAGGCAGCTCCGGTACCATGCGTTAAGAAAACTTTCACGCCACAACATTCCGTGGCAGCTTTTGTTGTTTCCAGAAAACCAGTCCACCCGGCCCCTCCAAGAGGGTCCTGTGCATAGGTGCCGGTATCATCATCATAGACATTCGCAGGGCTGGTCCAGGTGGCGCCGGTTGCTCCTGTCGGATTTACATATGAACCATCCTTGCCGGTAAGAGCTTCCTTGGCATATTGATAGATTCTTAATTGAAGAGAATTATTGCCGGCGATAACGCTCTCGGCGATGGGAGGTATATAGATATCCCCCAGGTCCAGGATTTCCAAGACATTGTCAGCGCCATTGCTGTAATATTCATCGTCGTCTTCCGAGGGCGTTTTTGTTCTGTCGCCATAGCTATAGCCGAAACCCCAGGCCATGTAAGCAAATTCTTCGGCGTCGCTGGTCTCGGTTGTGCGGCAGAATATCAATACCCGGAAGTGGCCCCTGGGCGGGTCGGCGATATCATAATTGAGCCTTGACACTTCACTGTCCGCCGGAAGCCCGCCGGGCCCGCAGGAGTATAAGGCTCTTTTATATTTTTCACCGGACAGAGCGGCGTCATTCTCATCAGTAAAGGTAACAGTCGGCTCTATCTCGGTGGTGCTGTCCTCGTCTTCCCCCTGAGTCCACAGGTCGTCATCATAGCGGGAGCCGGAACGCTTGGCGAGCCAGACCTTCTTGTCGCCGGTGGCGCCGGTCATGGCGAGCTTCCAGTAGAGCTTCGCGGGGACGTCGCCATACGCCTCGGCGGTGACTATGTCCTGGTAGTTATGATTGGAGCCTTCGTCTTCATTCTCCAGCGTAGCCTGGGCGATGTCCTGATTGGTATACCTGCCGAAGGGCAGGCACTCCAGCGAGAGGACGGCGCTGGGAATCGTGTAATTGTTGGTGAGGACGGCTGAGAAGTAATCGGCGGGGAGCCGGAGCCTGCCCTGCAGCACGTCAAAGTAGACGGACTGGCCAGCGGTATCGCCCCACTGGTACTCAAGATAGACCTGAGAGCCATACCCCAGGAGCACCCTCTGCCGGGCGTCGTTGAGCAGCCTCTGTATGGAGCGAATATTGGTCTGCAAATCGCTCAGGGAGGAGCCCCATATCTTCAGGGTCAGCTCGATGAGGCGGTTGGCGAACCGGCTCTGGGAAAGCCGCTCGCCGTCATAGTAAGGCGAGCCGACGTAAGAGGACACAAACTCGGGTGCCGGCATGGAGAGTCCGGCGTCCCTGACCAGCGCATCGCTGCCGTCATGGAGGTCAATGGTAGTGGTGCCGTCGGACAGCTTTAATCTGAATGCCATCTAACCCCGCCCCCTGAAATGAGATTCCCGGCCATAAGTCTCCCCGCTGTGCCTCATCACTACCTCTGCCATCTTCTCCCCATCCACCTCAAGGGTGATGTGAAACGGAGATTTTGTCCCGCCGTCACCTTCCGCCAGCTTGTTCAATACGGTGACCAGGTCGCCGAGCTGCCCCGGGGTGAATACCGTCTCGCCCCCATGGGCGATAACCGGCAGCGGGCTGCCGGGG
>Ga0315533_1000713_pt1 | contig 27226 bp, 30 predicted proteins | sample SalMarSW160130MG_FD_203081 | JGI IMG/M metagenome (GOLD analysis project Ga0315533, IMG submission 203081) | Salt marsh sediment microbial communities from the Plum Island Ecosystem LTER, Massachusetts, United States - Salt Marsh Sediment SW1601-30 ... | reverse complement strand
CTCCCTTGGATATTTAATAGTCTGGTGAGATGATTGACTTCGTATCTAACATACTTGTCCCAGGCCCACAAATCGCAAGCGACGGCCATTTCACCGTTCAGTTTTTCCTTAACGGAAAGATACCAAAATCCATCCACTCCCATGACTAGCTTAGAATACAACTTCGCTAGCTTCCTCAGGGTATCCTCAGAAAAATCTTCAATTCTTATATTAGGGTTAAACTCGCCACTATAATCTCTCAAGCCATTCATTTCACTTTCCTTCCTTTGGGCTAGAGAGCCCACAGAATTGATAATAGGCAGCGCAAGCGCCTTCGCTGGAGACCATGCAGGGCCCTACAGGCGTTTCCGGGGTGCAAGCCTTTCTAAAGAGCTTACACTCAAGTGGCGTAGCTGCGCCGCGGACTACATCTCCACAGCGACACCCTTTCGGCTCCTTTGCTGGTTCTAAGCTCAGCGGAAAAGCCTTCTGAGCATCGAAGCGTGCGTACCTCTCTCCTATCTTTAAGCCACTCCGAGGCACGTTTCCAATTCCTCGCCAGTTGGCCTCACCAAACTCAAAAACCTCTTGCATCAATTCGAGAGCTTTCCTGTTACCCTCTGGCTTTACTCCTCTAGGATAGGCTATTTCCACTCTTGGCTTACCATTTTCGATTTGCTCCACTAGCTTGTTAACACACAGCAGAATATCCAGTGGCTCAAAGCCGGATATCACACAAGCAACTCCGTAATCCTTAGGTATGAATTCATAAGGGTGAGAGCCAATTACAACGCTAACATGCCCGGGACCAATAATCCCATCTAGCTTTGCCTCGCCCAAATCAAGAAGTGCTCTCATCACTGGGGGAGTTAGCTTAAGCAGTGAGAGGATATAGAAGTTTTCCAGTCCTTCCTGGCTTGCCTTAATTACTGAGGCCGCTATAGTCGGTGCTGTGGTTTCAAAGCCAATGCCAGCAAAAATAACTGACTTATCTGGGTTAGCCTTAGCTATCCCGAGAGCATCCATAGTGGAATACACAATCCTTATATCTGCCCCTTCAGCTTTTGTCTGTTGTAAGCTAGAGTAGCTACCAGGAACTCTTACTATGTCGCCAAAGGTGGTAATGATAACTCCTGGTAGCTGAGCCAGTGCAATAACTTTATCCAAATCAGTGGTTGCTGTGACACATACCGGGCAGCCTGGCCCTGACCTCATCTCGATTGTTTCAGGTACTAGCTGGCGAACGCCATATCTCATTATGGCATGTGTATGTCCACCGCAGAATTCCATTAGCCTGATTCTCTTGGTGGAGTGGTCAGTGATTCTACGTGCTAGCTTCTCAGCTAGCCCCCTATCTCGGTATTCATCAATGAACTTCACTGAGGCTTGCGATCTCCTCCAGGAGCTTTAAGGTCTCCTTAGCTTCAACTTCATCCACAACACCTATGGCATAGCCAGTGTGAAGTAAAACGTAATCACCTATTTTTGCCTCTGGAGTAAGCGCAATGCTAATTCGACGTCTCACTCCAGCAATCTCCGCCTCCGCCTCATCACCTTCTATGGAAACGATTTTAACTGGTATGGCTAAACACATGGTTGTAGGTATTTTAGCCCGAATTCCGTAAATAATACAAAAAGACTCTACCTTGGAAATTCTTGGAAGTCTTAGGGAAGCCAGAGCGGGTTTCATTCATAGTCGCGGTGGCCAACTGTTTTTAGCGAAGGCGGCAAAAGATGTTGCTGCTGCAAGGAGAAGCCCAGCGCCAAGGAAGAAAAGGAATTCGAACTCGTTCATATCTTTAAGCTAGCCTAAAAGGATTGGACCTACCACAAGGCCGATATCGCTAACAGTGCAATATGGGGCCATGGTGCGTTCATAATTTTGTGCTGGGATGATATCAGCAGCATATTCCCAATTCGTCAGGAAGCGAGCGATGATGAGCGGAGGCCTCTGGCCACTCTTACTTAGGCAAAGTTGGCAATAACCGCTTGGCCTAGAGATATGCCACCGTCATTGCAGGGTACTTGTCTGTGGGTGAATACCTGGAACCCGTTCTGTTCTAGCAGGGCAACTGTTTTGTTTAGCAACAGCCGGTTCTGGAAGACACCGCCGCTTAAGGCTACCTTATTAATGCCAGTTTCACTGTTTATTAGTTGGCACATTTGCTTCACCATCTGGGCTATGGTGTCATGGAATTTGACTGATATCCTGGCTTTTGAGGTGTGTTGGCGTAATTCTTCGACTATAGCTGAGAGTAAGTCACCTACCTTCACAATTCTTATTCCTTCACTCTCTGCTATCTGGTAGGGATAGCCTTCCTCATAATTAGTTCCTTCGCCAGACTCAGTGCAAGCCTTATGAGCAGTCATTTCGAGCTCCACGGCTGCTTGCCCTTCATAATCTATCTCACCTCTTATGTCCAGTAGCGCTGATATGGCATCGAACAGACGCCCCATGCTAGAGGTCAGCGGCGAGTTCAGCCCTCTTTCTATTTGACGCTGGATGATTTGTATCTCGGTCTTGCTAACATCTTCCATAACTGGTAGCCCCTGGCTTAAGACATCTTCTCCTAATAGACTGAGAATATAGGCAATGGCAATGCGGTAGGGCTTCCTTGTAGCTGCATCTCCTCCAGGCAGAGGTAGATATTCTAGGTGTCCTACTCTTTGGAAGCTTCGATAGTCAGCCACCAAGAATTCACCTCCCCAGATACGTCCATCGCTGCCCAGCCCGGTGCCATCAAAAACTACTCCAATAACCGGGGGCTGTACACCATTATCTGCCATACAGCTTGCAATGTGGGCGTGGTGATGCTGCACCGGAATAAGTTCTATTCCAGAGTTGCCCAGCTCTTGCGCATACTTGGTGGCAAGATAATCAGGATGGAGGTCATGAGCGACGATCACAGGTTCAATGTGAAATAGCCTTTTATAAAGGGTAATGGTGTCGGCGAAGTGCTCTAAAGTTTCTATATTTTCCATATCACCAATGTGCTGGGATAGGAAGGCGTACCTATCCCTAGTCAGACAGAAGGTATTTTTGACTTCAGCACCGCAGCCAAGCACCTGTTGAGTTCCGAATTGGAGGTGAATAGGATAAGGAGCATGGCTTCGAGCTCGTCTGATAAGCTGGCTTGTTCCTTTTTCTACTATGGCTACGCTGTCATCGTACCGAGAATAGATATCGCGATTGTGGATTAAAAAGTAATCGGCGATTCCCGAAAGCCTTCTCAATGCTTCGTCATTGTCTTTGGCAATGGGTTCTTCACTAAGATTGCCGCTGGTCATCACTAGAGGCAATTGGGTGTCCCTGAGCAAGATGTGATGCAAAGGGGTGTAAGGCAGCATAACGCCCAAGTATTGTAAGTTTGGAGCTACCTCTCGAGATACGATTGAGTTCTCCTTCCACTTCATGAGCACGATGGGGCTTTGAGGAGAAATGAGCAATTTCTCCTCCTCTGGAGAGACATAACAGTGTTTTCTTGCTTCCTCTATATCGGTCACCATTATGGCAAATGGCTTAGAGGAGCGCCTTTTTCTTCGGCGCAAAGTTCTAACTGCCATTTCATTGCTGGCATCACAGGCTAGGAGAAATCCCCCTAAGCCTTTGATAGCAATAATCTTCCCTGTTCTCAAGAGCTGACCGGCATTGGCTATAGCATCTGGGCAGGGCAAGAAATTGCCCTGGTTGTCAATTAGCTCAACGTGGGGGCCACATTCAGGACAGGCGTTTGGCTGAGCATGGAAGCGGCGGTCTAGAGGACTATCATATTCCGCTTGACATCGGGGACACATAGGGAAATAGCGCATGGTAGTCTTGGGGCGGTCATAAGGCATATCCTCAATTATAGTGAAGCGGGGACCGCAATTGGTGCAGTTAGTGAATGGATAGCGGTAACGGCGACCGTTGGGATCTAATAGTTCGCTTAAGCAGGCTTGGCAAGTAGCAATATCAGGCGAGATGAGCTGGTATTTCCCCTCAGTAGCAAGGCTGCCACGAATTTCAAAGTTCTTATAGCCAGCGGGACGTCGATAAGTGATGGCCATATCCTCGATGCGAGCTAGAGGTGGCGCTTCCATTCTAAGCTCCAAACAGAACTTCTCGATAGCTTCTCTTTCTCCCTCTATTTCAATCTTGACATCTTCAGAGGTATTGCATACCCATCCTTTTAGATTGAGGTCAGTGGCTAGTCGGTAAACGAAAGGCCTGAACCCAACTCCTTGAACGATGCCATGAACGCTGATATGAGCTAGCTTGGGAGTTCTTACCTTAGCCATTGTTTTGTAATATTTAGTTCTAGGGCTGGTTGCTAGAGGACTATTTTTTGGTCTGGGCTTTGTGCTTATTAGCTTCTAGCTCCTTCAACAGCCAAGCGCACCAATCTTCTATGCCAGCGCCTGTCTTGCAGGAGACTTGGAAGATTTCGATTTTGGGATTCAATCCCTTCAGGGCATTTTGAAAGGAATCAATATCAAATTCAACATAGGGCAAAAAGTCAAGCTTATTTATCACTACGGCATCAGCATCAGCGAATATCACAGGGTATTTGGCAGGCTTATCATCACCTTCCGGCAAACTAGAAATCACCACCCTTTTATGTTCCCCGAGGGCGAACTCCGAGGGACAAATGAGATTGCCCACATTTTCAATAAGCAGCAAGTCTATATCTCCTAAGGGCAACCTGCTAAGGGCGTGACCAACCATATTAGCAATCAAGGTGCAACTCTCTGACATATTTCGTGTATTTATCTGGACAACATCTGCCACTTCGTTTCTAACCTTTTCAGAATCCAATGTTGAGGCGACATCGCCTTCAATAACTGCTATCCTTAGCTTGTCTTTCAGCTTGGCTATTGTTTGCAAAATAAGGCTTGTCTTGCCTGCGCCTGGAGCTGCCATAATATTGATAGCGAAAACCCCGTTCCTGTTTAGTAGCTGCTGATTTTGCGCCGCTATAGAATCATTAGCTTCTAGGATGTTTTGTACTACTTCTATCCTTTTCATTTCATTCTACCTCTATGCTTTTTACATATAGCTCTCGCCCTCCAGCTATTTCCACATCCTGGCTTTGGCATTCAGGGCAAGCCCAGGATGTGTCTTGGGGGCGGAAAATAGTGGAACAGTGTTGGCAGCGGAGTTGAGCCGGTGCCAATTCAAAATTGAGTACTGCCCCTTCAGCGATGTCATCCTTACTTAGGAAATCAAAATAAAATTGAATACAATCGGAAACAAAGCCTGATAGCTCGCCAACAACTAGATTAATCTGACTAATTCTGTGAGCTTGTGCCTCCTTGGCTTTACCCAGCACGATACTGATAATACTTTCAGTTATCCCGAACTCATGCATGTTGGACCTATAGAGTTGCTATCCTACTCCATTTTGCTCCCTGCTACCAATTCCCCTCCCGCCATACTTGGCTACTACTGAGCCTAATACTCCGTTAACCAGCCGTGACGAAGAATCGCTACCAAAAGTCTTGGCGAGCTCTACAGCCTCATTTATGGCTACCTTTGGTGGGGTAATACTAAGAATCTCGAAGATGGCGATGCGCAGGATATTTCTATCTACGATAGACATCTGTTCTACAGGAAAGGCTGGCGCAAACTGCTTAATGAGGTTATCAAGTTTGGCTTTGTCATGTATTACTCCCTGTGTGAGTGTCTCAGCGAAGCCATAGGCTTCCTGTGGCAATGTTTCCTCAATTGGCAATCGAGCTAGAGCTTCCTCTGCTTTGTGTTGGGTGCAATCAAGTTCATAGAGTATCTGAAGTGCAGTGACTCGGGCCTTTCGTCTGAAACCCATAGTCAGTCGGAGATCACTGAGTCTCCTAGCCCGGTGATATTCTCAACGCCTGAGATGCCGAAGGTCTGTACTTCTGAATTGATTCGCTTAATCAAACCGCTGAGTACCCTGCCGGGACCAATTTCGTAAAAGGAGTTCACTCCATCTTGCACCATATATTCAACGGAAAGTTGCCATTGAATGCAACGGCGCAACTGGTGTAACAGCTCCGCTCTTATCGAATCTACATCAGTTAGCGGCTGGGCGGTGACATTAGCTATTATGGGAATGGACGGTGGACGAAACACGAACTTCGAGATAGCTTCACTGAACTCATCCATAATTGGTTCCATTAGGGAGGAATGAAAAGCACCACTCACTTTCAGGGGAATAACACGGCGGGCACCTTTAATCTTAGCCAATTTGCTGGCTTCAGTTAAGGCATCAATAGCGCCACTGATTACGATTTGACCGGGGCAATTTATATTGGAGATCTCAGTTCCGCTTTGAAGGCATGCATCCTCAACGGCGGATTTTTCAAGTCCTATTATGGCTAGCATGCTCCCTTGATTCTTCTCCCCGGCTTGATGCATTAGTCTTCCTCTTTCCTGAACTAACCTCACGGCGTCACTGAAGCTCAGGACATCAGCAGCCACAAGAGCGGTATATTCTCCTAGACTATGTCCAGCCACAAAGGAAGGAGATGGCAAATTCTCATTGCTAACCTGTTGCTGGGCGGCTCCGAGGCAGGCAATGCTAGTTGCCAATATCGCTGGCTGGACATTGTCTGTTCTTGTCAGTTCTGCCTCTGGGCCTTCAAAGCATAGGCGAGACAGGGGGAAGCCCAGAGTGGCATCAGCTTCATCAAAGACAGCTCTGGCTGCGGCATAGCTATCATATAGCTCCCATCCCATACTAGTGCCTTGGGAGCCTTGTCCTGGAAAGACATAGGCTACCTTGGCTGTCTTAGACATAATTAGCTTTTCTTCTTGGGTGACTTGACCTCAATTACCTGTCTATTGTTGTAGCTACCACAAGTGGGGCAAACATGGTGAGCTAACTTAAGGCTATGGCATTTGGGACAGGTATCCAGGGCAGGCAAAACAAGTTTGAGGTGGCTGCGCCGTTTCCCTTGACGCGCTTTGGGGTACTTTTTTTTAGGTAAAGCCATAGGAACTCATCTCCTTAATCCCGGCACAATCAGGTCGACATAGCGGTTTCATTGGCAGATTTAACAAAGTATTCTGCCGGATTATCTCTCCTAAGTCAAGCACGTTATCGCTACTAATGGTAACGTCACCTTGCCCTTCAGATGAGGATAGAGTACTGGACGTGCAGAGGAATTCGTCCTCGATATTGAAAGTTACGGGATAAAGAAAAACATTGAGGCAGCGACTGCATATGATTTCTACTTCAACCTTTAGTCTACCTTGAACCAAAACCCCCTGCCTGGTGTGAATTAGTGTTACTTTTCCTTGAACAGAACCTCTAGCTTGTTCATTGACTATTTCGTCTGTGCAATAGCTGCGACTAGAGCCAACAGGTTCTCTCAACAATTGAGCCACATCTATTAGGCCTTCGAAAGGCTCTCCCTTGAGTTCCTCAGCTTTCATATCTAACCTGGGGTCAACACTACAAATCTTGGGCTAAGTAGTAAGTATAATAATCATTGGCCGTGGCTTCAAGGTGTTGGGGAAATGCATTGTTAGCTTACCTAAAAGCCGGGAAAGAACGAAAAATTGATTCCGCTCAGAACGCCGTGGTAGATAGAATAGAAGGCGAGAGAACAATGCGTCAGCTCAGGCTGAGAAACATAAAGGATGGTATAATATCATTACTGCGAGCAGGTGGCCTTTTTGTCGCCGTTGGTGTGGAGCCCAAGACTGGTTATTTGCCTGGGATTTTGCCTTTGGACGAAAAAGGATGCATAATCACCAATGAGGCAATGGAAACAGGGATACTTGGAATATTAGCTGCCGGAGATTGCGCCACTGCTGCTCTATCAGTAAGGAGGTTTGTTAATTGGCTATGAAGGTAATTTTTCTAGAGGATGTTTCTGGGAAAGCACAAGCGGGAGAGATAAAGGAGGTAGCCAAGGGCTATGCCAAGAATTTCCTTTTACCTCAAGGTTTGGCTCTGGTGGCTACCCCTACAGCTTTGAAACAAGCGGAAGCAAGGCTTCAAAAAGGGAAGACTCAGGAAGGTCTGGATCGAGCTAAGTTGGCTGAGTTAGCCGGTCTTATTGAAGGGAAAGAAATTCATTTTGAGGCTCGCGTAGGTACCGGTGACCGTCTATTTGGCTCCATCACCGCTGCCGATATAGCCGAGGAGTTAAGTCAAGCCACAGGTTTCTCTCTTGATAAGAGAAAGATAGACATAGATAAGCCTTTACGCCAAGCAGGCAGCCATGAAGTAGTTATCAAATTAGCTAAGGACTTAGAGCCGCGAATCACGGTGATTGTCAAGCCAGAGAAGGATTAACTATGGCACAGGAAAAGTTGCCACCGCATGATATCGAAGCAGAAGAGGCGGTAATTGGCTCTTTGCTCATTGACCCTGAGGCTATCTTGAAAGTGGCTACCTTCCTCAAGCCTGAGGATTTTTTTGATGAGATAAGTAGGATTATTTACCAGGCTTGTTTCTCGCTTTACCAACGCAGTGACGAGGTCATAAACCAGATTACTGTGGCTCACGAACTGATGCGCCAGAACAAGCTGGAAGAAATCGGTGGTGCCGCTTATCTGAGCCATCTAATCTCTATTGTGCCTACATCTCTACATGTCGAGTATTATGCTCAGATAGTATCCAACATGGCCATAATGCGGCGATTAATCTCTGCCGCGGGACAGATTGCTGCTATTGGCTATGAGGCTGGACCAGATGTCGAAGCCAGCCTGAATAAAGCTGAGGATATCCTTTTCCAGGTGCGAATGAGAGAAGGTTCACGGGATTTCGTTCCAATCCGCGATGTGCTAAGCCAATACTTTGAGGAAGCTGGACCTCCTGCCGCGCCGCAGGAAGGCGAGATTCCTCATATCTTGACTGGTTTTGCCGGATTGGATGAGTTACTGGGCGGTTTGCAAAAGTCTGACTTAGTGATTCTGGCTGCTAGACCTAGCTTGGGCAAAACTAGCTTGGCTCTGAACATTGCCAGAAACGCTGGTGTGAATCAAAACGCTTGTGTGGCTGTATTTAGTTTGGAAATGTCGCGAGAGCCATTGGCTCAGCGTCTTCTGGCTGGTGAATCAGGGGTAGATTTCAGGCATGTCCGCTTGGGACGCTTCAGTGAGAGTGATGAGGTGAGAATCATGGAAGCCAGTGGCGTCCTATCTGAAACAGCAATTTATATTGATGATTCGCCACAGCTTCAGGCTATGGACATAAGAAGCAAAGCACGGCGTCTTTATTTTGAGCGTAATATTGACCTGATAATCATCGATTATTTGCAGCTAATACAGGGTGAAGGCAGAAAGGAAACCCGTGTCCAGGAGCTCAGTTATATCACGCGTTCGTTAAAGATGCTGGCTAGAGAACTGAACGTGCCTGTGCTAGCTGTTTCTCAACTTAGCCGGGCCGTGGAGTGGCGAGCCTCTCACGTTCCTCAGCTTGCTGACCTGCGTGAAAGCGGCACCATTGAGCAGGATGCCGACGTTGTCCTTTTTATTTACCGGGATGATTTATATTGCACCGCTGAACAATGGAACAAGGAACATGATATAGAGAGGGAACCTTATCCCCGCGCCATCGCTGATATTATTGTAGCTAAGCATCGCAATGGCCCTTTAGGCCAGGTCAAACTGAGGTTCCTGAGTAGCATCGTCAAATTTGACAAATTTACGAATGTGGAGGCCGAGCCAATCTTGACCTCTTAGGGTATAGCAAGTGCAAAACAGACATTTCCACCGTTTACCGACAAAGACAGAGTGTAACTCTCTGCTTGATTTATTCTTCACTCAAGTGATGCATCAAATCCTGGATGTAACCGAGCTCAAAGTGACAATGAGCATCTTTTACCTGCTGAGCCACAAACAGGACTATCCCCCCTTCGTCAGGTATGAGGAGTTGCTATCCCAAACTGTTTCAATGCCCGGCATAGATGAGAAGGCGCTTCGTCATGCCTTGGATTTGGCTGTAAACCATGGCAGCATTTTGCGCCTCAACCTAAATATAGATGGAGAGTGGGTAGAGGCTTACTTTGCCAACATAGAATCTGACAGAGAGGCCATTAGTAGCATTGAACACAGTGGGGTCTCTACCGGGAAAGAAGGGACGGTACAGGCATTGCAGCGGTCAAACATATTTGCTCTTTATGAGCAGAACATAGGCATAATAACACCAATGATTGCTGAAGAACTTAAGGAGGCGGAGAAGCTGTATCCAGCACAGTGGATAGAAGAAGCCTTAAAGGAAGCGGTTGTACTGAACAAGCGTAGCTGGAAATACGTTGCTCGCATTCTGGAGCGCTGGGCTAGCGAGGGTAAGGACAGTGGAGAATATAGACAAGGTGTTAAAAAGGGTAGTCCCGACAAGTACGTCAAAGGCAAATACGGACACCTGGTTAAGAGGTAGAGAAAGTGGCTCTCGTCCACCCGACCTCCTATCTGGCGAGGGACATAAGGAGGAGACCTGTCCGATATGCAAAGGGGCTGGATTTGTTCACCCTCTTACAGATTCGGGGCAGCCTGATTTCAGCCAAGTGGTGCCCTGTCAGTGCAACAAACGGGTGCTACAAAGAGAGAAGCTAAGCTACCTGGAGAAGTATAGCAATCTGGGCTCCTTGTCGCGGCTCACCTTTGGCAATTTATCCCCTAAGGGAAGGAGAGGGGATGCTGTTTCGCAGGAGGATTTTGCTCATGTTTACCAGGCGGCCAGGGCTTTTGCTGATAACCCTGATGGCTGGCTCCTGTTTTCTGGGCCTGCTGGTTGTGGCAAAACTCACCTGGCGTGTGCAATTGCTAATCACTGCTTGAGCGTAAGGCACCCGGCCTTCTATATTGGGGTCGCCGATTTGCTTGACCACCTCCGCTCTGCTTTTAGCCCCACGAGCGATATTAACTACGACGAGCTGTTCGAGCGAGTTAAGAATACACCACTTTTGGTGCTTGACGACCTGTGCGTAGAAGGTGGCACACCTTGGGCGAAGGAAAAACTAGAGCAACTCCTCAACTACCGCTTCAATGCTAGGCTGGCAACTGTGATTACTACTGATATGTCACTGGAGAAAATGGATAAGCGGTTGCGTGGGCATTTTGAAGATAGTGAATTTTGCCAAATATGTGTAGTCGAACAAAAGTCACCTCTAGAACATCTAGGTGGCTTAGAACTGGAACTGCTGCGGAGCATGACTTTTGATAATTTTGATCACAAGCGGCTGGAGCTCCCCCCAGAGCAACGTCAGAATTTGCAACAAGCTTTTCATCTAGCGGAGGAATTCGCTCATTCTCCAGAAGGCTGGTTGATATTCCAGGGTGTCAATGGCTGTGGCAAAACCCATCTGGCGGCGGCTATTGCTAACTATCGCTTAGCGCAAGGCAAAGCGGTTTTCCTTGTGGTTGTCCCCGACCTCCTTGATCATTTGCGCTCTACCTTCAGTCCAGAGAGCAAAATATCGTATGATGAATTCTTTGAGGAGATTAAGCAAAGCTCATTGCTGATCCTCGATGACTTTGGCGAGCAATCGGCTACTCCATGGGCTCGGGAAAAGCTGTACCAACTTATTAACTATCGCTATAATGCCAGGTTACCAATGGTGGCCACCACTTGTCTTTCCCTGGATGAGATTGAGACACGAATTAGTTCACGGATGGTAGACCCAAGGCTAAGCCTGGTATTCAATATCATTGCTCCTGACTATCGTGGCGATGTAGCAGCTAGTCGACGAGTTAAACGCTACTGATCGATGTTAGCTAACAACCCTGACAAGACGGTTACATATTGGTGTGCTTTGCCTCGGGGCGTTATTGTAATTGGCAAATATGGCTGCTAAAATAGGCTAGCACCAGCACAGAGTTCAATGATGTTAGATTCTCCAGTTTTGGTTCTCAATCAGAGCTACGAGCCCCTTAACTTATGTCGTGTACGCCGGGCTGTAGTCCTGGTTTTTGGCGGCAAGGCTGAAGTGCTGGAAAATAGCAGAGGAGAGGTTCATTCTGTTACACAGGTTTTCTCCGTCCCGTCGGTAATCCGCCTAGTCTATATGGTTAAACGTCCGCATCATCAGAGAAAGTTGACTAAGCTGGAGGTGTTTAATCGTGACCACTACACTTGCCAGTATTGTGGCCGCCAGACAAGGGAACTCACGCTAGACCATGTTATTCCTAGGGGGCGGGGGGGGGAACATAGTTGGGATAACGTGGTTAGTGCTTGCAAGGTCTGTAATTGTTGTAAAGGTGGGCGTACCCCAGCGGAAGCGGGGATGAATTTGGTTCACCAGCCACGCCCTCCTCGCAATGATGGTTTTTGTATTCCTTATCATCGCCGCAGGACTTATACTGAGTGGGAGAAATACTTGCCTGGATGAGTGAAACTCGACCCTATGGTGGATTTTTCGATAGTTGGTCAACAGGCAATTCCTTAACAGAGTTATCACGTTCTACTGTCACGGTTTCTTTTAGAGTATTGACGCTGACTACCTTAGCTTTGCCAAAGGGTGTTGAGACCTCCTGGCCCACTTGGGGCATTTTCTCCTTTGAGGTCGCATATTGTTCATTTTCATAGCTTAGGCAGCAGAGGAGCCGTCCACAGATGCCTGATATCTTCATAGGGTTTAGTGCTAAGTCCTGCTGTTTCGCCATTCTTATGGAGGCAGGGGCAAAGTCTTTGAGGAAACCCTGGCAACATAATGGATAACCACACTTGCCTATGGTGCCCACCAATTTCCCTTCGTCCCTTGGCCCCACCTGTCTTAACTCCACCCGTGTTTTGAGACTACGGCTTAATTCTCGGACCAACTTCCGGAAGTCAACCCTTTCTTGAGCTTTAAAGAATATGGTCAGGTGACTGCCATCGGGATTATAGTGAGCTGCTAGGGGCTTCATTTTTAGACCAAGTTTAGCTACCTTTTCCTTGCACTTGGCCAGAGCCTCTTCTTCTTTGTCACGCTGTGTATCTTCCATCGCAGTTTGCCATCAGCCGATTCTTTAGTCTGGCTGAGCACCCGGGCTAGCAGAAAAATCTCCAATTTTTCTGGGCAAATTAAGCATCAATGATTCAAATGCCAAGCGAGCGCTAACGTTTTTGCTAATGTCGTCCTTCGTTAAGCACAGGATAGTAATAAGGTCTTTAATCTTGCTGAGGCTTAGCCTCTTTGCCTGGCTTTGCAGAGCTACTTCATAATCCATGTTGATGATAGCCTCCTTGCAGCTACCCTTGATAAGCATCAAGTCACGCCACCAGTTGAGCCAAACTTCCATCGTCTCCATTACCGCTCTCCGGTCCTGGCCAAATTGAGTGGCAAGGTCTCTGGCGTAAGCAAAGCGTTCCTCCAAGCTGCCGGCCAGCAAAGAAGTCAACTGTTCGATTTTTTGAGAACGCTGGTGGAGCAGGCTATCATCTGCCAAGGCAGATAGCGCCCAGCCAAGACAGCCATGACATAGTCGGGCTAGAAGTCTTGCTTTGTCAGATTCAACCCGATAACAATCAGTGAGTATTCCTTGTATTTGCCCCGTGGGTATAGGACTCAATGCCAACCGCTGGCATCGGGAAATAACCGTGGGCAGGAGATGAGATTCCTCAACAGCCAACAGGAGCCAGACTATATTAGGTGGCGGTTCCTCCAGTATCTTGAGTAAGCGGTTAGCCGCTTCAGTGGACATATAGTCGGCATCCTCAATGATGAATATTTTGTATCTACCTTCATACGGTGGCAAGTGAGCTAAGTGCTGTAGCTCTCCTATATCATCCCTGCCAATCTCCACTTTGCGATTTGGCTCCCGTGCATCATCTATGCCGGTCTCCGTTCTGGAGCCCAAACTTAAGGTGATAACGTCTGCGTGCTTACCCTCAAGGGTCAGGCGGCAGGAACGGCATTGGCCACAGGGTGGTTGGGGGGCATCACAATTTAGAGCCTGGGCTAAGTTAAGAGCCAGGGTTCCTTTGCCTACATGACGTGGCCCTACCAAAAGATAACTATGGGCTATGTTGTGCTCCTTCAGGCTGCGATCCAGCAAGGCCAAAATTTTGTCTTGTCCTCTCACTTGCCACATTTAAATTACGTCCAGTCTTATCAAATCTTGGTAGCTTTCCCTACGCCGGGTAAGGCGTGCTTTGCCATTATCTATCATGACTATAGCTGGCCTGGGCAAGGCATTGTAGTTGCTACTCATGGGAATGGAATAAGCTCCACACACTGGCATGGCAATAATATCACCGGGACAGACTGGAGCTAGATTAACATCTGTTGCTAAGAGGTCTCCAGATTCGCAGAGTTTGCCAGCAATAGTAACTGGATTCTCTTCAGCCCCTGACGCTTTGTTGGCTACTAAAGCTTCATATCTGGCGCCGTAGAGAGCCGGGCGGATATTGTCGCTCATGCCACCATCTACACAGACATACTTTCTTACCCCAGGTATCTCCTTCATTGCTCCTACAGTGTATAGTGCGACCCCAGCTTGCCCGACAATTGCCCTTCCTGGCTCAATGAGGAGTCGAGGATGGGCCAACTCTAGAAGTGAGATGAGGCTGTTCAACTTGTCGGTTATGGCCTTAGCATAGTCAGCTAGTGGAAGCGCTTCATGTTCTACGGTGTATTGGACAGCGAAGCCGCCACCAACGCTAAGCTCACTGAGTTGAAAGTCGAACTTCTCTTTCATTTCCCGGGCAAAGCGCAGAACAAGCTCTATAGCCAACTCATAGGGCTCTGTTTCAAATATAAGAGAGCCGAGGTGAAAATGAAGCCCCAGAAGATTCAAATTAGCGGCTGACATAGCCTGCTTTACTGCCTGTTCAGCTTGCCCTGTAGCTAACGGAAAACCAAATTTGCTGTCCAGGGTTCCCGTAGTGATATATTGATGGGTGTGGGGGTCAACTCCCGGTGTGATGCGAAGGAGGATATCCTGACTGGTCTTTCTTTCCGTAGCCAGTCTGCTGAGCAGCTCAAGCTCATAGAGGTTATCCACCACAACTCGGCCGATACCCCAGTCTAGAGCTAGCTTCAACTCTTCTGGCGTCTTGTTGTTCCCATGAAGATGGATTTTGGCTAGCGGGAACTCTACAGAATGGGCAATGCTGAGCTCTCCCCCAGAGACGACATCAAGCCCCAGGTCTTCTTGGTTGAGAATAAGAGCTAGAGCTCTGTTCAAGAAGGCTTTAGAGGCGTAGCTAACCAAAGTATCAGGATAACGTTTGGAGAACTCAGCCTTGAATTCACGGCACTTACGGCGAATAGTGAACTCGTCAAGAAGGTAAAGCGGCGTTTCATATTCCTGAACTAAGTCAACAACATCGCAGCCACCAACGCAAAGATGGCCCTGGTGGTTTACCTCGGCTGTTAGTGGGAAAAGGGAAAGCTTAGGCACACTGTTTATATCCAATCTAGATATAGTAGCCTGTAATTCCTAAGTGAGTCAAGAAAAAGCTAGACTTCTTCTGGGTGGTAGAAGAGCCCCAATGCGCGTTTCTCCCATTCCAAAATCTATCGGAGTGGCGAAGCATTCAAATTTCTGTCTCCAGCTCCTATTTATCTTAATGGTTTTTGACTATAACCAACAAGGGTCTCGCTACCATCTTCGACAAAACGCTATTTTCGTTAACGCCTCATAAGACTTAAGCTCTCTGGGCAGAGAACGTTTGATTCATTTGTTAGCGAGTGCTACTATTGCGATAGCGATATACTCATTAGGGAGTATCAGATGCCTGTACTGCATGATTACCTAAGCGTGGTGGAAGCTGCCGACATCCTAGGCGTTCATTGGGAGACGGTGAAGCGTCTGTGCCGGGAGGGCCGTATTCCGGCAGAGAAAGTTCATAACAAATGGCTTATTCACAAGGACAATCTGCGTGAATTTGCCGTGGACTATAATGAACCTCGCCGTGGGAAGAGGGAAAATAAAAGCGATAGAAGGGGACTACAGGAGTGAGCGATGGCACGTAAAATCAGCACTAGCAATAATAGCCGTGTAGCTCAAAGGCCAAATGGTGCCAACTTGGGTTTTGAGGAGAAGCTCTGGCAGGCAGCCGATAGGCTACGTGGTTATATGGACCCGTCCGAGTACAAACATGTGGTCTTAGGGCTTGTTTTTCTCAAGTACATCTCGGATGCCTTTCAGGAACGTTACCAGCAGCTTAGTCTGTGGACTTCTGATCCATCCAATGATTATTACATCAAGGAGCCAAAAGAACGATACCAAGTACTTGAACAACGTGATGAGTACAAGGCTGAGAATGTCTTCTGGGTGCCAAAGGAAGCACGCTGGTCGCATCTTCAGGCCAATGCCAAGCAGCCAACTATAGGAAAGTTGATTGACGATGGGATGGTGGCTATCGAGCGTGATAATGCATCCCTCAAGGGTGTGCTGCCTAAGGACTATGCCCGGCCGACACTTGATAAACAACGCGTAGGGGAGCTAATTGACCTCATTGGTACCATAGGGTTGGGTGATAAGGAAAATCGTTCCAAGGATATTCTCGGCCGGGTCTATGAGTACTTCCTCGGTAAATTCGCCAGTGCCGAAGGTAAAAAGGGAGGAGAGTTCTATACGCCACGATGTGTGGTCCGGCTACTGGTAGAAATGATTGAACCTTTTAAGGGGCGAGTATATGACCCCTGCTGTGGCTCCAGCGGTATGTTCGTTCAGAGCGAGGAATTTATTCGTCAGCGTGGTGGTCGTATTGGTGACATATCTGTTTATGGACAGGAATCTAACCCGACAACCTGGCGCCTGGCCAAAATGAATCTGGCGATACGTGGAATTGAGGCTAACCTGGGCCCATATCAGGCTGATTCTTTCCACGATGACCTGCATAAAGACCTCAAGGCCAACTTCATCCTGGCCAATCCTCCTTTCAACATGAGCTACTGGGGTGGTGAACGTCTCCGTGAGGATGTGCGTTGGAAATATGGAGTTCCACCCGTTGGTAATGCCAACTTTGCCTGGATACAGCACTTTATTCATCATTTATCACCTGCCGGCATTGCCGGCTTTGTGCTGGCCAATGGCTCTATGTCTTCCAATCAATCCGGTGAAGGTGAAATCCGCAAGAACATCATCGAGGCTGATTTCGTTGACTGCATGATAGCCTTACCTCCGCAGCTTTTCTATGGCTCGCAAATACCTGCCTGCCTCTGGTTCCTGGCGCGCAACAAGCGCAATGGTAAGTTTTGCGACCGTAGCCGTCAGACGCTCTTTATTGACGCTCGCAAGATAGGGCACATGGTAGACCGCGTACATCGTGAGCTTAGCGATGAGGATATCTCCCGTATTGCCAGCACCTACCACGCCTGGCGTGGGGAAACAGATGCAGAGACATACCAGGATATTCCCGGTTTCTGCAAGTCGGCTACTACTGAGGAAATCGCAGCTCACAACTATGTACTTACCCCAGGTCGCTATGTGGGAGTTGAAGACATAGAGGACGAAGACGAGCCCTTTGAGGAAAAGATGGCACGGTTGACTGAGAAGCTAGAGGAGCAGTTCACTGAGTCAGCGAGGCTTGAGCATGAAATTCGTCAGAACCTAAAGGAGTTGGGGTGTGGCTAGCAAGCAATCTGTTATTCCTGTTGAGCGGATTGAGAGGGCAATCCTGCTAATCCGCAACCAGAAAGTAATGCTTGACGCCGACCTAGCGGCGCTTTATGAAGTTGAGACTCGCGTCCTCGTACAAGCTGTCAAACGCAACCTGGAACGCTTTCCTGAAGACTTCATGTTTCAGCTTACTCAAAAAGAATTCGCAATCTTGAGATCACGATCTGTGACCTCAAGTGATTGGGGTGGGCGGCGTTATCCCCCGTATGTCTTCACCGAGCAAGGGGTTGCTATGCTCTCCAGTGTCCTGCGGAGTTCACGTGCCATTCAGGTGAACATTGAAATTATGCGAGCCTTCATCCGCTTACGGAAAATGCTCGCTTCCCACACGGAGCTTGCCCGCAGGCTTGATGCGTTGGAGAAGAAATATGATGCCCAATTCAAGGACGTGTTTGAGGCTATCCGTCAGCTTATGGCGCCGCCGGAACCCAAACGGCGCCCTATAGGATTTAAGAAAGGTGACGAATGAAATCTGGTTTCGAGAAGACTATTGGAATCACAGTCTGTGATGTCAAGACTATTTTTCGATATAGCAATGTCCAAGCGTTGGCAAAGTATGAGGATATAGTCCGCTGGAACTTGAAGGAGGCGGGGTATGATAGATGAGTGGCGGATAGCGACCATCGAAGAAGTCGCACAGAAAGTCGGAATGGGGCCTTTCGGTTCATCGATAAAGGTCGAGACGTTCGTTGAGGAGGGTGTTCCTATTATTAGTGGACGGCATCTAAGCGGCACACGGCTTTTTGACGCTGAACATAACTACATCACGTTTGAGCATGCCGAGAGGCTGAAGAATGCCAACGTGTATCGAGGTGATGTCATTTTTACCCATGCCGGTAGTATAGGGCAAGTCGCCTACATTCCGGAAACATCCAAATTCGATTGCTATGTCATATCCCAGCGCCAATTCTACATGCGCTGTGACCGATCTAAAGTGATTCCAGAGTTCATCACATACTTTTTCAAGACACCTGAAGGTCAATATAGACTACTGGCAAACACTTCATCATCAGGCGTGCCCTCAATTGCTCAGCCTGTGAGCTACCTGAAGACGATCGACGTGCCAGTGCCGCCCCTCCCCGAACAGCGCGCCATCGCTGCCATTCTAGGGGCGCTAGATGACAAAATAGAATTGAACCGTCAGATGAACAAAACACTGGAAGCTATGGCTCAAGCTCTGTTCAAGAACTGGTTTGTAGACTTTGAGCCCTTCCGTGACCAGGGTATGGAGGAGTCGCCATTGGGGCTAATACCGAAGGGGTGGCAATGCACTGTGGTTGCAGAAGCAGCGGATATTAACCCACCGCGTAACCTTGAGCGCGGAGTTGACGCCACTTATGTTGATATGGCAGCTCTACCTACAACTTCAGCCCGTATTCTAAACATCATTGGAAGACCTTTCTCTGGTTCAGGATCGCGATTCAGGAATGGCGACGTTCTGCTAGCACGGATTACCCCGTGCCTTGAAAACGGCAAGACCGCCATAGTCGATTTTCTACAAGCTGGAGAGATCGGCTGGGGCTCGACTGAATTCATCGTGCTGGGGCCGAAGCTACCCCTGGGTATGCCTTTCAACTACTGCCTTGCACGCTATCCCGACTTTAGGGCCCATGCTATTCAAGCAATGACCGGAACATCCGGTCGCCAGCGCGTGGACGTGGGCTGTTTCGACCATTACTGGTTGGCAGTTCCGCCAGCATTGATTGCTGAAGAGTTCGAGCAGCAAGTCATGCCCTGGTTTCAAAAGACGAAGTCTAGCGATGACGAGTCACATACGCTTGCTATCATTCGCGATACGCTGCTGCCGAAGTTGCTGTCCGGGGAGATACGGGTGAAGGACGCCGAGAAGTTCGTGGAGGCTGTGCGATGAATATCATCTTCCACTATCCACCAGAACTCCTAAGTCTTCTAATTGATACGGCACCTCTACTCTGTCGCTCAAAGGAAGATGTTTTACTTTTCTTCAAAGGTGCTGGTGTTGCCCCTGACCTGACCAACGATCTTGCCATACGGTTAAAACAGGATCGGGGCAGTATCAATAAGTATGAGATTGCCCGCACTGTATTGACCCGGCTTAATGAACAAGGGGAATCAACCCTCAGAGAAAGGCGAGAAATCCTGAAGCGCATCACTGAGTTTGAGAATTTCTCCACCTGTTGGCCAGAAGACCAATTGAAGGCAAAAGGCTTGGTTGCCGAAATCAGACAGGTCGTGAACGTTAAGGATTCGTTTACACGGATGCATATGGAACGAGAGGACGAAAGGAAAAAGCGTCAAGCCGAGCAGCAAGCAAAACTGGAGGAGGCGCAACAACGAAGGTTCAAGTTGTCCTCTGTCAAAACAGATCTCTTTTCTCTATTTGGCGAACAAAACAGTCAGAAACGAGGCAAGGCATTAGAAGGTGTACTCAATCGCCTTTTCAAAGCCAGTGGCATTCTCATTCGTGAGGCATTTACGTTAAAGGGATCCCAAGGTGAGGGTATCATCGAGCAAATTGATGGTGTAGTTGAGATCGATGGTGAGTTGTACCTTGTTGAGATGAAATGGTTGAACGAGCCTCTAGGCGTAGGTGACGTTTCACAGCATTTAGTACGAGTATTTAGCCGGGGGCATGCCCGTGGCATCTTCATTTCAGCTTCGGATTATACAGAACCAGCGATAACTACTTGCAAAGAATCGCTTCAAAAGGCGGTAGTAGTTCTGTGCAAGCTTGAAGAGATTGTTAAATTGCTGGAGCAGGAGGGCAATCTGAGGGACTTACTTAAGGCGAAGATAAACGCGGCAATTATTGACAAAAATCCACTGCACGAGCCAACAGGTAGAGGTGCTCTATGATTAGCATGAGACTACTAACCATCAGCGACGTGTTCTCGCCAAAGCTGCTCTCAGGCGAGATTTGGGTGAAGGACGCCGAGAAGTTTGTGGAGGGGGCAGTATGACTACGACCTACAATATCTACTGTGATGAAAGCTGTCACCTGGAACACGACTGCCAGCCAGTAATGGTACTAGGAGCCGTCTGGTGCCAACTGGAAAAGGCCCACGAAATATCAGTGCATATTCGTGAAATCAAGGCACAGCACGGGCTTTCGCCGAACTTTGAGATCAAGTGGATTAAGGTTTCGCCGGCTAAGCAAGCTTTCTACCTGGACTTAGTTGATTACTTTTTTGAAAATGCGGATTTACATTTCCGTGCGCTTGTCGTACAGGACAAATCCAAGCTGCAACATGAACTTTACGAGCAGACACATGACACATGGTATTACAAGATGTATTTCGATATGCTCAAGGTTATCCTTGAGCCTCAAAGCCGCTACCGAATCTATGTGGACATTAAAGATACGAGGAGTGCTGCAAAGATTGCTAAGCTGCATGACGTGCTGTGTAGTAGCATATATGATTTCGAGTATCAGATCATTGAGCGCGTACAGACGGTACGATCCCACGAGGTGGAGATATTGCAACTTACTGATCTGCTTATTGGCGCTGTGTCGTATGTTAACCGCGGGCTTCACATGAATGCAGCCAAGCTCGCTGTGGTCGGACGGATGAGAGAACGTTCGGGTTATAGCCTTACAAAAACCACTTTGCTGAGAGAGAACAAAGTTAATCTTTTCATGTGGCAAGCGACGGAGAGGCAGGCATGAGCAATGCCCCTGAATGGCTGCCGGCGGCGTTGAGATACACCGATTTCGATGGCGATTATGACAGGTTCCTGGCAGTCGTATATGAGGTATTTGAACGTGATTTCAAACAATCAAAGCCTCACTATCGCAACCACCCAATAAGCTATGATTCTCGCATGGAAGATGGGAAGGAAGCGGCTTTCTGGCATATTACTTCAAGCTTCGATCCCAGTACGGGAAACAGGGGACTCGACTTAAGAAGAGCTGAACGTATACCATGGCCCAAGCCGATGATAGAAAATTGCACCGACAAAGCCATTTCAGTGTGGAGAAATCAAAGGATAAGGGAAAAGGGTGCCAAGCAAACAAGAATACTAATATGGCTGGAAGGGCTGGACTATCTGGTGGTATTAGCCGAAATGAGGCGTTTAACAGTGCTGGTTACAGCATATTACACGGAGTCCAACCACCAACGACGAAAATTGAGAAAGGAAAGAGATGAGTACTACGGAATGCAAAAACCGCCCTGACGGACGGCTTCAGTACTCCTTCTACACGTGGTAGATGAGCTATTATTATGATAATACACTTGTTTGGCTTTTGTCAATACCCATTTGTCCTGGCCATTTCCGACAGCCAGGCAAAAAACGAGTATTCGCAAGTCAGGTCCACCATTCTGAGAAGTTCGTGGAGGTGAAGATATGAGCATTTTCAGTCTATTGAACCAGATCAAGAATGATGAGATTGTCCTCCCCGCAATCCAACGGGACTTCGTCTGGCCTAATGAGAGAATATACAAACTCCTTGACTCCATCATGCGGGGATACCCAATTGGAATCATCTTGCTTTGGGAGACCTATGAAGACATCCAGTATCGTCCCTTTGTGAAGGATTACAGGCCTGGCAACCTGCATTCGTACCATGATAATACACAAGGGACGAAGCTTAAGCTCGTTCTTGATGGGCAGCAGCGTCTCCAGTCACTATTCATAGCCCTCTACGGCACTTTAGATGGCTTATCACTCTACTTCGATGTACTTAGCGGCAGGGAATCTGATGACGTCTCTGAAGAGAAGTTCATTTTCACTTTTTCAACCCCAGATGAAGTGAAGGAGCAGAATACTCACATCAAAGAGGAGATGGCTAAATCTCCAGACAAGAGGGAAAAAAATGCTGACGATAGCCACTTAGTAAAAGTATCCGATCTCTTCGCAAAGGGGGCGAGAGAAAGAAAGGACCTGGTAAAGGAGCTATCAGAGAAGCTAGGCCTTCGAGAGCAAGCTCAACTTCGTCTCGACCTTAATCTTTCCAGGTTAGATGAAGCGCTGTCAAAGGATCAGGACCTTTTAAAAATATCCACCATAGACGAAGATCTTCCTAGTGAAAGTCCCTACAGGAAATCTGATACTGACGTGCTAGAAGTTTTTGTTCGTGTCAACACGGAGGGCACACCCCTTAGCCGCTCTGACCTAATATTCAGTATGCTGAAGTTGAACTGGAAAGAGTCTGCCACGGTCTTGCCCGAGTTTGTTCAGGGCATAAATGAGGGTAATTCGTTCGGTATTAATACTGATTTCGTAATCCGGTGCCTATTTGCTGTCTCAGACCTCGGCACTAAGTTCGATATCAACCTGTTACGTAAGAAGAGTAATGCTGCAAAGCTAAGGACAAATTTCGAGAAATGTTGCAACGCAATTCAAGCTACAGTGGACTTTGTGCAGAGACACTGCTGGTGTGCTAGCAGTCGTGTTATCGGTGGGTCAAGCACAATGGTCCCCTTTGTATATTACCTATTTCATACCAAGAACCATGAAATCAGGAACGACCAGATTGCCAATGCGAGGAAAGCACTGTACCTCTTCGGATTTAGTAGGCCCTTTTCCCGTTACGCTGATAGCCGGCTCGGAGCCTTTATTAGGGACGAATTGAGACCTCTCGCAGACAAGGGTGATGAAACCTTTCCGCTGAAAAGCGCTGTCTGGTGGGTTGGCTACTGGGAGAAAATCAAGGCTTTTGATGAGGAGCTTCTCCAGGCCAATCCAGTGTTGACACTCCACTTAGTGCAGGGCCTTACTGGTGCAAAAGTTCAATATGTACGTAACGCACCGGAGGTTGACCACATCTTTCCTCGTTCTGAGCTACGCAAGAAAGGTTATGATGAGGCCATTATCAATAACTTTGCTAACTTCTGGATTCTAGCCAAAGGAAAGAACCAAAATAAGAGTTATCAGCATCCGTCTGTTTACTTTGAGAATGTTGCTGACAAGGAACTAAAGGAAGCCCTTATAGATAGGGAGTTTCTGGACTACCGACGTTATACTACTTTCATAAGCGAACGCAGCGAGCGCATGCTTCAGAAAGTAAGGGAGAAACTTCAATTCTGCGACGAAGATTTTTCAACCAATGAGAATAGCGAGGCGTAATGGCTTATTTATTTGCTAAGGGGTAGGTCGATATGACTACTAAGGTTCTTACTGAGTCTATAGTAGAAGAAGCAGCTATTGATTGGTTCAGAGGACTGGGTTATCAGTACCTGGCCGGGCCGGATATCGCCTGCGATGGTTCTCATCCTGAGCGGGAAAGCTATGCTGACGTGTTATTAGGGGAACGGCTGCGCTCTGCTCTGGTATCTCTGAACCCGGATATACCGGCCGAGGCATTAGAGGATGCCTTCAAAAAGGTGACCCGTCCTGATAGTCCCAGCCTCATTGCGAATAACCGCCGATTCCACAAGATGCTGACTGAGGGCGTGGATGTAGAGTACCGCAATGAAGAGGGACGCATTGTCGGTGATAAGGTGTGGTTGGTGGATTTTACCCACCCAGAGAGTAATGACTGGTTGGTACTCAATCAGTTCACAGTGATTGAAGGACAGCAGAACCGACGCCCTGACCTGGTCGTTTTTGTGAATGGCCTGCCACTTGCGGTGATAGAGCTAAAAAACCCCGCTGACGAAAACGCCACCATAACGGCAGCCTACAACCAGTTTCAGACCTATAAGATGGATATACCCTCCCTTTTCCTGTATAACGAACTGCTGGTCATCAGCGACGGCACCGAGGCTCGTGTGGGAATGCTTACATCTGGCTGGGAGTGGTTCCTGCCCTGGCGCACCAGCGACAGTGTAACTATTGAACAAAAAGATGTCCCAGAACTGGAGGTACTGCTCAATGGTATATTCGAGAACAGTCGCTTCCTTGACCTGGTACGCCACTTCATCCTCTTCGAGGTAGATGGTCCTAAGATAACCAAAAAGATGGCAGCTTACCATCAGTATCATGCTGTTAATGCAGCAGTGGCCGCCACAGTGAAGGCCATTTCACCCGAAGGGGACAGGCGCGTTGGTGTTGTATGGCACACGCAGGGGGCGGGTAAGAGCCTCACCATGGTATTCTATGCTGGTAAGATAATCCTCCACACAGCCATGGAGAATCCTACGCTAGTACTCCTTACTGACAGGAACGACCTTGACCAGCAACTATTTGATAACTTTGCCGTAGCCCAGGACCTTCTCAGGCAAGAGCCGGAGCAAGCCGAGAGCCGGGAACATTTGAGGAAACTCTTAACAGTAGCTTCTGGGGGCATCATATTTACAACGATTCAAAAATTCCTGCCAGGAAATGGGGATAGATTTCCGGTACTTTCAGACAGACGTAATATTGTGGTTATTGCTGACGAGGCTCACCGCAGCCAATATGACTTCATTGACGGACTAGCCCGAAACATGCGAGATGCTCTACCCAATGCTTCATTCATAGGATTCACCGGAACACCCATAGAAAAGGCAGACAGAAGTACCCCGGCAGTGTTCGGAGATTACATTAGCATCTACGATATACAGCAGGCAGTGGCTGATGGCGCTACCGTGCGCATCTTCTACGAGGGTCGCCTGGCAAAACTGGAACTGAAGGAGAACGAAAGACCGCACATAGACCCTGAATTTGAGGAGGTAACCGAAAGCGAGGAGGAGAGTGTCAGAGAGAAGCTCAAGACCAAGTGGGCTCGGCTGGAAGCAATGGTTGGAACTGAGAAGCGGATAAACCTTGTGGCAAGAGACATTGTGAATCATTTTGAGCAACGCCTTGAAGTAATGGATGGTAAAGGGATGATAGTCTGTATGAGTCGTCGTATCTGTGTAGACCTCTACGATGCCATCATTAAGCTCTGTCCCTCATGGCACCATCAAGATGACGATAAGGGTGCTATTAAAGTGATTATGACCGGTTCGGCGAGTGACCCCACCAACTTTCAGCCTCATATACGCAACAAACTTCGCCGTGAGGCTATCAAAAGGCGAATGAGAGATCCCTCAGACTCAATGAAATTGGTTATCGTCCGTGATATGTGGCTCACCGGCTTTGACGCGCCCTGCCTGCACACTATGTATATCGATAAACCAATGCGTGGTCACGGCCTGATGCAAGCTATAGCTCGTGTCAACCGTGTTTTCCGAGATAAACCTGGTGGCCTGGTGGTCGACTATCTTGGGATAGCGGATGAGCTGAAGAAGGCACTGGCGGATTACACGGAAGGCTCACGTAGTGAGACGGGCATCCCCCAGGAAGAGGCCGTAGCAATCATGCTGGAGAAATATGAGGTCGCCTCTGCTATGTTTCATGGGTTTGATTACTCCAAGTTCATCACCGGCACCCCTGCTGAGCGATTGAAGGTTATTCCAGCCGCCATGGAGCATATCTTGAGCCAGGAGGATGGGAAGACACGGTTGCTGCAAGCTGTGACGGAATTGTCCCAGGCCTTTGCGCTGTCTGTACCGCACCCTGAGGCTCTGAAAATCAGAGATGACGTTGGTTTCTTCCAAACTGTTAGATCGGCTATAGCTAAGAACACGCGAGTACCTGGCAAGCCAGAGGAGGAACTGGACTTGGCTGTTCGCCAAATCGTGTCCAAGGCGGTATCATCCGATGAAGTAGTTGATATATTCAGCGCCGCTGGCCTCAAAAAACCTGACATCTCAATCCTGTCCGACGAATTCCTTGCCGAGCTTCAAGGAATGCCGCATCGCAATCTGGCTCTCGAGGTGTTGCAGAAGCTCCTCAATGATGAGGTTAAAGCGCGGGCGATGAAGAATCTGGTCCAATCCAGGTCGTTTGCCGAGATGCTTGAAAGAACCATCCGAAGATACCAGAACCGTACAATTGAGGCTGCCCAGGTTATTATGGAGCTTATCGAACTGGCTAAGGAGATGCGTGAGGCCAAATCTCGCGGTGAGAAACTGGGCCTAACAGAAGACGAAGTGGCTTTTTACGACGCTCTTGAAGTCAACGATAGTGCGGTGAAAGTGCTTGGTGATGAGACTTTGAAAACAATAGCACGGGGGCTAGTGGAAGCGGTGCGGCGTAATGTCACTATCGACTGGACAGTCAGGGAAAGTGCTCGTGCCAAGCTGCGGACAACAGTCAGGCGGGTTCTCCGTAAGCATGGCTACCCGCCAGATAAGCAGGAGAAGGCCACCTTGACTGTTTTGGAGCAAGCTGAATTGTTGTGTAAAGACTGGACTAACTGAAAACCAGGGTTGGTACAATCAACGGCTTTCCTCATAGCTATTGAACATTCCGTTAGATTGTTAGCCTGAGTGACATTGATGAAGGTTTAGAGTCAATGTAGTCCAGCTAGAAGATCCAGTAGCTACTAGTCTCACTGGTGTTGACAAATTTAGGCTCTTTGTCAAATTGTGTGGAAATAGCTACGAGACGGTGCAAAGCCCAGGGGCATTTTTCGCCAATAAGCCTCCACATTCCTTAATCCGTAAGAGACCCGCTTTAGCATTTTAATCTTGGCATTGCAGCCTTCGGTAAAACCATTAGTGGTGCCGTTGCCAAAGTGGTTCAGGATAGGCTCCATCCACTGCTTCAGGGTATTGTCCCACCTGGTAAGGTCCCCACCGTCATTCAGCTTGAGATTGAGGGTGATGTTGTCCAGCATTTCGCCGGCTTCTTCTTTGCCATACGAATGTTGCTGTAAAGTTTTGGTAGGTGGGGGTTGATAAGAGAGGAGAGACCCCGCAGAATCCTGGATGGCTTCTTAGCAAGCTAATTTAGGATTAAGGAGGTCTCTGATGGAAAAGATAGATGAATTCA
>Ga0315533_1000712_pt1 | contig 27232 bp, 28 predicted proteins | sample SalMarSW160130MG_FD_203081 | JGI IMG/M metagenome (GOLD analysis project Ga0315533, IMG submission 203081) | Salt marsh sediment microbial communities from the Plum Island Ecosystem LTER, Massachusetts, United States - Salt Marsh Sediment SW1601-30 ... | reverse complement strand
GCAGAAGCCGCCTTGTATCAAAAAGAGAGTCTAAGACAGAATCTGTGCAATCACAACTCCTTGAAAAGAGATTGGATAAAGAAAATATCCACATAGGTCCCAGTGACTGGGTTGCATGGCAGAAAGACAACAAAATAGGTTTTATTCGAATGGAGGGTAAACTCTTTGGTGATATACCTATGAACTTAGAGCTGCGGCTTTCAGTGGAAGACTCTCCAAATTCTGGTGGGGTGGTTATCGATGCAATAAGATGTTGTAAACTGGCACTCGAAAGGGGCAAGGGAGGCATTCTATACTCTCCTTCCTCCTATTTTATGAAACATCCTCCAAAACAGTATACAGACGACGAGGCACGCAGGCTCACAGAAGATTTTATTCAAGGAAAAAGAGAGGATTAAGCAGAGTATGAAGTAAAGAGTAAGCAGTAGGCAGGAAGGAGAATACTGCTTACTTTTTTGCATACTATGCTTACTTTTCAACAAGGAGGGTTATATGGATTGGGGTATAGAAAACAGGCTTTCCAGATTAATTAAAGAAGATGGTCGCTGCCAGTTTTTGCCCATAGATCATGGTTATTTCCAGGGTCCAACCAGTTCTTTGGAAAAACCATCTGAGACAATCAAAGGACTTCTTCCCTATGCAGATGGTCTCTTTGTTACAAGGGGTATAGTGCGCTCCTCTGTTCCTCCCAACTGCCAAACTCCTATCATCCTGAGAGTTTCTGGTGGTACCAGTATAATTGGATCAGACTTAGCTAATGAGACCCTCACTACATCAATAGATGAAGTTATCAGGCTGAATGCCACTGCTGTGGGCATCTCTATATTTGTGGGATCTAACTATGAAAAGCAGACATTGACGAGCCTTGCCCAGCTTGTTGATCAATGTGAACCATATGGTATTCCTGTTATGGCCGTAACCGCAGTGGGTAAGGAATTAGAACAAAGAACAGCCAGATATCTTGCCCTAAGCTCTCGAATTGCCGCTGAATTGGGAGCAAGGATTGTAAAAACCTATTATTGCCCGCAAGATTTTGAAAAGGTAACAGAAGGATGCCCCGTTCCTGTTGTTATTGCAGGCGGCCCGAAATGCGAGACAGAACTTGAGGTATTTGAATTTGTTTATGATGGCATCCAAAAGGGTGCGATAGGAATTAATCTGGGGAGAAATGTCTGGCAAAACCCGCATCCAGTTCCTATGATGAGAGCATTAAATAACATCATTCATAAAAATTTAACACCTAAAGAGGCTCAGGAACTTTTCGAGGAATTAAGCAGAAGTCAGTAGTCAGTTGTCAGTGGTTAGTTGTCGAAGACCAACGGACTACGATCAATGGACAATGGACACTATGAAATGCGCAATGTATTACAATAACAGAGATATACGACTGGAAGAAATCCCTGTACCCAAAATCAAAGCAGATGAACTGCTGGTCAAAATGCATGCATGTGGAATCTGTGGCAGTGATGTCCTGGAATGGTATAGAATAAAAAAGGCCCCTATTGTCCTTGGCCATGAGATGACAGGGGAGATAGTTGAAGTGGGAAAAAATGTTAACAAATATAAGGTAGGTGATCGGGTCTTCGTATCTCATCATGTCCCTTGTAACACCTGCCATTATTGTTTAAATGGTCATTATACTGTATGTGACACCTTAAGAAAAACAAACTTTGATCCCGGAGGATTTGCTGAGTTCATCAGGGTTCCTGGAATCAATGTTGACCGGGGGGTATTCCCTTTACCTGATGAGATCTCCTATGAAGAGGGAACATTTATTGAGCCATTAGCCTGTGTTTTAAGAGGCCAAAAAACTACTCACCTACAGCCAGGTCAAACAGTCTTTATAATTGGTGGAGGAATTTCGGGCCTGCTCCATGTTAAACTGGCAAAGGCCTTAGGTGCAAGCTCTGTGGTGGTAACTGACATAAATAAAAAACGGCTGGTATTCGCCGAAAAATTCGGGGCGAAAGCCGGCATTCTGGCTGATAATAACATTCCCGAGCATCTTAAAGAGATTAATAATGGGCGCCTCGCTGAGGTGGTAATAGTTGCTACCGCTGCCTTAGAGGCAATTTCTACAGCCTGGAAAACCGTTGATAGAGGGGGGACTATCCTGATGTTTGCCCCGCCAGAGCCAGACACCGATATCGCTCTGCCCTTATTTGACATCTGGCACGATGGGATAACAATTACGACATCTTATGCTGGATCTCCCTTAGATATAAGTGAGGCCATTGAGCTGATCAGGTCAAAAACTATTACGGTAAAGAATATGGTAACCCATCGTTTTCCACTTGCAAGGGCAAGTGAAGGATTCTCCCTTGTTGCAAAAGCTCAGGATTCGATAAAGGTAATCATCAAGCCTTAAGCTTCTCATATTTTACCATGGGGGCAAGTAGCACATCCATTACCTTCTTTTTTATTACCATTCCTTTGTCTTTTCGAAGAAGAACCAGCTTCTGTATCCCTCTCTTCTCTCCTACAGGAATAATCATCCTTCCACCATCAGTAAGCTGATCAATAAGTGGTTTTGGAATTTTTTCAAGGCGAGCTATTAAATTTTGTGTAAAAAATAAGTAGCAAAAGGAAATAAAATTATGTTATTTTAACTATGGTAGTCTTAAAATAATAGTATATTATCAAATTATTACCTCCTGCTTAAAGGGAAAGTTTTATTCCATGAGCTACAGTTCATATTTTCGCGTTTATGAAGAGCTGAATGATTATCTTCCTGTGAGTAAGAGAAAAACAATTTTCAGCCTATCTCTAAAAAGTCCAACCACCATTCATGAGGCAATTTGCTCTCTGGGAGTGCCACCTGAAGAGGTTGATCTTGTTCTTGTCAACAGCGTGTCAGTTCCCTTTGACCATACTATTGCTGAAGGAGATAAAATCAGCGTATACCCTATTTTTGAGTCCTTGGATATTAGCAGTGTAACAAGACTTAGAGATAAACCTTTAATTAATAAGACTTAGGCTTATTAAGCCTTTATCTGCCGTCATTCTGGCGGACTTGTCCGCCTGTGGCGGGTTCAAAAAAGTATATATCTTGAAAGGAGTTTAAAATGGCAAGAAAAAAGATTAATGAAACTACAAGGCAAAAGGTTATAAAGGCCCATGCAAATGGACAATCCATGAGAAAAATAGCCAATGAACTTTCAATAGGTCTCGCAAGTGTACATAGAATAGTGAAAGAGAAAGAACCACAAAAAGGCCAAAAAAAAGTAGCAAAAAAGGAGGTCAATATTGAAAGAAAAAAAAGGATACAAGAGCTTGAAAAAAGAATAGCTGAACTTGAGAAAAAGATTACCAACCTCGGAGTCAAAAAAAGGTAATGGAGAAAATAGCAAAAAATCCCACTATTTTTATTCACGGGCAAGAAAGTAGCAACCAGGGTAACAAGGCAGTATTTTTTAGAGACCTTTTTCCAGAGATGATTATCCCAGACTTTGTTGGTGATGTATCAACCAGGATGTCAAAACTGAAAAAAATCCTTATAGATAAAAAGGGGATAATTATGATAGGCTCTTCTTTAGGCGGACTAATGGCTGCCATATATGCCTTCCAAAATCAGGATAGAATGAAAAAGCTTATCCTCCTTGCCCCAGCAATCAACCTTTCTGATTTCAGCCCATATCTATCGAAAAAACTCACGCTTTCTGTTTATATCTTTCATGGGGAGAATGACGAGATTATTCCTCTAAAGCCTATACAGGCAATTGCTGAAAAGGTTTTTCCTGATTTAACATTCACCGTGATGGAAGATGACCACCGCCTATCCAGAACATTTACCTCGATTGACTGGCCACAACTCATAGGAAATGACTAAAGTTATAAGTACTTAAAGTGCCTAAAGTTTATGATTGATGAAGCAGAATTTACTAATGAACTTAAAAAGCGGACTAAAGGGTTTACTGTGTAGATTATTCATCTTTAACTATAGCTCACTTTTACCCGCCAGACCCGCCTGTCGTCCGGCGGGCAGGCTTACGGCGGGTTAAACTTTAGGCACTTGTTTACTTATTCCTCCAACTCCACATTCCAATAAATATAGTCCCTCCATGACTGGGGCGTATTCTTAAAGTGTAATGTGACCTTTAAAATAGGCAACCATTCAGGTATGCTTGGTTTCTTGATCAAGATCATTGAAGCTTCTGAGGGAAGCCTTCCCCCTTTCTTTCTGTTGCACTTAATGCAACAGGTAACAACATTTTTCCACTCTGTCTTACCTCCATGTGCCCTAGGCAGCACATGATCCCACGTAAGCTCATCCGGGGTGAGTCTCTTGCCGCAGTACTGACATTTGTGATCATCTCGAATATAGATATTCTGTCTACTAAATCTTACTGGTATCTTTGGCCTTTTTACAAATCTTAAAAGCCGGATAACCGCTGGCAACTTAATGGCAAAACTTACTGAATGGACTTCCCTGGTATATTCTTCAATTACTTCAACCTTGCCCAGGGTGAGCATGATAATTGCCTTCTTCCAGTTGATGACCTTAAGAGGCTCAAAAGTGATATTTAAAAGCAGTACCTGTTCCATTTTAAGTGCCTAAAGTGAGCTAACGTTATAATAATTCATAAATTCTTCGATCCCTCAATTTTAGGTAATCAACCCAATACTCCAACACTCCAGCGGGCCAATACCCCAATTGGGGCGAAGCCCTGAATTCAGTCGGGGCGAAAGGATTTGAACCTTCGACTCCCTGCTCCCAAAGCAGGTGCGCTACCAGACTGCGCCACGCCCCGAATACTATAACTCTAATACATTATTTTCCCTTAAAAAATCAAGTAAATTATTAAGTTGCTTTATTGGGTTGACAAATCAAACCAATAAAGATGTTAATTGTTTAAAATATCTTTTTGTTGACTTTGCAAGGATTAGATAATATTTATTTTAACAAAAATAAAAGAGAGTAAAAATCAATGTTAGATATTCAAAATCAAAAAGATGATCGCAATATTGATATAGACAAGGTTGGAATAAAAGGCATCAGATATCCAATAACGGTTCGAGACAAAGAAATAAAAACCCAACAGACTGTAGCCTCAATTAACATGTATGTTAACCTTCCCAAAGACTATAAAGGCACACATATGAGCCGGCTTATTGAAATTCTGAATGAACATAACAGAAGTATCTCTATTCAGAATTTCTCAGATATTCTTTCAACCATGAAAAAAAGGCTCAATGCAGAGAGTGCACATATAGAAATATCCTTTCCATACTTTATAATGAAAAGCTCCCCTGTCACACATAGTCAGGGTCTGATGGAATATCAATGCACATTTAAAGGTAATCTAAACAAAGAAAAGGATTTAATAATTATGATAAATGTGCCAATTACCACCCTCTGCCCATGCTCAAAAGAGATAAGTGATTTTGGTGCCCATAACCAGAGAGGAGAGGTCAGATTGCAGGTTAGATTTAAAAAGTTTGTATGGATAGAGGACCTCATTAAATTAGTAGAGGAGGCTGCATCCTGCGACGTGTATTCTGTGTTAAAAAGAGAGGACGAGAAATATGTAACTGAAAAGGCATATCAAAATCCTAAGTTTGTAGAGGATGTTGTCAGGGATATAGCCAAGAAACTTGAGTATGATCCAAATATAACCTGGTTTGCAGTTGAATCAGAAAATTTTGAATCCATTCACAATCACAATGCATACGCATACATAGAAAGGCATCAATCTGTCAGTTGAGTGTTGTCGATTGTCCGTTGTTAAATTAACATGGAGATAGATAATGTAAAAAGTCTCAGGAGTCAATTTGATGGCTAAAACGGGCTTTGAAAATTTTTGTGTTTATCAATTAGCAGAAGAAATAGCAGATCTTGGTAAAAAACAAACGGACAATGGACAATAAACAACTGACAACATACAACAAACAAAAGGCAAAGACATGTCTGATGAATTAAAAAAGATGTATAAAACGGTGATGGATGACCATTTTCCTCCCCAGATTACAATAAGTTTTGGAGATCAAAAACTCATCTACCGCAAAAGGACTTGGAAAATAGCTGATGAAACTTCAGAGGAGTTGATTGAGAAAGGCCTCAGGTATGGAGAAAATCCGGGCCAGGAGGCAGCCCTTTACGAGCTGGTAAATGGAAACCTCATGCTTGGTGAATGTCAATTTATTGAACCAAGAAAAGGGCTGGTTTCATCCATAGCTGAAGAACAATTGATCCAGAGTGGAAAACATCCAGGAAAAATTAACCTAACAGATATTGACAATGCTCTTAATATACTGAAATACCTTTCCCTACAACCGGCCGTGGTAATTGTTAAGCATAATAACCCTTGTGGTGTGGCCTATGGATCAAGTATTGCAAATGCCTATCAAAAGGCAAACATGGCTGATAGAATTGCAGCCTTTGGCGGTTGTGCTGTCTTTAATAGGCCCATTGATAAAGAGACAGCCCAATTAATTAGTGATAATTATCTCGAGGTTGTGGTCGCACCTGAGTTTGAAGATAAAACTATATCTATTATAAGCAGAAGTCCAAATCTCAGGATAATTAAGATCAGCAGGATCGATAGATTAGCCGAATATACAGAGAGACGCTTCGTTGATTTTAAAAGCCTTATTGACGGGGGAATAATACTACAGCAATCGCCTATAAATAGAATAAAATCACCAGATGATTTTGAACTGGCATCAATTGAATATAAAGGAAAACTATACAAGATTGTCAGGAATCCCACAGAAGAAGAATATGCTGATATGCTCTTTGGCTGGCAGGTGGAACAGGGTATTACATCCAACTCGGTCATCTATGTTAAGGATGGAGTAACAGTTGGCATTGGTACGGGAGAGCAAGACAGGGTAGGCGTGGCAGAAATAGCTATTTATAAAGCCTATACGAAGTATGCAGATTCCCTCTGTTTTACCAAATTCGGTATCCCGTACAAAGAATTGGAAGCTGAGATAAATAAAGGAAAAAAAGATACCAAAGCAAAGGAGGAGATTGATAAGGCAACTACTTTAGAGAATGGCGGTCTCATAGGCTCAACCATGGTGTCTGATGCATTTTTTCCTTTTAGAGACGGAGTAGATGTAGCCATAAAGGAGGGAATAAGGGCCATTGTTCATCCAGGGGGATCGTTAAGGGATTTTGAATCAATTGAGGCTTGTAACGAGGCCAATCCTCAAGTGACCATGGTTTTTACCGGCCAGAGGGCATTTAAACACTGAAAATAGCTTTTTTTTCTTTCCTTGGCAGGCAAATTTTTCTTACTCAAATTGTTAAACTGTTTTGTTGATTGTAAGAAAATTTTATACGCTATAGATAAATTTCATACTCTATGAAGGAAAATTCGGAACGCCAACATATCTCAATTTTACTTTAATTTAGAAGAAAAGTAATATTTACATATAGTTATGGCACCTAATGAATATTTGCCTTTCTATGGTATATTTATTGCTTCATTAATTTTTATACCTTTTGTCTTGAAGAAAAAATAAAACTTTTTTATGCTTATAGTTAAGGTCATGTAGAGCTCATTTTTCTACTATAAAAATATTATGAATTCCTTTAAACATAATCCTTTAGCCTTCTATAAAAAGACAAATGAATCAGGTTTCACGCTTATTGAGTTAGCGGTAGTCATTGTTATCGTTGGAATTATCATCTCAATTATGGCAACTGTCCTGCCATCTCTCATTCAATCTGCAAAAATAAAGAAGGCCCAAGCGATTCTGGAAAAAGTAGATTATGCCTTGCAAGGATACAGCATGGCCAATCATCGCCTGCCATGTGCGGATACTAATGGTGATGGCGTAGAAGACCCTGTCGGCGGACCCTGCTGCAGTCCTTCTCCATGTACCTGCGTGGGCCAAGTTCCATATAAAACCTTGGGTCTTTCCTCTGCCGACGATGTATGGAGCAACCCTATTAAATATGGCGTGCATAGTGCTTTGACAGCAACCTTTGCAGATGGTAGTGCCTTCTGCACTGCCATAAGCAATGCTATTATCGCATCAAAGGATCTTACGGAAGTTTACACTACTACTGATGAATCCTGTCCTAGCACTACGGACAACGTGAGTAATCATGCCTATATAATAGCGAGTGGAGGTCAAAAAGATCTTGATGGTGTGAATGGTTTCTTTGACCTCTGCAATGGTGAGACTGGTGCTGGTTTTAACGCACCGAATAGAATCCAGTCCACCACGTATGATGATCTTATCAGGGTATTTTCATTAAATGAACTTAATCAGAAAAATTGCACCGGTGGAGGGGGCGGTGGGGGAGGCAGTACCGGCGTTGAGAACACAGACACACTTTGCAGTGATGGCATTGATAACGATAGCGATGGCTATACCGATTGCTATGACCAAGATTGTTGCGGCCCAAGCCTGACTGTATGTAGTGAATGTCCGCCTACGGGAAATGTCCAGATCAACACAAGCCCAATGCCAGCAGGGATCGTTGGTAATAGCTACAGTTATACCTTTCAAGCAACTGGTGGATCAGGTTATTACTACTGGTATCTAAATTCAATCTCTCCAAACATTTCCGGTTTAGATATTAATCTATGGTCGGGTGTGCTTTCAGGCACCATTGACAACTGTAAAAACACATACAGTGTTAATGTTGAAGTTAAAGACCGTTACGATTCCAGCAAGACAGACTCCCACATATTCACCCTCACTGTAGAAAATGGGACATTGAGCATCACACCGGCACCTTCCGGCGGTGGTCCAAGCAACCCAGACTTTACTGTTAATTCATCAACTTTTTCACAAGAATTTACTGTAAGTGGCCCTCACGTGGGGGCATTCAATTGGACTTTGAACTGGATTGGCACAAATCCAGGCGGCTTTCAGGTGGACACTATTTCAGATACCGGAAGCAAATTTTGGAAGAACAGTTCAACTAACGCGGGCAACTATACATTCACCCTTACTGCAACAGACAGTACCTGTTCCGACAACGAAATAACCACCAATTCTTACACCATCAAAATTACATCAGCGGGAGCTGGTGCACCGTATACAGCCAATCTTACAGCCGAGTGGCACCTGGATGAATGTAGCTGGGATGGCACAACAGGTGAGGTAAAGGATTCTGGCGGAAATTTCCTCGATGGGACTGCCAAATATGGTGCAGACACAATTGGAACAGGCAAGGTCTGCCAGGCAGGATTATTTGACGGTACCAATGATTATCTGGATATGGGAGACATCTTGAATAATATATTGGGTGCCGGTAGCAATTCATTCTCTGTTGCGGGATGGATAAAACCCTATTCATTGACGACCCCTACAACAAATCATCAAACCCAAAACTGCATTATTGCCAAGGCCTCAGACTCATATAATGACAACCTTGAAATTGGCGTAAATACAAACGGCAAGGTGCACGTATATCTTGATACAGCAGGAAAAGATACATATGCTGACTTTGGGGTTGGTGAAATTAGTGTTAACAGTTGGAGCTTTATAGCTGTAACCTATAACAATGGAACTGTCTCCGTCACCATCAATGGCACCAGATATGAGAATACGACCACATGGAGCGGCGGGGGTAACATAGATAATGCCACAGGGAGTCCATTCACTATAGGTAGTTCTCAGCATATAAACAACTATTTTAAAGGCAAAATTGATGAGGTCAGGTTCTTTTCCGTACCTTTAACTGATGAGGAAATTCAGGATTTATATACATTAACTCACACGTGCTCTGGGAGTTGCTATACTACCCCATTAGCAGAGTACAGGATGGAAAATTATCCCTGGATAGGGGCTGATAATGAGGCAAAAGATTCTGGTTCAGGAGGAAATCACGGAAAGGCTGCTTTGCGGGGTTCAGGCTCTCTGCCTAGTCAAACAACACCCTCTAACGGCAAGGTGTGCCGTGCTGGGGTATTTATCCGAAAAAATGCAAATAATGGTGGTTATTTAGATTTTGGTGATCCAACAGATGGTGACCTTGATCCGGGCACCGATCCCTGGACCATCTCTGCCTGGATAAAATGGGATGGATCAACAGGGGAAAACATTATATACAACAAGGAAGACATTTATGAAATTCGAGTTTCTGGCGGTTATATGAATTATGCCTGGCGACCTCACTGGGCGTGGGATGGTGGGAGTTTTTTCCCTGTAACAGCGAACACCTGGACATATGTAACCACAGTATATGATGGTTCTGAACAGATTCTGTATAAAGATGGTGTGAAGGTTTATTCCAGAAACCAGACCGGGGCTATGGGAAGCAACTCAAGCAAATTTCTAATAGCCGCTCGGGGAAGTGGTAGTCCCCGCAATTTTTTTGGTGGCATGATCGATGAAGTCAGGATATATAACCGACCTCTCTCTGATAGCGAAATAAGGGCCGATATGGCTGTGACTCGGACCTGCCAATAGAGCACTTCAATTCGAAAGGTATCTCTTCTTATCTCCCGCTTACCCTACTTACTAGATCGTAGATGGGGAGGAAAAGCCCCGCTATAATTATTGCAAACATAGCTCCTGCTACTACCAGAACAATTGGTTCAATCATCTTGCCTATAGTTGCCACAAGAACCGAAAGTTTATTTCTATAATCCTCAGCAATATAGGAGAGTTGCTCAGGAAGTGTGCCGCTTAACTCACCTACATTTATCATCCTGATAACAAATAAGGGAAAGATTAATACACCCCTAAAAGAATCCGCGATTCCTTCACCTCGTGCCAAACTTTCCTTAACCTCACCCAGTTTCTCTCTATAGATTTCATTTTTGATAGACTCCTTCAGGATAGTCATGCATTGTAGAATATCAATGCCTGCCTTTATTAAAAGAGAAAAATATTCTGTAATAAAGGCCAGGGTAGAGGCAGAGATAATAGTGCTCGAGAGTGGGAGTTTGAGTAAAAGGGCATCGGTTGTCCTCTTTACTCTCCTGTTCTCTTTATAGGCAATAACTATTATAAAAATGGCCAGTGCCAGTCCAAGAACCATGCTCAAAAAATGATTCTGGATAAACTCAGAAATTTTCAAAAGAAAAACTGTGAGAGAGGGAAGAGTAACATCCATCTCTTTAAATAGGGACAAAATCTTGGGAACCACATAGTAAAACCAGAATATAAGGCCAGCACCCATTGCAATAAATACAAAGCTCGGGTACAAAAGGGCTTGTTTGGTATCACTTATAATATTCTGTATCCGCTTTAAATGTTCAGAGGCATCTTGCAGCATCTCATCGAGTCTGCCAGTCTCCTCTCCCATCCGGATGAGATATATTACAGTCTTAGGAAAAATATATCTATATTTGTCTGCTGCCTCTGAAAATGTTGCACCTCCCTGAATAGCGGTAATCATATCAGTTATGTCACTCTCAAAATCAGGGCTTTCAGACGTACTGGAACCTTCTTCGAGGGCAGTTGTTAAGGTCATACCAGACCTGAGCATCATAGAGATATTGCTTAAAAATTCTGCCTGAAAAGATCGGGGAACCCTCCTTCTAAATCTTAGACTTAAAAGCTGAAATATAAAGGATGCAACGACACCCAATTTTTTTACATAGATAGATGTATTATCACCTCTCTCAAGATGTGTAACAGCAGACAAAACATCTTTATAAGGAAGATTAATAATCCCAGAGCTTATCCGCCCTGTGGGTTCCATTAGTTTATATCGGAAGTAACTCATTTCGTTAACTGCTTACTGCTTAGTGCCTACTTCATGCCTGCCTCAGATGTCCCATAATACGCACAGCATCATCTACAGTTGTGATCCCCTGCTTTACCTTGTCTACTGTTATATCGAATATGTCTACAAATCCTTTCTCCTTTGCCCTCTCAGTAATTCTATCCAACTCAACCTCCTTATCAATCAACAAGGACAACTCTTTGTCGATGGGAAGCAATTCATACACGAGTGTCCTTCCAAAATATCCAGAACCATTGCAGATTTCACAACCTTTACCTCTGTAAAGCGTTTTTATTGATGGATCTTTTAAGTATTCCTTTTCCCACTCTGAGGGTTCATACTCCTCCTTGCAGGCGCTGCATATCCTGCGAATCAACCTCTGGCTGACAACTCCAATCAGTGAATCGGCAATCAGAAAGGGTCGTATCCCTAAATCACGAAGCCTTGGTATAGCCCCAACAGCGTTATTTGTATGCAGGGTTGAGAGAACAAGATGCCCTGTGGTCGATGCAGTGATGGCAGTGGCAGCGGTCTCAGAATCCCTAATCTCCCCCACAAGGATTACATCAGGATCATGCCTAAGAAAATACCGGATAGCATTGGCAAAGTTATAACCTGCCTTTTCATTCACCTGGGTCTGCCGTAATAGAGGTAGACTATACTCAATCGGGTCTTCCACTGTCAGGACATTTTTTTCAAGTAAATCTAAGCTCCTTATGCCCGCATAAAGTGTAGTAGATTTACCTGAGCCTGTTGGTCCTGTAAGAAGGATAATTCCAAAAGGCTCGTTAAACATATTCGCTACCTTCTGAATATCCTCCTCAAAAAATCCAAGCTGGCCCATACCCATAATAGCGCTTTCCATTGGCAAGATTCTTAAGACAATATTTTCTCCATAAGGGGATACAACCGTGGAGACCCTGAAATCAAAATTATTATTAAGGATGGTTGCGGAAAAACGCCCATCCTGAGGAAGCCTTTGCTCGGCAATATCCATTTCTGCCCTCATCTTGATACTCGAGATAATCCTTTTGAGAGGTGTAGGAAGCGACAACACTGAAGTGAGGACACCATCAACCCGGAAGGCAATATTTACTGACCTTTCCATCGGCCTAATATGGATATCAGTAGCCCTCATCTTAACTGCTAATTGAAGGATATACTTAACCAGATTGTCTATCCCTCTTGCCATTTCAGCATCTTGAGAGAGAAGATTAACCTCGGTTGCAATTAATTTTTCAACAGGATTTTCCATAAAATAGTAAAACTTATTAATAGCATTAATTATCTTTCTCTTTTCAGATAGGTAAAATTTTGGTTTCAATCCTGTTTGCCTGGATATTAATTGGCCAAGTCTATCATCAAAGACAGTTGCTGATGCCACCTCTATTGATCCATTTAAAACCCTTATGGGCAAAAAGGTATTATTGAGACATAGGTTTTTATTAAATAATTTTAGAACATCAGCTTTCGATAAAACCTCATCAACATCGATGTATGGAATCCCCTCCTGCTCTGCTAAGGTTGTGACAACATCATATTGAGTGACAAAACCAAGCCTTTCGAGAACCTCGCCTAACCTCTCTTTTGTGATCTTCTGCTCTTGAAGGGCAAATTTTATATGCTCATTCCTAATAAGATCCTTTTCTTTTAAGAGCTCCCCTAAAGGCTTTCTTTCTTTCTCATTGGTCATTTGCTGTTCTTACCTTTATCTTGTAGTAATGGCCGCATTGCTTACCGCCTGCGCAGCACCCTGTGCATTGCATAATAAAAAAATAGTCTTTTCATTAGGAAATCCAATGACTTCAAGGCCTTTCTCTTCCTGAAAACGATTTACCGCCATTATTAACCTTGGGCCCACAATCCCATCAATATAATAGAGGTATTGATTAACACCTGCTAAGAGTTCTTCCAACCTTTTAATTTCCTCTCCTCGATAACCTAAATAAAACTTTGTTATCCGTATTGTTGGTCTCCAAAGAAGGAAATAACTCTCTTTTCCGCTTTTATCAAGAGAAAGGGAAAGAACACCGTAACGGCTTTTAATATGCTCCGGTATAGTGTCAAGCTGGATCATATTGTATCCAGTTTTTTTAAATATAGAATCAGTTACTTTTTGAAATATACTTGTCTCCATAGCCTTAACAAAAGGTAGGGCAAACTCTGAAAGATTATAGGCAGATAAAAAATTAACTACAGCATCTGGAATAGGACTCTCCTTTTGAGTCACTTTTTCTAATAATTTTTCATTCGTTACCTGAAGAGTTTCTCTCTTTTCGTTTCTCATTACTGTTTCCTCTTTAGTGCTCCTGTTTGAACGCAGCCAATCGATCTCAGGAAATAAATCCAGATAAAAAGCACCTCCAATAATGAGAATCAATATTGCCAAAAGGCTGAAAAGATAAAATTTACCCCCCCCTTGTTCAACCTGATTTAGATCCCTGTATGCCTCATCAACTATGGATTTCCCTATATTAGTGGTATTATGTATAAAAGCTACATACAGACATCTATCCATGAAGATATTAACTCCTCTGAAATTACCCTTGCTATACTTATGAATCTTTCTAAAGGCTCCAGTTGCAATAGTGGTCTTTCCCTGGTTTCCAGCTGTATTGAGCTTGAATAGGATATAATTTTTTAATTCATCCTGGTTAAGGGGCCGAGCCTCTTTTTTAATGATAATGCGACTCTTGAGCTGTCTAAGCTCAGAAGAGTTCAATTTATCCATCAACTCGGGTTGTCCGATCAGTAAAATTTGCACCAGTTTTTCCCGATCTGTCTCTAAATTGGAGATCATCCTGATTAATTCCAGGCTTTTAGAATTCAGATTCTGAGCATCATCAATAATTATAGCGCAGTTTTTACCTCCCCTGTTTTGGTTTATTAAAAAATCGTTGAGCACCTTCATCTGGTCACTAAGCTCTAAATTATCTGTATATAATCCGAAATCTTTGTTAATCTCTCGTAATAACTCCACATCCTGATAAAAGGTATGCAATATAAGGGAAGTTTCGACTTCTTTTTCTTCAAGGATATTGATTATCCGTCGGCTGATTGTTGTTTTCCCAAGCCCAATCTCACCCGTTAAGACCATAAAACCCTTTCTCACAACAATACCATGGACGAGCTCGGTGAGGATTTGATCTATATGCTCTGAGATATAAAAATTCGCATTATCTGGAGCAACAGGAAATGGATTGTATCCTAACCCAAAGTATTCAAGGTATCGTAATTCTTCGTTTGCCATATCTGATTTCATAATCGCCACAGACCAATGTATGTCTTGTCATCCTTGCTAAGATGCCCCGTAAAAAAACCTTTATCTTTGCTAATTTCTCCATCAACAAAACGGTCAATCCTTGTAAATGTGTCTTTTGATATCCCATATAGAATAATCCTATTAGAAAAACATAAAATGAAGATATCATCTTGTTCCTTGCCAATTTTTTTTATACGATAAACATAGGAACGCCCTGTATTGGATTTGGGTAATGATACGCTGTTTCTCGACATCAACTGGTTAAGATTATCCATATATTCCACGTGATTGCTCCCTGAAAAATGTGGCCAGATTCCACTTTTGACAGAGTAGGAGCTTAAAGATGCCTCCCATTGTAATAAAAAATCCTTATAAAATCTTGAATCCAGAGAATAGTTGATAATCCGACTCCCTCCCCATACTACTAAAGCAATTAAACCTCCATACAGACCTACAAATATTAACTTATCAACAGCTTTCCCAGAAAGGGCCATTATATTATTTTAGGTATAAGTTCAGCCACCAAGTCTCAAAGCCTTTCGGCCGTGAGCTCAAGGCCGAACGGGCACGAAGAAATGATTATGTCTCTTATTAAAAATGATATTTAAAGAATTATATAATAATCTTGGTGACTTGGTGTCTTTGTGGCTGAACTATTATTATTTCAGCTTCTGAATTAACTCAGGTATAAGGGTATTTTCCGGATGAATCTCTCTGAGTCTGGCCAATCTCTTTATAGCCTCAGGTATCTTACTTGTTTTTATCTCAACAATGGCCATATTAATACCAGCTTCCAGATCGTTTTCATTTTTACGTAAAACCTCATTTAAAAGTAACGCAGCCGATTCGTATTCATCCTTACGCATACACAAGAAGGCCTTTAATTTTAAAACATAACTGTTATCTCCTCCTTTAAGCAATGCGAGTTCGTCAATCAAATCTTTTGTCTGATCGCTACTTCCTGTGCTCATGGATCTTTGTATCTTCGCAACTAAAAAAGCAATTTTTGCGCTCCTTTCGACATTTTCCAGACGAATACGTTCATCTTCTCCTTTTTTTCTCCCTTTTAATTGTTCAGGCCTTTCCGACAGCACTCTTTTACCTGCAGTTGTAAGCTTTTTATTAACTGCCAGCTTTGGTAAAACCTTCAATGGTGGTTGTATGGCCGGGGATTTTGATCGATCCATTTTAATTATATCAGGTGCCACAGCAGGAACTTTTTTGATATCGCGTTCAGGGCTTGCCTTAATTTCCAGAATACCAGACAGAGGGGTTTGACTCATTGCGGGGCTTTGGGTCAGCGATTTTGAGGTCTCCTTTTGGCTAATCGGAGACTCTCGAGGGACTCCTGCAGAAGTAATTTTTTTCTCCTGTTCTTTAGTATTGTTAGGGAATCTGGGTGGTATATAGCGGACAATGCGTGTTTCTTTAGGAGAAAATTCCTTCTTGCCGGTGGAAGGAAGATAAAGCTTTCCTGGACTTGCCTCTTCAATAGGGATAGTTTTTGGAGGTGGAGGAACAGCTGTTACATCCTCAAAGACAGCCTTTTTTTCTTCTAATTCATGCCTTTCTTTCCCTATCTCTGAATTTATAGTTTGAGTCTTTTCCTCCTTACTTAAAAATGGCTCTCTGCTTTTTTTTTCAAAATAATCCGTAAGGTAACGAACAAAATAAATGGTTGCCATTCCAGAAAAAAAGATGAGAAGTGCAATTAATAGTATTCCCGTGGGTGAAAAAAGAATCTTCCGAAATGAATAGATATTTCGACCTCTCCTTAACTTTTCATCCCTTTCTTTCCCTTCCGGTGATTGCCCTCTTAGTTTCTTTAGTGTTTTAAAGATAACGCTCATACAAGCGAAACTCCAAGAATGATAACCAATTCCCTCGCCTCCTCTGTCTTGACATCGTTTCTAAAAAGATAGCCGAGGAGAGGAATGGACGATAGAAAAGGAACCCCTTTATTTTCTTTTATCTCTCGTTTGTCAATCAGTCCACCAAGCATAATCACGTCACCACTATTGAGTCCTATGGTAGTGCTTATCTCTTTTATCCTGACAATTGGTAGGGATATGCTCTGGTTAGCATTAGTGCCCACTCTCTCAGGCTCAAGGCTTTCCTGGTCCACATCGCTCTTTATAGGATTGATGAGTAAGGTTATTTTCCCGTCTTCCTCAATAAAGGGAATAACCCCTAAAATAAGCCCGTCAAAGACAGTAGAGACCTCAACATCAGTAGTCTCTCGAGTAGTCGCTTCATATGTAGAGGTTGTTTTTACACTCTTTTTGTAGGTATACGATGTTCCTACGCTGATGATGGACGGTTTTCCATGTTTGCATCGGATGCTCGGGTTTGAAACAATCTTTGCATCTCCAAAGGTTCTTAGGGCATCAATAGCTGTATCAATTGTAAATGCCTTGCGTACACCACTAATAATAAGACCAGTCCCTAAGGCCCATGATGCCTCAGTAACCTTTGTGGCTGTTTTTGCCTCCTTTCTTAAGAGACTCCAGTCAATCCCGTATTTATAGCCATCCGATAGTGCAACCTCAATAATTCGTGCTTCAATCAGTATCTGGCGGGAAAGCATCTCTTTAAAATGGTTTATCAGTTTTGATATAGATCTGATAACTGCAGGGGTATCTTTGATATAAAGGCTTCCTGATAATCTATTGAGTGAGTACATCCCTCTCTTTGAGATTACCGGCTTTACCATATCTTCTATTACATCATAGGCATTTCCTCTGCTTGCACCTTTCCCGGAAAGTTTAAAACTTCCACTTAACCCACTGGCGGTCGCTGTCTCTCCAGCCCCAAGGACATCACCGCCTACATCAAAGCTCGTATCAACATTTGTATCAAGGAAGTTTAACCTAAAGATTCTCTCCTCAAATGGTTTGATCCGAATGACATTCTGTTCAATTTCATAGTATAGATCAAACGTGGTAAGTATCTCCTTAACTACCACCGAGGCAGGCACCTTTTCAAAATTAAGCGTTATCAACCTCTTTTCCTCCCTCAGGCTCGGATCTAATATAAGATTTATGCCCACTGCCTGAGATAAGGAATAGAACACAAATTGAAGGTCTTCATCTACCATAGAAAAAGACACTATATGGTCTTCAAGAGGGTCATAGGCTGGCATAACAGGCTCTACCTCAACCTTTCGAGGAGTTATCTTTTCTAAGGAATCTCTTAGTTCTTTCTGATTTTTATCCAGCCCCTCAGATTCCTTAGCTACTTCCTGTGAAAGGGAGTCAGTAGATGGCTTTTCAGTCTCAGGTAGAGGGCGTGGACCAAGCATACACCCTGCAAGAAATAGGGTTAAAATTAAAAAGTGCCTAAAATTAAAAGTGCCTAAAATTATCATACCTCAATTCCCCTTATTAATTGACAATTTTCAATCCTTTTGCCTTTCCCTAACAGGTATCCACTCTTTTAATCTATATTTCTTAATCAATACGCGTTTTGGCTCAATTTGTACTACTTTGCCACCATCTGGAAGAGAAGATCCTTCTGTATAAAAGATACCATCAATAACACAGAATCGCTTTGTAACAGAAGAGAAAGCAAGGCTAATGGAATAAACCATGTAAGGCGGTAAAATTATTTTTCTCTCCCTTGCCACAACTTTTGGTTTTCTTATCGGCTGATAACCGAATAAGCCAAGATTAACCGGAGAGAGATCCGACCTCTTTGGACGAGCAAGACCCATTACTCTCTCCTCCAATCTATCTATCTCTTTTATAGCAGCAGGGTCTGGAACAGAGATGCTAAGGGAAGGCTTTATTCTACTGATACGTATCTCTTTAGCCATCCTATGTGAGACCTTGATAGCATATAAAACTGTTGCAGTCAGAGTCAACAAGATCAGTACTACAGATAAAAGGCCATAATATTTTCTCTTCACTAAATCCTCTTTGTAAATGTAATAAAAAATTCAGAGTTACTGATTTCTGTATTAAACCTACTTTCTTTTACAATATATCCCTTTTGTGTTAGAGTTTTTATAAAGATCTGATACCCTTTGTAAGCCATGCCAAATGGAGCCTTTACCTTGCCGAAAATCTCAATCATCATATCATTCCTTGAATAATCCATCTTCAGGATATCAACTTTCATATCAGAAGAGAGCGCAGCAGATATATCGTTAACAACCTTTTTATAAGATGGAGCCCTTTGGTAGGAAGCTAAATCCTTTACAAATGAAAAAGTGTCTTTATAATCAATTTGGGGAATTTCCTGTTTAACCCTCATCTGAATAGAGGCCTTCTTTCCTTCCAATGCTATCAAATCTTTTTGAAGCAAATCCAGCTTTTGATTGTACCAGAAAAACCCACCTAATAATAAAAGGCCAGTCAAAAGGAAGAGGGCATTAATGTATGGGGCCCATTTTTGAGTGTAATAAAGGGTCTTTTCTGTTCGAGATGCGATCCCCTTGACCCCAGATAGCATCCTAATGGACCTTAAAAAAGAAAGATGGTATTCCTTTTCATTGAAGACTATTGCCTCTTCTTCGAAAGAATAGAATTTATTCTCCATATCCTCTCCCCACGCTGGCTCCATTCCACTATCTATCCAGTTAAGAAAAAGGACTCTCTCAACTTTAATCCTGTTTTCTGACTCTATTGTTTTAATATCTGTTCTTACCATATCCCAGAGACTAGAGATTTGTTCCTCGCTTGTGTCAAATGCAACACATCTATTTGCGTAATAAACCCTTTTTTTTGTCCCTATTATTAAATCAGCAAAGCGGCTATGCTGAAATACAATGGCCACTGGATTCCGAGGCCGCATATGCTTTAAGGCGTGATAAAGAACAGTAAAAAGAGGGAACAAAATTACCGAATCTTCATGTTCTCTGATCTGTTCTGAATATCGATAGAAAAGGCGTGTGGGAAGGGCGGTAAAAAAGATATCTGTAGTGTTCTTTCCTTTTTTCTTTTTCCAGTGGGTGATAATAGAAACCGGTTCTGCAAATTCTCCCGATTCCTGAAGTTTTTTCCTGACCATGATCTCTGCATATTTTACAGGCGCCTCTATGGTCATGGTCCTCGTAATGGCTTCTTGCATATCAGAAATAAACCATTTATCCCCCTCAATATCGTTCAATTCAACGATTTGTTCGAGTTTATTTCCTGACAAATAATATAGTATACCATCTATCTCAATTGCATATTTTTTTGAGTCTTTTAACATCACCGCTGTTTAACCAAAAATCCTCCTCTAAGGGTTAACAAAATGTCTCCCTCTTTGGTCTCTGGAGAATCAGCAGAAGTCGAGGGCGGCTTGTTTTGTTTTGACTTTTTATCAGATTCTATTTTGGTTTTTACATGAAGCGTGACTGGCTTGAAATAATAGGAGGACGAATTTGCTGTCTGGGTTAATATCTTCTCTGCCTCTTGAAAAGAGACTGGTTCCTGGATGTTAACATCATAATAGGCCCATCTATCCTTCTCTAACCCCAAGGATCTGGCACGATTAATGAATCTATTTACCCTGACCATAATGCGCTCCTTGCGCTCAAGTTCCCTCTGCTGCTTTATCAGCAACTGGACCTGCCTGTTCAGTACCTTAATTTTCTCCTGACTTAGAATATATTTATTATAGGCTGTCAGGAAAAAGTGTGCGGCAATAAAAAAGAAGATCATTAAAAGGACTGAGATTAGATGTGGTTTTTTAATTCTTATAATATTTCTCCTCAACCCACTTTCTCAACAACAGTTCCATGCAAAGGAGGCTTGGTTAAAAACCTTAGAAGGAAACTTTTAATACGGCTCTACCGGAGTTAGTCACTGTAACATCTGGCCAGTCAGTTTTTCCTCCAGCCGGCCAGTAAAGAAAATCACCAGTATCACCATCCATCTCACCATCAATAATTCTATCCCATGTTATTCCCAATTCAATAGGAATAGAATCTATTTCTATATAGTTAAAATGATTAGGAGCGGCATCAACATTTAAAAAACTAATCGTAAACTCATGTCGCTCGCCTGTTGAGTCTGTATATTGCCTTACACATTCACTCCCTGTTGGTCCTTTAGATGGCGCCTTTAAGCCTACTCTTTCTAATTGACTTACTAAATTTGTAGAATCATCAACACCGCCACCAGTGCCACTGCATTTTCCATCTCTACCACCGGCTGTAGCACCATTATCAGAATTATTTACATCTAATAATATCCAGCCTGTCCTGTCATAATATGTATTATATGCCATATCCCAGGAATTGAGGAATTTAGAGTAAAGCCTTTTTTGTTCTGCACTCCTAACAAGGTCTTTGCCTTTAACCACCGCCCCGATGATGATACCGATAATGATTAATACGATGGCCATTTCAATCAGTGTAAAGCCTTTGTTGTTTACTATAAACCCAATTCCTTTACCTTTTCTTGCCTTCATTTTTAACCTCCTAATTAGATCCAAGCACAGACAGATTAATATATAATTTTTTTTACATACTTTCTTTACAATGTCAAATAAAAAATACAACATAATGTTATATTTTCAAAAAAATATTCAATATATTGTATTTCAGGACCATTCCGTTACCTTCGATAGCACATAAAAAGTCCTTTATGTTTATGAGTCACGAGAAGGTTTGACAAAAATCCGAGAAGGTTTGACAATTTTATAAAGCAAAAAAAGAGGGCATTTAAGCCCTTTTAAATATCTATTTATTGTGCTTTAAAAGCCTATTTAATGCCCATTCAATACCTGAGTGTTTGAAAGATAATTCTTTAGGATGTAGATAATCTGCTCATCTACCGTGCGGATCTCTTCCTCTGCAAGCCTTTCGACCTCCTTTAATACCTGGCTATACTTTCCACTAAAAACAACCTCAAAATCGCCCCGTGGCTGGCCGATCTCGGCCTTCCGCTTATCCTGGCCTTTGATAGTTTCCTTTGTTTTGAGGGAAGCAGGGGTTTTCTTTTTAGAGGGCCTTTTCTTTTTCGCTTTCCCATCCTTCCATGCTTGCTTCCCAATACAACTTGCACATAAAGGGCTATTAGGTTGAATAGTGGGATTATTGCCGCACTTTTCACAGATCCTCATATTCTTCTGCTTTGGCGTGGAATCAGGGGGCTTTTGAAGAGTTTCGAGATAGTATTCGCATTGCTCACAATTGAAAGCCTTCCAATTCTCTATCGCAGCAAAGTCAAGGCAACTCTCATACTGAGGGCAATCTAACAGCCTTTCACCCGTACCCTTTTTTGGCTTAGCCTTCATAAAGGTTCCAATTCCCTTATAAATCCTGTTCGGTGGACCCGTCTCTGGAAAACTTTAATCGCACCCCGCAGATCCGCAGAAAAAACTCTTATGGTTAAACCGTATTTAATCATCTTCCTTACCCTTCTCCTGCTCTAAAACGCAAATCCTCATCTGTAATTTCATCATTTCTGCATAAACCTCGTGCAATGATCGAGAATAAAAAAGACCATAACTTTCTTGAATTTGCTTTTTTAGAGAAATCACATCTTTTTTAGGAATCCCAACGGGAAATACTATCGGTTTCGGGAGTTTCCCAGTTGCATTTTCCATCAACTCATCAAATATAGGGGCAAGCGCATCTTTAATACAAAACCAGGTTTCATCATCTTCAAGTAAGCGCTTAAGAGGATCAAACAATGATTCTATGTATTTTTTTCGTTGTTGTTCTTCTGTTGGAAACCCCAATATTTTTGACATAGCATCCTCCTTTATACCAGCAACCCTTTCAGCTTCAGGCTTCTTAGGGCTGGTAGGATTTTATCCTCAACAAAATCTTCCATATCCCGGCGACTTATGCTATGCAAAGCAGCAAGATTACTCACATTCGGTAGCAGTTCATTATGAATAGTCAGGTTTTGAATTGTTGCCTCTCCTTTGTCTCTTTTTAAATATTCCGTAAAATCCTCGTTCTGTGAAGGCGATAAAACTCGTTCTCGTTCTGCCAATACATAGGCCTGCTCTCGCGGCACTCTGGTCAATCCGGTATGGGCCTTTTGCGCCTTGATAAGCCCTACCTGTTTCATGCCATAGGCAATCGCTGCCGCTGCGGCCGCCGCTCCCAAAGCCGGCCCGATGATTGGAATGCCTGCCATAGCTTTATACGCGCTGATCGCGGCATCCCTGGTTGCTATGACGGCATGCGGTATAGCTAAGGCCCTGCTTATTGCCAGCCCTTTTTTACCGAAGAGAAGGCCGATATTGGTAAGATTCTGTAATGCCTGGGTTCGTTCATTTTTGATACGGTCATTCGCCGCCTTTTCCGCATCGATTCGCTCCTGTCCCTGTTTCAACCCTAATTCAACCTGCTTTGCCAGATAGATTTCATCGAGCTCATTAAGAGCATCACGATGGCCTGCATATTTTTCTTGCTGTTCGAGATACCAGACATCGATCCGCTCCGCCTCGGTCAGAAAATACTCATTCCACATTTCATGGAGAGAGTCGATTGCACCCTGCTGGGCGGTGGTTATCTTCTCGATGTTCTTTTTGGTCTTTTCCGGGTCCTCGGGCTCATAGGGAAGGAATCCGCCGCCACTCTCTGATCTGATCTTTTCAATCATGGCCCTGAAATATGCAAAGGCGTCTGTTACCATGCCAAGAGCTGAAGGATACTTTACTAAATCTTTAAGGGTTTTTTCCGATTGCTCTTGCATTTTTTTAAGCTTATCAACATTTTCCTGAGTGCCTAATATCATACTCTTAAAACTTCGTGTCGTTATATCAGCCTGTATTCCAAGGCGCTCAAACATTTCTAAGGTTTTCGTATCTGGCTTAATGCTGAATATTTCTTCAATTTTATCCCAAAGCCCTAACTTCTCTAAAAAACCGATATAAGCTTGCCGTATGTCATTTAGCCCCTCATGAATATTTATGCTGAATTTGGCAAAGGCAATTTTTAACTTTTCCCAGATTATTTGAAGTTCATTAAATGAATCGATGATAATTGCCATACCAGTCCCCACACCCTGACCGAGGTACATCATTGTAGTAAGAAAACTCTCGGCAAATTCTTTCACTTTATCTCTATTATCCTTAATTGCTTTGACTAATTCTATTCCTACTTCTTTGAGAGCCTCTGCATATTCATTGAAAATCGGGATCAAAGCCCTGCCGATCTGCGTCTTGATACCTGTAAACACCCGCTGGAGCCTGAGCATGTTATCTTTGAATTCCGCTGCCTGGTCTGCTCCGGTTTTATCGAATGTAATACCCAGGGCTTTAGCTTCCTCGGTCATTTTACGCAGGCCCTCAGCCCCTTGTTTGAATAAAGGCAAAAGTGCCGTGCCTGAGCGTCCAAATAATTCCTGAGCAAGGGCGACACGCTTCGTGTTATCCTCCATGCCGGCCAGGCCCTGGGCCGCCTCTGCCATCATGGTATCGAGGTCTTTCAGGCTCCCGTCTGCATTTTTAATCTGGATTCCTAAAGCGGTAAATGATCTCTCGGCCTCGGTCAATCCCTCATCGGCATCACTCATTCGTTTCGCAAGGGTTCTGACACCCTTCTCCAGGCTTTCCATACTCGAGCCGGAAAGCTCAACCGCATGTTTCATGCCTGAGAGCATATCGGTTGAAAGCCCTAACCGGAGGCTCATCTTCTGGAATTCATCGCCTGCCTTTGCCGTGCTGTTGGCTATTGCAAAGAGGCCCGCGCCTAATCCTGCCACCGCAGCGCCCGCCCCAAGGGCAAGGGTCTTAACGCTTGGCAGCATACCTCTCAAAGATTTCATTGTCTTTGAGAATTGATCCTTTGCCTGTATGATTATTTCAACTTTTTCTGACATAATTTTTACCTCTTGATTGCCTTTTTAAAGAGCATATTAACCTCTTGAGAAAATCCCTCAAGGTCCTCTTTTTGCGGTTTTTTAATGACCCAAAAAAGAAAATTCTCCCAGATCATAGAATTCGAGCGCCGAGCATTAACAGCGAAAACCTTATATAACTGCTTTTCGATTGATGCCCGGGTATCCTCAAAAATCTCCTCATATAGGGCATTCCAAATCTGGCTTTCAACCCGTGCCCGCTGCTCGCTTAATCGATGTAATCGTTTCTGAGCTGCGATTTCTTTTTGGCCTAAGACCTCTAAAATTTCACGAGCCGATTTTTCTTTTCTCATGGCCTGATCATACGATTCAGCTTTAAGATCGACTGTGTTTTGATTAGATTTATCGAGACAGAAGTCATCAAGTGCCTTAGTCTTTTCTTGCTCAGTTTTTTGGATATTCTCTTGAAGGCCGGGTAATGATTCTTGAACCTGCCTTGTCTTTTCCTGGAGTGTGGATATCTCCATTTCAGAATCCTTGATTTCTGCAGCTACTTCATCAAATTTTCCTATTAATTCCTTTTTCATTTTTTCATTTCCCCCCATTTATATTTGAATTAATTAATCTTCAAGCCCGAACACATAAATCCGCGCTAAAGTGGGCTCAGCCCGGAAGACTTCATTCAAAGCCATTGCATAAGAAATCCCATGATCCCGTGCATAAGCTTGCGTTTTACTGTCAATCTCCTCAGAGGGCGAAACATAGGTTTTCTCTTCCATATAAGAGCGTTTACGAATCTTTTCCCATTCGGCTTCACGTTTCTGCAGATCCTTATGAAGTTCGGCTAACCTCTCCCGAACGCGTGGTAGATCTAATTCAGCTATTGACGCTTCTCTGCCAATGGAGAGCACAGTTTCTTGAGCCTGCCTCAATGTATCAGAGTCCGGGTTATATCCAATCTCCGATCCTAACTGATTGCGAAGATTATCCAGTTTGCTTTGAGCTCTTTTGAGCTCCTCGGAATAGTTATCAAGCCGATTTTGATATTGAGCCTCTTTTGTTTCTAAAACCAGGATTTCCCTTTGAAGGCGTTCGATTTCTTTAAGCTCAGGCGACATCTTACCTTCAAGATAGCGCACCATCCTCCAGCCATAGAGCCTTTTTTGTACTTGCCGCAACTTTGGCAAAGTGAGCTCAATACCTATCTCAGCCTGTGAAAACTCATAAGCCGTGACTTTCATTTTACCACTATTATGGTCATCAATAATTTTCTGATACTCCTTAAATTTCGCATCAAGCTCAAACTCCTGTTTTGCTAAATCATTCATTTTTTTATACCTCAATATTATTATTTCATGAAAATAGTCGAAACTTGAGTAACTATAACCTCTTTGATTCTTCTATTATAAACTGCTCACCTGATACACCGGAGCAACAAAATTAAAGAATCCTGTGCCGAGCGATCCTGATGTGACAGCCGCCTTTGCTCGGCCCGCAAAGTAATAGCCAGATGCAGCTGAAATCATGTAGCCCGATGTAGTAACTCTGAGCCTATCGCCTACACTCAAACCCACGCCGGCTCTAAACTTTATTTCCCCAAAATACCCAAGCGTGAGAAATTCCCCATTTTTAGGTTTATTGAGCAGAATCCCTGAAGCCTCAAGGCCTTCATTGGCTACCTTGCCATCACTCAAAGCAATTGCGGAATATTGATTGGCGGTGAGATCCTCACCGGCCTCGATAGTTGTAGTCATAAACTGGTTTTGTGTTGTCATAATTAACATTCCTCCATCTAGAGTTTTAAAATTACAAGGTGTCCACACTGATCGCACCGCTTTATTATTAATCGAACGCTCCCTCGTGGCTTTAATCCGGCGTTTTCACAAACAGCCCGGCCTTTAGGTGTATTCGTATCAGTATAAAGCCGATAAATACCCTTTCTACATAACAAACACTTGACTTCATCCTCCATTGATCACCTCCATAGCATAGTAAGGGGGACCCGCCAGCCCCTGCGTGGTAGAGCTGACAGGACGGCTGGATTATTAGGATTTTTGTCGTGAGTTAGAAGGAAAACCCCGCCAACGCATTGCCAGCTGCCATCCCCTTATTTTCATTTTTTCAATGCCCTGGCAGGATTCAGGGAGGGGACTATCCTCCTTTAGGAGCCTCCTGCCAGGGCAGATTATTTAATCTTTAATTGATTTTACTTCCTCTTTTTTGTAATAATCCAGTATCTCACTTAAAGATATAAGCAGTCTATTAGCCTCAGGCTGATACATACTGCCAAATATCTTGATAGTTCTTTCCAATCCTTTAATAGTTTTCTCTATATCAGTAAAAGTGAAGACTTTACGGCCTTGCCCTATTTGGCTTAATATCTCATTTGCCCTATGTAAAACATATTCAGGCTTCTCTCTTGTCTCTTTCGTAACCTCTTTAATGATACGGTTAGGGTGTACGCCTCATATTACGTTCCAAACTCGGGAAAATGACGGTTGACGAAAAACGTCCAGAAATGGTCCCAGCGATTGCTCAAGATGAGAGATCGAAGTGTAAGAACAGCCTGGCCGCCATTAA